>ERZ772831.329-NODE-329-length-50327-cov-5.729551_pt1 | contig 50327 bp, 50 predicted proteins | sample MGYA00580858_ERZ772831 | MGnify/ENA primary metagenome ERZ772831 (study PRJEB29015, sample SAMEA2737694) | human gut metagenome | biome: human gut; feature: human-associated habitat; material: faeces | place: China | collected 2012 ... | reverse complement strand
CCGCTCTGCGTCCTCACGGCGCAGCGCCACCACCGGTGTCCACACATTTCCGGTGCATTCTAAGATAGGCAACCTTTAAGGCAGGGCATTTATTTATTTTTTCACGCATAATGTTTACCAAACGCTTGTCACACATCTACCTTCATGGGCCATTATCAGGCATTTAAGTAGATGAGTAGGTTTCCGGGCCACCGGAAAGAGGCTCAGACAACGTCTATAAGACCCGAATACTTCAAACATAAGAGCTTCAATGTTCCGGCTATTTTAGCAAGACAAACGTGCGGACGGACTTCTCCTAAAAAATAAAAGAATATGTTTCCCCACGTCATGTAAAAGTCGTACTTTTGCCACATGTTTTATCATATCCCTACGGGAAATTACACCATATTATATATTATAACACTATGGCAGAACTGAAAAACGAAGAAACAAGCGAAAAGAAAAGCTTGAACTTCATTGAGCAAATTGTAGAAAACGACTTGAGCAACGGTAAAAATGGAGGCAGAGTGCAGACACGCTTCCCGCCGGAGCCTAACGGATACCTGCACATCGGACATGCCAAGGCCATCTGCCTTGATTTCGGCATCGCAGCCGCTCACGGAGGCGTGTGCAACCTGCGCTTCGACGACACCAACCCGACGAAGGAGGACGTGGAATACGTAGAAGCCATCAAGGAGGATATCCAGTGGCTGGGCTACCAGTGGGGCAACGAATATTATGCATCGGATTATTTCCAGCAACTCTGGGACTTCGCCATCCGCCTCATCAAGGAAGGCAAGGCTTACATCGACGAACAGTCGTCTGAAGAAATAGCGGCACAGAAAGGTACACCGACCCAGCCGGGTACGGAAAGTCCTTACCGCAACCGCCCTATTGAAGAAAATCTGGAGCTGTTCCAAAAGATGAACAGTGGCGAGGTAGAAGAAGGTGCCATGGTGCTGCGCGCCAAGATAGACATGGCCAACCCCAACATGCACTTCCGCGACCCCATCATCTATCGTGTAGTGAAACATCCGCACCACCGCACGGGTACGAAATGGAAAGCCTATCCCATGTATGACTTCGCCCACGGCCAGAGTGACTTCTTCGAAGGCGTGACCCACTCGCTCTGTACATTGGAATTTGTGGTACACCGCCCGCTCTACGACCTCTTCGTCGATTGGCTGAAAGAAGGCAAGGATCTGGACGACAACCGCCCGCGCCAGTACGAATTCAACAAACTGAACCTGAGCTACACGCTGATGAGCAAGCGCAACCTGCTGACGCTCGTCAAGGAAGGCCTGGTGAACGGCTGGGACGATCCCCGCATGCCGACCATCTGTGGTTTCCGCCGTCGTGGCTATTCGCCAGAGTCTATCCATAAGTTCATCGACAAGATCGGTTACACCACTTACGACGCTCTCAACGAGTTCGCCCTGCTGGAAAGTGCCGTTCGCGAAGACCTGAACGAACGTGCCACTCGTATTTCAGCCGTACTGAATCCTGTGAAGTTGGTTATCACCAACTATCCCGAAGGACAGGTGGAGGAACTGGAAGCCATCAACAACCCCGAACGTCCTGAAGAAGGCAGCCATACCATCGAATTCAGCCGTGAGCTGTGGATGGAGCGCGAAGATTTCATGGAGGACGCCCCGAAGAAATATTTCCGCATGACCCCTGGCCAGGAAGTACGCTTGAAGAATGCCTACATCGTGAAGTGCACAGGTTGCAAGAAGAACGAGGCAGGCGAAGTGGTGGAAGTCTACTGCGAATACGACCCTGACTCAAAGAGCGGTATGCCAGGCGCCAACCGCAAGGTGAAAGGCACCCTGCATTGGGTGAGCTGTGCCCACTGCCTGGAAGCTGAAGTACGCCTGTACGACCGTCTGTGGAAAGTGGAAAATCCTCGCGACGAGCTGGCTGCCATCCGCGAAGCCAAGAACTGCGACGCCCTGACAGCCATGAAGGAAATCATCAACCCCGATTCGCTGAAGGTATTGCCCTGCTGTTATGTCGAAAAGTTTGCTGCCGGCATGAAGCCCCTCACTTATCTGCAATTCCAACGCATCGGCTACTTCAACGTCGACAAGGATTCTACAGCAGAAAAGATGGTCTTCAACCGCACAGTAGGCCTGAAAGACACTTGGGGCAAAATAAACAAATAAAAAAACTGATACACACATACGATGAGTAACAAGAACCTGCTGTCGGGCAAAGACAAGGCATTGGCTGAACTGGTGGAAAGCTACGAAACGGCACGCGACCAGCACATCTCCATCTACATGGATGCAGAAGACCTGGCCGATATTGCCGAATGGTACGACCGCAACAGTAAGTTCGACGACGCAGCCGAAGTCATCGCGTATGGGCTGAAGCTCCACCCTGGCAACACCTCGTTGCTGGTGGAGCGCAGCTACTTACATCTGGATCTGTACGAGCTGGAAGACGCAAAGCAGGCTGCCGCAGAAATAACCGAAGAACGCCCCGACGTCACCATCCTACGCGCCAGACTGTTGGTGGAAGAAGGACGCATAGAGGACGCCGAACTGCAACTGGACATGCTGGAAGACAAATACAGCAAGGAAAACATCATCGATGTGGCTTACATGTACCTTGGAGCCTATCAGTACGACCAGGCAACGGAATGGCTTTCGCACTGGCGATGGGACAAAGAAGATACAGAATACTGCTGTATCATGGCTGACAGCCTGCTCGACCGGAAAAACTATGCAGAAGCTCTGGCTTACTATAATAAGCTGATAGACAATGATCCCTATCATCCACAATACTGGATGGCAGCGGCACGTTGCTATATGGGCATGCAGGAATTTGGAAAAGCCATTGACGCCTGCGACTATGCCCTGCTGGCTGATGACGAACTGGGAGAAGCTTACGTCATTAAGGGTTACTGCTTTCTGGAGCTTGGCAACGACGAAGAAGCCGTCAAGTGCTATGAACAGGCCGTCAAGTTCCACAGTATCGCTCCTGCCTATCTGAACTCAATGGTAGGGCAGATCAAGCTGGAAAAAGAAGAATGGGAAAAAGCCTATAACGAACTGGATCTTGCCCTGCAACAGGAAGAGGACTTGAAAGACCCTATTACACGTTCATCCCTCTACGCCGGCATGGCCATCTGCATTTATAAACTTGGCAACGAAAAGTACGAAGGACAGGCTCTCGACTACTGCCACAAAGCCATTGACATTGATTACCTCAATGTAGACGCCCATTTGTTGGGAGGCCTAATCTATGCACAACGTGGCGAAAGGCAAAAAGCCGTTGACATGTGGGAAGAAATAGGCAGCTATGACAATACGGCCGATACATGGTCAGAAATAGCCGCTTATAGCACCGAAGCAGGTATGTACCGCTATTCTGTCAGCGCTCTGGAACATATCGAACAGTGGAAACCTGACTATCCGAACCTGTACCAGCGACTTACCATGTCATGTATCCTGTCTGGCGAAACAGAGAAAGCCCGACACTACAACCAACAGACAGAAAGCCCCATGAACGAAAAATACATGGAAAATCTGCAAACGCTGATGGAGAAAATGCCCGATGGAGAGACCGTACAGGTAATGAAAAACTACCTGACAGAACCTATCCGACGAAGAAAAGGATAATTTTTACAAAAAGACTCTACAAAATGAAATTACAAGCAATATGGAAAGAAAACTGAAAGACTACGCATTCATCGCACTGAAAGGTATGGGCATGGGAGCAGCCGACGTCGTACCTGGTGTCTCAGGCGGTACCATCGCCTTTATTGTAGGCATCTACGATGAACTGATAGAAACGATCAAGAGTATTAATATGGAAAGTCTCCGCCTGTTTTTTACAGGAAAATGGGGACAGTTTTGGAAGAAAATCAATGGGAATTTTCTGTTCTCACTTCTGCTGGGAATTGGCATCAGTGTCTTTTCGCTCGCAGAAGTCATAACTTGGCTACTCACTACCCACCCCATTTTGGTATGGGCATTTTTCTTCGGCCTGGTACTGGCATCTACTTGGTTCGTAGGGAAAGACATCAAAGGGTGGAATTGGAAAACTGTCATCGGATTCATCATTGGTGCCATTGTAGCTTACTACATAACCGTTGCTACTCCCGCAGAAACGTCGACCCATCCGCTGTTCATCTTCCTGTGTGGAGCTATTGCTATCTGCGCCATGATTCTTCCAGGCATTTCAGGAAGTTTCATTCTGGTGTTGTTAGGTAAATATTTCTATATAATGGAAGCGGTAAAGACGCTCAATATCACGACCTTGGCCATTTTTGCAGCAGGTGTATTCATCGGTATCACCAGTTTCTCACGTCTGTTATCGTTTGCCTTGAAGCATTTCCGCAACATCACCTTAGCCGTTCTGACAGGCTTCATGCTGGGTTCACTCAACAAAGTATGGCCATGGAAAGAAATAGCCGACAACACTCATGGCATGCCTATCGAAACCAACATCTTGCCCAATGCCTACATTGGCGAGGCAATAGCACTGATGGTAGTAGGCTTCCTCATGGTCTACTTCCTTGAAAAACTATCTAAAAAAGCTGATCAATAAAGAAAAACGAACCTTTTCGCATTTATTCCACAAAATAAAGGGTGTACCTCTATCAAGAAGTCTCAACCTTCTTGGAAAAGGATACACCCTGTTTTTTTAGAAAAATTACTTCAAAACTTCCAAAGCTTTGTCATAATCAGGTTCCTGTGTAATTTCAGGTACCAGCTCCGTATAAGCCACCCGACCGTCCTTACCTATAATAACGACAGCACGTGCCAGCAGTCCGGCTAACGGACCATCGGCCATACATACACCATAATTCTCATCAAAATCGGAAATACGGAAATCGGACAATGGAATGACATGTTCAATGCCTTCCGTTGTACAAAAACGTGCATGTGCAAAAGGCAGATCTTTCGAAATAGCCAATACAATCGTATCGGGCAAAGAAGCTGCTAACTTATTAAACTTTCGAACTGAAGTTGCGCAAACTGCCGTATCAAGACTTGGAAAAATATTCAATACCACATTTTTACCACTCAAATCTTTTAGCGAGCAAGTTGACAAGTCCGTTTTTACTAATCCGAAATCGGGGGCTAAAGTGCCCACCTGTATAAACTCACCGATCAATCTCACCGGCTGTCCTTTGAAATTTGTTGTTGCCATAATTTTCTTTTCCTTTAAAATTCTTCTTGATAACAAACAAAAGTAGGAAAAAGTTTGGAAGCACCTATTTCAATCATGTTAAAAGAATGTTTCGTCCCGTTCTTATTCCACCCGTCCACAACAATAACTATAACAGAAAATCAGACACTCTGCGCAAATCTTAAACCTTATCTTGCATTCTTCATTTGAAAAGTTTTATCTTTGTGGGGAATTAACCGACCAATTTTTATTGATAGAAAACTAAAAGACTGAAAATTATGGCAATGCATACATGGTTCGAATGCAAGATTCGATATGAAAAAACAATGGAAAACGGCATGAACAAGAAGGTTACGGAGCCCTATCTGGTAGATGCACTCAGCTTTACCGAAGCCGAAGCACGTATCATCGAAGAGATTACTCCTTTCATCAGTGGTGAGTTCACTGTAGCCGACATCAAGCGTGCCAACTATAGCGAACTTTTCCCCTGCGATGAAGAAGCTGCCGACCGCTGGTTCAAATGCAAGCTCATTTTTATCACACTCGATGAAAAGAGCGGTGCAGAGAAAAAAACATCTACGCAAGTATTGGTACAAGCCGCCGATTTGCGCGATGCCGTAAAGAAACTGGATGAAGGGATGAAGGGCACCATGGCCGATTATCAGATAGCCTCTGTGGCCGAAACGCCACTTATGGACGTGTATCCTTACAGCGCTGAGCCCGACGACAAGCCGGAAGTATAAAAAACAAGAGAAAATATGATTGGAGAACGCATCAAAGAAATACGGAACGAACTGCCCGAAGGCGTACGGCTGGTAGCCGTATCGAAGTTCCACCCGAACGAAGCCATCGAAGAAGCTTATCGGGCAGGACAACGTATCTTCGGCGAAAGCAAGGTACAGGAAATGACGGCCAAATATGAAAGTCTGCCGAAAGACATTGAATGGCATTTCATCGGCCACCTGCAGACCAACAAAGTGAAATACATCGTGCCCTACGTAGCACTGATTCACGGCATCGACTCCTACAAGCTCCTGGCAGAAGTAGACAAACAAGCAGCCAAAGCCGGACGCAGGGTGAACTGCCTGCTCCAACTGCACATCGCCCGCGAAGAGACCAAATTCGGCTTCAGCTTCGACGAATGCCGCCAGATGCTGGCCGAAGGCCAGTGGCGTCAGTTGCAGCACATCCGTCTGTGCGGGCTCATGGGCATGACCACCAACACGGACAACGTCGAACAAATCAAGGAGGAATTCCGTTCCTTAAGCGACTTCTTCCGTGAAGTAAAATCCACATGGTTTGCCGATGACGATGCTTTCTGCGAACTCTCGATGGGTATGTCGCACGACTACCACGAAGCCATTGCCGAAGGAAGCACACTGGTACGTGTAGGAAGCAAAATTTTCGGAGAACGAATTTATTAATCTAAAAAATAAAACATCATGGCAACAACGTTACAAACAACATTTGCCGGGCTTTCCCTTAGAAATCCCATTATCGTCAGCAGTTCAGGCCTGACAGACAGTGCAGCCAAGAACCAGAAACTCTGCGAAGCAGGAGCAGGAGCTATCGTACTGAAGTCTCTCTTTGAAGAGCAGATCATGATGGAAGTCTACCAGAACGATGACCCGTCCATGTCACCCGAAGCTGCAGACAAACTGTCTGTCTACATCCTCCACCACAAACTAGGTGAATATCTCAACCTGATACGTGAAAGCAAGAAGGTGTGCGACATCCCCGTTATCGCCAGCATCAACTGCTATAAAGATGACGTATGGGCAGACTTCGCCAAGCAGATCGAAGAAGCCGGAGCCGACGCGCTGGAGATCAATATTCTAGCTTTACAAACTGATGTACAATACACCTATGGTAGCTTTGAACAGCGCCACATTGACATCCTGCGTCACATCAAGAAAACGGTCAAAATACCCGTTATCATGAAACTGGGCAGCAATCTGACGAATCCCGTAGCCCTCATCGACCAGCTTTACGCCAACGGAGCTGCAGCTGTCGTACTATTCAACCGCTTCTACCAGCCGGATATCAATATCGACAAGATGACGCAGGTGGCAGGTGATGTATTCAGCAATGAGGCCGACCTCTCCAACTCGCTTCGCTGGACCGGCATTGCCTCGGCAGCAGTCAATAAGATAGATTATGCCATTTCAGGTGGCATCCACTCAGCTGAGGGCATTGTAAAATCCATTCTGGCAGGAGCCTCCGCCGTAGAAATTTGCAGTGTTCTTTACAAAGAATCATCTGCCGTCATCAATGAATACAACAAGTTCGTGGCCGACTGGATGGCAAACAAGGGCATGGAAAGTATCGCCCAGTTCAAGGGTAAACTGAACGTAGGCGACGTAAAGGGTGTGAATACTTTCGAACGCACACAATTCCTGAAGTATTTCGCACAGCATGAATAAGTATTATCTAGCGACAATATAGAAAAAGAGGATAAAGCCGTTGGTTTTATCCTCTTTCTCTTTTCTAAAACATCCGTGAAACCAACTATCTTCCCTATGAAATCTATCCTTCACCATAAAATACTTGAAAACAAGAATTTACAATAATGTGAAAGCGTGAAGGCTTTACGGAGAGTTTCTCAAAAAACGGATGGTGTGAAAGCAAAAAGGGAAATTTCACATCACCTTCCTCGCTTTTCCTAAACATCTACTTCAGCCTGCCAAACATCTACTTTAATCCGCTAAACATCTACTTGGGAAATGTAAAGTCCATCGTTATTGCTCCGTCACCCCAGCCCTAAGCCGAAATCCATGTGCCGGATATTGCCTGCCGAAACGATGGATCCCTACACAAGTACGGGATGACAACTACGTGATGTTTTTTACATATTATCAATAAACCTAAGTTTATATTCCAAGGGCAATCAATGGTAACCACCCGTCAGTCCTTAGAGAAATATTCCAGATATAGCCTTTGGACAAAAAACAGTTGGAGATTTCAATTATATTGGTTAAATAACTATTTTTGCAAGTGAACTTTAAGGCAATTATAGAAATACAAGATACCATGAAAAATAATATAAACTTATATTTTACAGCTATTGCATCAACCTTGTTTCAACTTCCGTCTTCAGCAGCCGCAGCCTCGGAAAACACAGCTTCCGAACGTCCTAATTTGCTGGTAGTAATGGCCGACCAATTTCGTGGCGACGCCTTTGGATTCAGAGGAAAAGAAGTAGTAAAGACTCCGAATTTTGATTCTTTCGCCAAAGAAGCTGTTGTACTTACCCAAGCCGTAAGTGGATATCCGGTATCTTCTCCAGCAAGGGGAATGTTTCTTTCGGGAGCCTATCCGCATAAGAATGGAGTTATTACCAACTGCCAGTCAGAATCTGCCACTCAGAATGTTGAACTACGAGAGGATCTGACTTGTTGGTCAGATGTGCTTCAGTCGGAAGGTTACCATACTGCCTATATTGGGAAATGGCATTTGGACAAACCTGTGAAGCCTTTTATCGACTGCTACAATAATAAGGGGGAAATGGCCTGGAATGAATGGTGTCCTCCTCACAGAAGACATGGTTTTGACTATTGGGTGGCTTATGGTACATACGACTGGCATCTGAAACCCATGTACTGGAATACCCAGGCCGGGCGCGAAGATTTTTATTATGTGAATCAGTGGGGGCCTGAATATGAAGCCGATCTTGCCATTCATTATCTTGACAGTATCAAGGGATCAGACCAGCCTTTTGCCATGATGGTATCCATGAATCCTCCTCATACGGGTTATGAACTAGTACCCGATAATTATAAGGAACTTTATAAAGGATTGAATGTTGATTCAGTTGTAGCCGCAATGCCGCATCTCAGGAATGTAGATCAGAAGTATGTTGATTATTTTAAGAAAAGCCTGCCTGATTATTATGCCTGCATATCGGGAGTAGATGAACAATTCGGACGAATTATTGAAGCACTCAAACAAAACGGAATGTTCGATAATACGATTGTAGTGTTTGTCTCTGACCATGGTGATTCTATGGGAATGCACGAAAATATCGGAAAGAATATTTTTTATGAAGAGGCTATGAGAGTTCCCTTCATGATTTCATGGGGTAGTAAGTTGTCACCAAGAGTGGACGAAGATCTGTTATTGTCCGTTGAAGATTTTTGTCCAACCATTTTGTCTCTGATGGGATTGGAAAATAAAATACCTCCTTCGGTACAAACCCGCAACCTAAGTAAACAAATTCAGGGCAGTCGTAAAAACATGCCGAAATATCAGCTATATATGCGGTATAACCAAGTAAACTCAACTGGGAAAAATCCAGATACAGGCGCAAGAGGTATACGTAACGAACAATACACATACGCCGCCAAATTCAAGAAAGGAATCATTACTGAAGAATATCTTTTTGATCGAAAAAACGATCCTTATCAGATGAATAATCTAGCTGACAAAGAAGTGAAACTGGTAGGTAAATTCAAAAAGATACTGACTAAGATGCTGGTGGATGTAGAGGATCCTGCATATACAGTTTTTTCCCGTCCCTAAAACTAAAAAGAAAGTATCCAAACTCATCGCCTGTAAAAACAAGTTTATAGTTTGAGGATAACGCCATTAAAATAGAGTGCCCTAAAAGTTAATACCAACTTTTAGGGCACTCTACAATCTTAAATAGCCCATTGTTTAACACTCTCTTGTAGAATTTAAAGCTACATCAAGTTACTGGCCAATTCGCTCAATTCGCTGCGCTCGCCTTTCACGAGATTGACGTGGGCGAAGAGGTTCTGGTCGCGCATGCGGTCGATCATATATACAAGACCGTTGGACTGACTGTCCAAGTAAGGCTGGTCAATCTGCTGGATGTCACCCGTAAATACCATCTTCGTCCCTTCGCCCGCACGGGTAATGATAGTCTTGATCTCGTGAGGTGTCAAATTCTGTGCTTCGTCGATGATACAGTAGGTTTCACTCAGGCTTCGACCACGAATAAATGCCAAGGCTTCAATAACGAGTTGATCGCTCTTTTGCATATCTTCCAAGCGTTTCACTTCACTGGAGCTGGCAGCAAACTGATGCTTGATGACATTCAGGTTATCGAACAGAGGTTGCATGTAGGGAGCAACCTTTTCATTGGCATCACCTGGCAAAAAGCCGATGTCCTTGTTGGACAGGGCCACAATGGGACGAGCCAACAGAATCTGTTTGTATTCGTTCATCTGCCGTAAAGCAGCGGCCAAAGCCAGCAAAGTCTTTCCCGTACCTGCCTTACCCGTCAGCGCTACAAGCTTGATATTTGGATCGTTTAGCACCTCGAAGGCAAAGCTTTGTTCGGCATTGCGCGGCTCAATGCCATAGTTCTTCGACTTGTTGACACGACATACTGCATGGCTGAACGGATTATAGCGGGCCAAAACACTGTTTCGGTCGCTTTTCAGCACGAAGCATTCGTTGGGATGAATAATGTCCTTGAAAGGAAACTCGCTGATATCGATACCTTCTTTCGAGGAATAAATGTTGTCGATCAGCGTAGGATCTGTACCTTCAAACACTTCGTTGGACTTTTCAAAGATATCCACATTAAGTACTTTGTCAGTAATGTAGTCCTCACAAAGAATACCGACAGAACGAGCTTTCATCCTCAAATTGACATCCTTAGTGACAAGGATAGACTTCATCTTGGGATACTTCGTCATCAACCAGTCGGTCACAGCCAAAATCTGATGGTCAGGTTTGTGCTCAGGGAAAGAATCGTACACACGTTTGGACTCTACATTGCCAGTCACAACAAACAATTTTCCCAATCCTTCCCCCAAAGGAGCCCCTTTCGTAAACAGATTATCATCAGTAATTTCATCTAACTCGCGAACAAACTCACGGGCATTGTAATTGATCTGCTCATTGCCTTTCTTAAACTTATCCAGTTCTTCCAACACGACAATGGGAAGATAAATGTCATTCTCCTGAAAATTTTTCAGACACTTGTAATCGTGCAGAATCACATTCGTGTCGATTACGAAATTTTTCTTTGCTCCCATACTCATTAGATTTAAATAGTACGTATCTTTGTTGCCTTTAAAGATAACAAATTAGTAAATAGAAAGGATTTGTTTCCCGTTAAATATTTCAAATGATGGACTATCAGAGCACATTATCTTACTTATATAACAGTGCCCCCCTGTTTCAGCAGGTAGGAAGCGCTGCCTACAAGGAGGGATTGGAGAACACCCTCATCATGGACGAACACTTTGGACATCCGCATCGACGCTTCCGCACCATCCACGTAGCGGGCACCAATGGCAAAGGTTCCTGCTCGCATACCTTAGCTGCCATCCTGCAGGAGAGTGGCTACTGCGTGGGGCTTTATACGTCACCCCATCTGGTGGACTTCCGCGAACGCATCCGTGTGAACGGACAACCCATCTCAGAGAAATATGTCGTGGACTTCGTAGAAAAGGAACGGGCCTTCTTCGAACCGCTCCACCCGTCGTTCTTCGAACTGACCACCGCCATGGCTTTCCGTTACTTTGCAGATGAACAGGTAGACGTGGCCGTCATCGAGGTAGGTCTGGGCGGACGATTGGACTGTACTAACATCATCCGCCCCGATTTGTGTATCATAACCAACATTAGCTTCGACCACATGCAATTCCTAGGCCACACGCTGGCACAGATAGCAAGCGAAAAGGCGGGAATCATCAAGGAAGGCACACCTGTAGTCATCGGCGAAACTACACCCGAAACAAAGCCAGTTTTCCTAGCCAAAGCAACCACAATGCACGCGCCCATCTACTTTGCCGAGGACTATGACCGCGAAGACTATCCAGGCATTGAATTCGAACTAAAAGGCCTCTATCAAAAGAAGAACAAACAGACAATACTTACCGCTCTCCCCCTGCTGAAGGAGGCCGGTTACCGCATCGATGGCACCAGCGTAAGGAGCGGATTCGCGCATGTCACCCGTCTGACGGGACTCATGGGACGCTGGCAAAAGTTGCAGGATGCTCCTACCCTAATCTGCGACACAGGACACAACGTGGGTGGCATCCGCTACATTGTGGAGCAACTCAAACAACAGACTTACCGCTGCTTGCACATCGTCATGGGCATGGTGAACGACAAGGATATCCGCGGCGTACTGGCACTGCTACCACGTGAGGCCGTCTACTATTTCACCCAAGCCAGCGTGAAGCGTGCCCTGCCCGCCGAAGAAGTGAAAAGACAGGCCGAAGAGGCCGGATTGAAGGGAGAATGCTACCCCGACGTACCCGCCGCCGTCAGAGCAGCGCAAGAAAAAAGCCTCCCCGAAGACTTCATCTTCGTGGGAGGCAGCAGTTTCATTGTGGCCGACCTGTTAACGCACCGCGATACACTCAATCTCCACTAAGGCATCCTTGGGCAACGCCTTCACGGCTACCGCCGAGCGGGCTGGGAAATCGCCCTCAAAATAAGTGGCATATACCGAATTCATGTCAGCAAAGAGAGACATATCGGCCAGAAAAACGGTAGTCTTCACGATATTGGCCATGCCCAAGCCTGCTTCCTCAAGAATGTGCTTCACATTCTCCAATGACTGGCGGGCCTGCGCGGCAGCCCCTTCAGGCATTACGCCTGTAGCTGCATCAATGGGCAGCTGACCTGATACAAACACCATTCCATTGGCCTCAATAGCCTGACTGTAAGGTCCGATGGCACCAGGTGCTTTCGGACTACAAATTACTTTCTTCATGTTGCTTTCAATTTTTAATTCTAATCTTACCTTTATTTTTCTCCAGTTAGAAAAAAAATTTTCTCTAACTGTGCAGTATTTCTTCTCAAACTGCATTTATAATAGTGAATGCATAAAGCAATATTCACTCATAACCTTTTTTTCATACCTAGACTTAACTAAGAAGGGGGAAAAGCCCCGAAAGAGGATGCGCAAAAAGCGCATCCTTTTTCTTTTCTTGCCAATCTAGCCTATTTACAATTCTTCTCAATCAAAACATCGACATTAGGATCACCCAATTCTTTTGCTTTAGCAAAGCTTTCACAAGCAGCAGCTTTCTGCTTCATTTGTATTTGAGCAATACCTATTAAGCGATAAGCTTCAGCATATTTGGGATCTATCTCCAAAGCCTCCTTCAGAATCTTTACAGCTTCTTCATTACGTCCTACTCGTATATTGACAACAGCCAACTCAGCACGATAGGTCAAATCCTTCGGATTCAGCTCGATTGCTTTCGCCAAATCATCGAGAGCACGCTGGTATTGACGTGCTTTCAAGGCTGCCTGCTCACGATAGTAATAGAACACATCGTTCACATTACCCTTCACTGCATCATAATATGCGTCATAATCAAGCATGGCATTACGTGCTTTTCCAACCTTCATCAACGCCTGAGCACGCTCCAACAAATAAGGAGCAGCCTCTTGTGTATAAGGTTTGTTGAATCGAGCCACACAACTGTCAATCACGGCCAGAACCTCTTCGGGCGATGCTCCCATTGCTTCCTTTATCTTAGCCGTAGTAAAGAGTGTAGCGACCGATCCAAGCTCAGACTGATTAACCTTCTCATAAGCTTGCAAAGCACCTGCATAATCGGCTTTAGCATAAAGAATATCCCCTTCTGTCTGTACATAAACTGGCAACGGTTGAATCGCAATAGCCTGACGGATTTCATCCAAAGCCTTGTCAAACGACCAATCTTCATAAGGTTTCTCGGAATGAGAAAGAACATAATTGTAAATTATCTTAGCACGACTAAAAAGAACATCATCCTTCTTTGCTGCCACCTTCAGAGCTTGATCCAAGTCTTCAACCACGAGCTTCATGGAAGCCTCATCGTCCGACGCGAATAAACGTTGTGATGCACGACGTAAGTAACCATCAGAACTATTCGGATACTGACGGATAAAATCCTCTAATACTTCCATATACTTTTCTGGTGAAAGCTGTGAGGATGCCATATATAAAAATATCAGCGCCTCCTCTTCTGTCTCAGGCAGTGCTTTCTTGATACCAATATCCTTCAAAGCCATATCACTATAGGACAAAGCAGCAATTTTTTGTGCCATCACATAATTGGCATCTACTGCATAACAGATGCTGGCTGTATCCTGTCCCGAAGCTTTCTGCGCTAAACCGAAAACATTTCCCTCCATTGTCATCAGCGGACAACTTACCATCTTGTCCTTCAACTTCATATCAAGCGTATAGTATGAATAGTTTTCGGCCACCTTATCTACAGCTTTCACTTTACCGGCTGTATAGACGCGACTTTTTTGAGTGGAATATGGTAACAAATAAACCTCACTGCCCACAACGGGAGCCGAAGCAGCAAGCGCCAAAGCGGGTACTTTCTTCTCTGTAATGCCTACCTTAAACTTCACAACATCATACATATCGTCAGCACCCATAATGGCGTCGACCGGCATCTCCTTGCCTTCGTAATTGATGATGACGGCACGACGCGCACCCTTGAACAAGGAATAGTCCGACATGGCCACTCCGTCTTCACTCACAAAAAATCCGTTGCCCGTGTTCAGCATTTTGTCGTCCTTATCATAGGTTACGATAGAGAATACGGCACGCTTGGCCTTATCCACCCACTTGGGTTGGGAAAAAGCCCATTGAGCCACCAGTGAGATGGCAAACAACAATAGTATTTTCTTTTTCATCAGCATAAATCAGTTAATTCGTTGTTTTACTGCTTCATATATCAAAATACCCGCCGCTACGGATACGTTGAGCGACTCGATGGTACCCAGCATCGGGATCTTCACCCACTCGTCGCACAAGGCCAGGTTTTCGTAGGAAACGCCCTTGTCCTCGGCTCCCATAATGATGCACATCGGGCCGGTATAGTCGGCCTTCGTGTAGTCGTAGTCGCCCTTCTCGGTGGCGGCCACAATGTGGAAACCACTGTTCTTGAGGTATTGCAGGGTTTCCTTCAGGCTCTGCTCACGACACACGGGCAGGGTATGCAGGGCACCGGCCGAGGTTTTCATGGCATCGGCATTCACCGTCACGCTGTTCTTGGCAGGGATGATGACGGCATCGACCGCCGCACACTCGCAGGTACGGGCAATGGCGCCGAAGTTGCGTACGTCCGTCACGCCGTCGAGCATCACGAAGAGCGGATTCTTGCCCTGCTCGAAGAGGAAGGGTACAAGGTCCTCCGTCTTCTGGTAGGTGACGGCCGAAACGAAAGCCACCACGCCCTGATGATTCTTGCGCGTAATCTTGTTGATGCGCTCCACAGGTACCCGCTGGACGGGTATCAGTGTCCCCTTGAGGGCGGCAAACAGTTCCTTGGACAGGTCGCTCTGTATGTCTCTCTTCACCAGTATCTTGTCGATGTCCTTACCGGCCTGTATGGCTTCTATCACGGCACGGACGCCGAAAATCATTTCGCTTTTGTCTGTCATTCGTTTATCTTATTAGTTTATTTATCCAGTTTCAGCAAGGCGCGGGCGTTGTTCAGCGCAGCCTCGGTCAGGGTGGCTCCGCTCAGCATGTGGGCCAGTTCCTCCACCCGTTCGTCGTCGGTCAGGCGACGGATATGGCTGTTCGTCTCCACCTCGTTGTCTTCCTTATATACTTTATAGTGGGCACGTCCGCGCGCGGCTATCTGCGGCAGGTGGGTGATGCTGATGACCTGACGGTCGTTGTCGCCCATCTCCTGCATGATGTCGGCCATGCGGTCGGCAATCTCGCCTGACACGCCCGTGTCGATTTCGTCGAACACGATGGTGGGCAACTTGACGGCTCCGGCTATCATGGCCTTGACGGACAGCATGGCACGCGCTATCTCACCCCCCGAAGCCACGGACGAAATGTTCTGCAACACCCCGTTCTTGTTGGCCGAGAAGAGGAAGTTCACCGTATCGGCTCCATGCACGCCCGGCTCCTTGCGTACGCCCATCTCCACCTGAAAGCGGACGTTGGGCATGCCCAGCGGCACCAGCCGTGCGGCCATCTGCCGCTCCACTTCGCGGGCAGCACGGGTGCGCGCTTCGGTCAATACCAGTGCCTGCGCGGTTACCTGACTGAAGAGTTCCTTTACCTGCGCTTCGAGGCGGGCGATGTCTTCGTCGGACGACGTAATGGCCGAAAGTTGCAAAGCATAGCTTTCCTGCAAGGAAAGCAGTGCTTTGACCGTATCAACACGATGCTTTTGCTGGAGCGAATAAATGAGATTGAGGCGGGCGTTCACTTCGTCGAGGCGGGCGGGGTTGAATTCAACTTCTTCTTCCTTGTCGGCCACCTCCTGCGAGATATCCTTCAGCTCGATATAGACACTGTCCAGACGGTCGGCCAATTCGCCCGCAGGAGCAAAGACCGAGCGCAAGCCCATCATCGTATTTTGGCAGTCCTTCAAGGCTTCGAGCACGCTGCCCTCGTCGGCGTTCAGCGCCTGTCCGGCCCGATAGAGTCCGGCCTTGATGTCTTCGGCATGGGTCAGCATCTCCGCTTCCTGCTCCAGCTCTTCCTGCTCGCCGTCGGTAAGGTTGGCCTCCTCCAGCTGCTCCAGCTGGAAGCGGATGTAGTCTTCGTCCGCACGACTCTGCTCGGCACGGGCCACAAGCGCCTCCAGGTCCTGACGGGCCTGCCGCCAGTCGTTGTACAACTTCTGATAGGCGGCCAGCTCGGCATCGTCGTGCGCCAGCAGGTCGAGCACGTTCAACTGGAAGCCCTCCTTGTTGAGCAAGAGGTTCTGATGCTGGGAGTGGACATCGATGAGCAGCTCGCCCAGCTCTTTCATCTGCGCCAGCGAGGCAGGTGTGTCGTTGATGAAGGCACGGCTCTTACCCGAAGCATAGAGCTCGCGGCGCAGGATGCACTCGTCTTCGTACTCCAGTTCGTTAGCTTCGAAGAAAGGTTGCATGCCATAGGCCGACACGTCGAAGCGCGCCTCAATGATGCATTTCGAAGCCCCCTTGCGGATGGACTTCACGTCGGCACGCTGACCCAGCAACAGGCCGATGGCTCCCAAAATGATGGACTTGCCGGCACCTGTCTCGCCTGTGATGACTGAGAAACCACTGTCGAAGCCTATGTCCAGCTTCTCGATCAGCGCATAGTTTTGTATGTAGAGCGAACGCAACATAGTATCTTAATCCGTTTCTATTGGTTCAATACTTCGGCCAGCCGGTCGACGATGTCGGCAGCCACCTCGTCTTTGGTTTTCAGCGGATATTCCCTACGGCCTTCGGCGTCGATAAGGGTCACCTTGTTGGTGTCGTAGCGGAAACCTGCCCCCTTGTCGTTCAGCGAATTCAGAACGATGAAGTCCAGATTCTTGCGCTTCAGTTTGTCTTCGGCATTCTGTTGCTCGTTGTGCGTTTCAAGCGCAAAGCCCACCAAGACTTTCCGTTCGGTCGAATCGGCCTTCATCCGGCCTAATGCGGCGGCAATATCCTGTGTAGGTTTCAGGGCGAGGGTCATGTCACCCGTCTTCTCGCGTTTGATCTTCTCATCGGCCACGTGCTCGGGCGTATAGTCGGCTACGGCCGCACAGAGGATGGCGGCATCGGCTTGGGGGAAGAGCGAAGTAGCGGCTTCGTACATCTGAGCGGCCGACTCCACATCGCGCCTTTCGGCCATCGGATAGCGGGTCGTGCGTTGTACAGGTCCCGTCACGAGCAGGACACGGGCGCCTCGGCTGGCGCACTCGTCGGCCAATGCAAAGCCCATCTTGCCCGACGAATAGTTGCCGATAAAGCGAACAGGGTCAATCTTTTCGTACGTCGGCCCTGTGGTTATCAGGATAGTCTTTCCCTTGAGATCACCTTCCTGCGCCGCAAAGTATCGCTCCAGATGGCGGATGATGTTTTCGGGTTCTTCCATGCGGCCCTTGCCCACCAGATGGCTGGCCAGTTCGCCCGTACCCGGCTCGATGATGTGGTTGCCATAGGAACGGAGCCTCTCCAGATTCTGTTGGGTGGACGGATGGGCAAACATGTCGAGGTCCATGGCCGGAGCCACAAATACAGGCGCCTTGGCCGAGAGGTAGGTCGTGATGAGCATGTTGTCGGCAATGCCGTTGGCCATCTTGCCGATGGTCGAAGCGGTAGCAGGCGCTATCAGCATGGCGTCGGCCCAAAGGCCCAGGTCCACGTGGCTGTTCCATGTGCCGTCTCGTTGGGCGAAAAACTCGCTGATGACGGGCTTGCTGGTGAGGGCGGACAACGTGATGGGCGTGATAAACTCCTTGCCTGCAGGCGTGATGACTACCTGCACCTCCGCCCCGCGCTTGATGAGTCCGCGGATGATGTAGCAGGCCTTATAGGCGGCAATGCTGCCCGTAATGCCCAAGACTATCTTCTTGCCTTTCAATACATTTGCCATAAGCGTTTTCTTTTATTTCTGAGTCAGTTCGCGCAGACGGATTTTCGTCAGCATGGCCTTGGTGTTCAGTGTAAAGTCACTGTTCAATATCCAGCCGTAGTAGCCAGGATCACGTTTCAGCACCTCGGCTACAGACATGCCCTTGTACTTGCCAAAGTTGAAGACTTCGATGCCCTTATCATCGTAAACCATGCGGCCGGCAAAGTCAACATTCTTGTTGAAGCTCGAGAAGTCGGAAAGGAAATTCACGTCGTTCTGCAAGTCTTCAGGGTAACGGTCGAGCTGCGCCATCAGCACTTCATAGGTAGCTCTTGTGTCGGCCTCAGCCGTATGGGCATCCTCCAGATTCTTGCCGCAATAGAACTTGTAAGCAGCAGAAAGAGTGCGCTGCTCCATCTTGTGGAAGATAACCTGCACGTCGACAAACTTGCGACGACTCAGGTCGATGTCCACCTCGGCACGGAGGAACTCTTCGGCCAGCAGGGGGATATCAAAACGGTTGGAGTTAAAGCCAGCCAGATCGCAACCCTCGATGTCGTTGGCTACGCTACGTGCTACTTCCTTGAACGTAGGGCAGTCGGCCACATCGGCATCATAGATGCCATGTACAGCCGATGCCGCCTCGGGAATATGCATACCCGGATTGATGCGCATCGTCTTCGACTCTTCGTTTCCATTAGGATAAACTTTGAGATAACAAATTTCGACGATACGATCGCTATTGATATTAGTACCAGTGGTCTCCAAATCGAAGAACACCAGTGGATTTTTCAAATTCAGTTTCATATCATTTGTTTAAAGTGAGGGAGACAAACGAACGAGTTGGCAAGCCAATAAAGCCATAGCGGAAACAGCCCGTTTCCTCAACTTTACCACTTGTCAACTCGTCCGTCCGACATCCTCGGACTGTTCTTGTTTAGTCGTTCAACATCATTGGCATCAACAACATCAGCAAGTCTTCCTTCTCTTCCTGCTCTACAGGGATGATGACGCCTGCGCGCGAAGGATCGGCCAGTTCAATAACCACTTCTTCAGCCGAAATGTTGTTCAGAATGTCCAACAGGAAAGTAGACTTGAAGCCGATACTCATATCATTGCCGTCGTACTGGCAGGTTTGTGTTTCTTCGGCCGATGTAGAAAAGTCGATGTCCTGCGCAGAAATTGTAATCTGATTGTTGCTCAGGCGAAGCTTGATAAGGCTGCTGGCTTGTGACGAAAAGATCGATACACGACGCAAGGCACCGATCAGCGACTGGCGGTCTACCGTCACTTTATAAGGATTGTTCTGCGGAATCACCGAATTGTAGTTGGGATAACGGCCTTCAATCAGGCGGCACACCATGCGATAGTTCTCCAACGTGAAAACGGCGTTGCGTTCGTCGAACTCGATCGTTACCGTGCCCTGCTCACGAGCAAGCAAGTTTTTCATCAGGTTGGCAGGCTTTTTCGGAAGAATAAAAGCTGCACGCTCGTTGCCATGGGCAGCGAAAGTCTTGCAACGCACCAGCTTGTGTCCGTCGGAAGCCACCATCGTGATGTCATCGGTCGTGATGTCAAAATAAATACCATTCATTACAGGACGAAGTTCATCGTCGGCCGTGGCAAACACCGAACGGTTAATCCCATTCAGCAAGACCTCTGCATCGATTTCCACCCGTACTGCGTTGTCGCCCAACTGCGTCAGTTGCGGAAACTCGTCGGCACTCTGCCCCATCAGGCTGTATTTACCATTCTGATATTGCACGTTTATCTCCAAAGTCCCGATATTGATATCGAAAGCAAGCGGCTGTTCAGGTATTTCCTTCAAAGCATCCAGCAACGTCTTGGCCGTAACGGCAAAACGTCCGTCCGCATCACTTTCGTTCACTTCAAGGGAAGTCACCATGGTAGTCTCGCTGTCCGAAGCCGTGACAGACAAAGTTCCGTCCTGCAGGTCAAACAGGAAGCAATCCAAAATGGGCAGCGCGTTCTTCGAATTGATTACACGACTAACAGCCTGTAAATGACTGGAAAGCGCAGTGCTCGACACAATAAATTTCATATATCCGTAGTATTTAAGTTTTTTATATCAATAAGTTGAGGTTTGCAGCACAAAGTTAACAAAAGAATTTCCTACTGACAAAGAATATGGAAAGAAAAAACCAAAGATAATACTTCCTATTTTCCTAAAAAAGCGTAACTTCGCCCCATCAAAAACCAGAAAATACTATAATTACAATGGAATTTACAGGAAAAATTATTGCCATATTGCAGCCAAGAGGCGGTACGTCCAAAGCTGGCAACGAGTGGAAAGTGCAGGAATATGTCATCGAAAATCACGACCAATATCCACGCAAAATGTGCTTCGATGTGTTCGGAGCCGACAAGATCGAACAATTCAATATCCAGATGGGCGAAGAACTGACCGTTTCGTTCGACATCGACGCGCGTCAATGGCAAGACCGCTGGTTCAACAGTATCCGTGCATGGAAGGTAGAACGTGTGGGCGCCGCAGCTCCTGCCGCAGCTCCAGCTTACGACATGCCCACTCCTCCGCCCGCTCCGACCGCAGCTCCAGAATTCCTGAGCAGCGACTCGACGGACGACCTGCCTTTCTGATCCCACGCAAGAACAGAAAAACAAGAATAAAGAAGAGACTCTGCCAACAGAGTTCTCTTCTTTTTTGTATCTATACAAACCATTCGACAAAGCAATGCTTTCCCTTCAGGAAAACGATGCTTTCCCATAAAGAAAGCACTGTTTTATTCATGACCACACAATGGGCGGCATCCGCTATGAAATGAACCCTAACATCATTCTGCCGGCACATCCGGGTAAGCATAAAGAAGCACCAGATTGGGATAGATTACATTTTCGACACAACAGAGCTGAATAGAAAGTAGGAAATGACGGAAAAAATCGGCATGAGCCAGAAAGAAAGGTGGTAGCAAATCTCGGCTCAAATCGGGATGAAGTACCACCTCTGACAAGTCTGCCATTACCAACGCCTGATAATCCGGAGCCAATTTTTCAGTTGCTATCTCATAAAACAGTTGAGATTCAAGCACGTCACCCCGTTCTAACGATATCACATAGGCAGCCAAGCTCTGTTCATCAGGCGAAAGCAATAAACTATGCTTATAAAAACAGGCATAAGTAAATGCAGGCCCACCAGTATAACCAGCTAACAGAGCCGTCAACCTATGATCAGGTAGACGGTAAAGCCTCAACCCGGATACACCTGTTGCTGCCGAAAAACTCTTATAAAAAGGATAACGTCCTTGAGAAACGGAATACAAAAGCTTTTGTAGTTCCCATTGTGCGTGAGCGACATCTTTTACAGATATGTTTAGCACGGTAAAAGGTTTCCTGGCTGCGGTGTCGTCAGAAAGGAAACCGCAAGACAACATCTGTGATCCTGCTTCCAACTGGAAGTAACTGGCCAGAGATGCATCAAAAGACCCATTGGCTGCTACAACCATGGCAGAATCAGTTTGTAACTGCTTTAAGGCACATTCTACCTCAGCTTTTGATGCAGAAAGGGTCGCCACCTTATATAGGAAAGTAGAAGCTGGTAGTTTGTCACCAAGAAATCCCTCCAACGGATAAGACTCGAAAAGAGAATCTCTCAAAGGAATTCCCAGTGTATCACTACCATGGACAATACCCGCACAGTAAACTCCGTCCTCAGCAAATTTCAAATTAAACTCCAACCACAGAGATGCATCAGTAGCAAACTGAGATGCGGTTCGAACCGGCCAACGGAGATAAACCGTAGTATTATTCTCTTCACGTTTTTTCTCATTTGTAAAATGAAATGTATCAAGCTGAGCAAGCGTTTTCTTCTGTTTCCACGCATCAATCACTTGCTCTACCAACCGTTTTTGGAAACTTACAACCAAAAAATCACGCTTCATCCAGACAGCCAAAAAACGCCCATCTACGAGAGGATAGACTTCTATCGTCTGCCCTCTATAACTAGATGTACGTGAAGGAAATGTTGCTGATCCACTACGACGAAGATGGTTTTCCAATAACGTACGATCACCAGTTCCCATACGACAATAAAGGACCTGATCATTTTGAAGATCAGGGTTATGAAAACTGACGATCAATTCATTCATCTCCCACCTTAAACCATGAGGTTCCTCTTCCATAAACGAACGTAAATACTTCTTTACAGAAGAAAAAAGATCGGAAGCATAGAGAAAATGCCCGTTACGGCTACATACCATGTTATCGATATCCTCAACCAATTCCGCCGCACAATCAGTTTCGAACACGGCCTCTACATCTTGTGGAATCAAAGTAAACAAATCAAAATTTCGTCGTTCCTCCACCGTATCCAAACGCATGAAAGAGTACACAGCAAATCCCGTGCAAAGAAGGACGATACACACTATCAGGCTGACTCGTATCAAATTATTCGGCTTCATGGCTTTACGATGCTTGATTTTGCAAAAATAAACATTTCTACTAATAAAGCAAAACTATAGCCAAAAAGTTTAAAGAAAACGAGCGTTTTATCCATCTAACTCTTTCAAAACCTCCTAACAGAAGTATGTAAGTTCAATGAACAAACGCCCATTTACAACGCTTAATTTTCTTTTTTCTGATAATACCGTACGTAGTCAATCTCCATTCGTGCCGGAAAGATGGATTCATCAATCCCTTCAAGGACAAGGATGCTTCTCCCGACAACAGAGGTTCTTCAAAATTCAGTTTGTCAGCCGTTATCGTATCCCCGTCGGTGAACAGCACCGCCGAGCGTACCGTTCCTTTCAGTTCCCTCACATTGCCGCTCCACGGATGGACGAGCATCCGCTTTCTTGCTTCCGCATCAAAGCCTTTCACCTGTTTGCCGAACTCCTTGTTGGCAAGTTCACGGAAGAAGTCCGCGAGCGGCATGATGTCCTCACGGCACTCACGCAATGGAAGTATGTTCAACGTATATTCCTTAATCCGATGGAACAAGTCCTGACGGAAACGCTTTTCGGCTACTGCTGACTGCATATCCTCGTTGGTAGCGGCAATGATGCGCACGTCAGCAGTCTTTTCCTTGTTGCCGCCTATGGGTCTGTACCGTTTGCTCATCGTATGTATTTTCTCGGCGACAACCTTGCCCCTTTCCTTACTTTTCGTTATCTTCGCCACCCGAAAACTAACATTTAACAGAAAATGAAATGAAGAAAAAGACAAAACGTAATTTGATTATCGCAGCGATAGTGATAGTCTTGATTGCTGCCGGAGCCGCTTGGTTTATTTATCCTTTCATCCGTTATAGTTCGCATACGCTTGCATACCGTTCAGCCCTGCCGGGAAACGCGTGCTATCAATATCCGATTCAGTACAGCAAAGAGGGTTGGTTTCTGATTGATTGTACCCTCAACGGCACGCACAAAGTTCCGCTCCGTATCGACACGCAAGCGACAAGCCTTATGCGCGAAGATTCCATCCAAGCCTACGGTGGCGAATACTGGGGGAATCTGCCGATTAAAAGCACCAATGCGTATCAAGAGAAAAATTCTCCGGAATTGTACACATTCACTTCTATTGCTTTTGGTGAGGCAAGCATCCAAGAACCGATGTTCAACGGCATTCGCAAAGATAACGTGATATATGATGTGATAGATGAAGGCGTGTTCGGAACGGAAATGTTGGCTATTGGCACGTGGAAATTCGACACGGAAGCGGGCACGATGACGCTTTTCCATTCCAATAACAAAGACCTGCTGGCAAAGGAGACCGCAGGAATGACCTATCTCCCTCAAGGATTGCGCGAGGATTCCATTCCGGTTTATATGAATGGATTGAATGAAGAAGTACGCTTTACGCTCGATTTGGGTTATACAGGAGTATTGGAGATAAACAACGCACTTGCAGACCGGCTGAAAACGCACTTTCCTTACGAAGAAAGAATCAAACAGCACGGAGGGAAATTGACCGATACGCTCACCGTTTTCAAGATTCCCGTTACGGTTGCCGGAACACGGGTTGATTCTTGTGAGGTAGTGAACAGTCGCGTGGTGGATGCCAACTATATAGGAGCCGAATTTATGCACCGTTGCAATTTCGTTCTGTATTATTCTCTCAATGAGCATGGCAAGCCGAACAAAGACCTCTATCTGAAAGTGAGATAAATTATTTCAGTCGACAATGCCAATCCGCGCCGACAACCGCCCTCCCCAGCGGGGACAACACAAATCCTGCCGGATAACCACTTTTCCCTGCGGGGACAGCCCTAATCCGTCAGGATAACCGCTTTCCCCGGCGGGGACGATGCCAATCCTGCAGGATAAGCACTTTCCCCGCTGGGGAAAGGCAAAATCGGGACGGATTGGAACTTTCCCCGCTCTGAACTTGGCTCGCCGGAAAGATTTAGCTACATTCGTTACAGAAATTCTAAAATATCACGGAATATGAAAAAGATTCTCACATTAAACATCAAGCAACTTCGCACCGAGGAGTCGTTCGGCTATCAGAAACAGGTCGTGGCGGAAACGGCGAACCTGCCTATCGGCGAGGAGACAGGAACCCCAAGCGAGATAAGCCAGCTGTCCGCTACGAATCCCGTGTTGGAGGCAAAGGCTAACGATTTTACCACCGCTGTCGATGCTTTCGACGATGCGTTGAAGGCATCCTCCACGAATCCCGCCACCGCCACGGCGACCGCGACGGATGATGCCCGTGACGCATCTTGGCGTGGTGGCAACAATTACCTAACGGCGATGTGCGCCCATCCCGACGCGGAAATCGCAGCTTACGCTGCTGAAGCAAAATCGTTGTTTGACAAGTACGGTGATCCGACAAAGTTAGCTCAAACAGAAGAAAGCGGCGTACTGCACAATCTGTTGCAAGACCTTGAAGCGCTCGATTCGAACAAGCGCACCGCGTTGAATCTGGATGTATGGATTACCGATTTGAAGACGAAAGAAGATGCCTTCCTCGCCGCAGCCGCCCAGCGCACGGAAGCCGACGCTGCCCGTCAGGTGGGTATCGTGAAGGAAACCCGCACCGCCGCAGAAGCCGCTTACCGTTCATTGGTTGATACCGTCAATGCGTTGGCAATGATAAATGGTGATGCGGAATATGCTACTTTCATCGACCACGTGAACGCAATGATTGAGCGTCAGAAAGCTATCTCAAAAGCACGCACTACGCGGGCGAAGAAGGAGGATGAGAAGCCGGGCGAGTTTTGATTCGTTGAGTAAGAATTAGGAAAAGCCCCTGCAAGCTAACGAGTTTGTGGGGGATTTTTGTGTACACGGGTTGCAGGGTATCTATCTGTGCCCACTACATGAAATCCTTGCAATATACAAAAATAGCGGTCATGCTGCCAATGACCGCTATTAAGATGATGTACCCAAAGAAGATTCTTGTTTGCAATCTCATCGTATATATGTTTCCTCATTTATCGTGACAAAGTAAGGTTAAGCGTAAATTCTCTAAAATATTTTATTAAAATTCCCTTACTTCGTTCACAATATCTTACTTCCCCAAACTTGTCAAAAACCTCACCGTATCGGGGGCATAATGCGAGAAGAACAGGCTTTCGCCCTTGTCCAGCTTGCCGATGGTCTCCATGTCTTCGGCGGAAAGGGAGAAGTCGAATACATCGAGGTTCTGCTCCATGCGCTCCTTGTGCGTGGACTTCGGGATGACTACCACGTCTCGCTGGATGAGGAAGCGCAGGGCGGTCTGTGCCACGGACTTGCCGTATTTCTCGCCGATGGCTTTCAGCACGGGATTGGTGAAGAAGTCGTTGCGCCCTTCGGCGAATGGTCCCCACGACATGATTTGCGTACCGTACTCCTTCATGATTTCCTGCGGCCGGCGTTGCTGGTTGAACACATGCGTTTCCACTTGGTTCACCATCGGCTTGATGTCGCAGAACTCCGCCAAGTCGATGAAACGGTCGGGGTAGAAGTTCGACACGCCAATGGCACGGAGCTTGCCTGCCTTGTACGCTTCTTCCATGGCGCGGTAGGTGCCGTAGTAGTCGTTGAAGGGCTGGTGGATGAGCAACAGGTCGATGTAGTCGGTCTGCAACTTGCAGAGGGATTCGTCGATAGAAGCCTTTGCCTTCTCATACCCGGCGTTGGATATCCACACCTTTGTCACAAGAAATAGTTCCTCGCGCGGGATGCCGCTCTTCTTCACCGCACGGCCCACGCCCTCCTCGTTGTAGTAAGCCTGCGCCGTGTCTATCATCCGGTAGCCCACGCTCAGGGCATCCGATACGCAGCGTTCACACTCTTCAGGAGTTACCTGATATACACCATAACCTAAAATCGGCATTTCCACGCCGTTTGATAATTTGACTGTTTGCATAACTCGTTGTTTTTATGGGGTTAATACTATTTGATGTCCTCATGAATATCATCCAGCAGGGCTTGCGAGAGGCGTGCCCCGTGTATCTCAATCTTCGACAGTCCGTCCTCTATCTCCTGCAGGTCTTCCTGCGTCAGCGTGAGTTCGGTGGAAGCAATGTTGTCGTCCAGATACTCCAGTTTGTCCATGCCGGGGATGGGGACGATGAACGGTTTCTGAGCCAGCAGCCATGCCAAGGCGATTTGTGCCGACGATGCTCCTTTACGCATGGCAATGCCGTTCAGCATGGTGACGAGGGGCATGTTTGCCTGCATATTCTCGCGGGTGAAACGGGGGAAGGTGGCACGCAGGTCGTTGGCAGGGTCGAAGGTCATGTCGGCAGAAAAGAGTGTCTGTTCGGAATACTCGGTACAACCCAATGGAACAAGGATGATTGCCGCAAAAAGGAACATCCATTTCATTTGCGTCACCGTGGTGTATTTCTGCGCCACCGAGCGGATGATTATCAGATAAACGGAAAATGCCGTTACGCTGATAACCGCAAGGAATATCCCCCACAGGCTGTTTTTACCCGATGCGGAATTGTCTATCTGCACAATCATCAGCAATGCCCCGGCAATACCTAACACAACGCCTGCCATTTTCTTTCCTGTAATCGGTTCTTTCAAGAATATGGCGGCAAGTAGCATCACGACCAGCGGACTCAATGCTACAATCAGCGAGAAATAAACAGGTGAGGTGTATTGCAGGCTGACTGCCGTCAGGGATTGCGACACGACAAATTCCATGATACCGCCTGTGGCAATTATCGCTAAATCCTTTGGGGTAACTTTTTCCTTGGGCAGAAAACCCTGAATGACCCAGAAAACAATGGTTGCTACGAGTGTACGTGCTGCCATATACCCGAACGGTGTCATCCATTGTGTCAGCAGTGCTTTACTTACCGGAATGTTCAGTCCGAATATTAGGTTTGCACACAGGACAGCCACATGGCCTTTCTATTTATCTGACATGATTCCTGTCTATTATTTCAGTTTTTCTTTTCTCACTTGTAGCGTATGTTCCAGCCGCTCACGCCCTGTTTCAGCCACTTCAACAGAAACTTCCTGTTCGACCAACACTAAAATGTCGCGAAGCTGCGCTTCCGTCACGCCCACGTTCAACGCACCGCCGTAATGTGCCTCCACCAACGGCTCTTTGAGGGCGGCGAGAGTGGAAACGACCGCTATCTCCCTTTCAGTGGGCGACAATATGTCACGGGCAAAGAGGTCGGCAAAAAGATGCTCCTTCAGGCAGTAGTCCAGCAAGGGATTGAAGCCGTAGATGCCACTGCTCAACTGTTCCGCAGTCATGGCGGTGCAGAACATTTGCAGGCGTTCGCCCCTCTCGTGCCTGCTTTCGCTTTCGTCAAAAGAAGATGCTTCCCGTCCTTGTTCGTCGTGTATGCCTTGGCTGCGGCGTTCGTTCACCAAATCCATGAACACAAGGGCTGCACGGCACGCCGGAGCGAAACCAAAGTAGCAATACAGATGCACAATCTCCTCATTAATCTCGTTGATTGTCATGCCGAAGTTCAAGGCATCTGTCAAGACCTGTTTCAATCGTTCCACATCAGTAGTGGTAACGGCAGATTGTATGGAAATCAAAGCAATGTGTGCTTCCCGTTCCGTTAAATGTTTCAAATCCATATCCATTTTATTTTTATTGAATCTGCGGCATCGGTACTGACACCGCAGATGTCGTTCTACTTGTTTTTTATTCTTTTTCCCACCTCTTTCCGAAATTTGTCTGCGCCGTTTCCACGTATCCGCGATGCCCGTGGATGGTGCAGGCATCAAGGGCAGCTTCCAGCGCACGGAACTCTTCATCGGTCAGTTCCACATCGGCGGCACCGAGGTTTTCCAGGATACGCTCCTGATTCTTCGAGCCGGGGATGGGTACCACGTTGGGATACTTGTGGAGCATCCATGCAAGGGAAATCTGCGCATTGGTGGCGTGCTTCTTCGCCGAGTATTCGGCAAGGATGTCGAGCACGGGCTGATTGGCGATGATGTTCTCGCGGCTCAACTGAGGCACGAACTTGCGTACATCGTCCACTGCCTCAAACTGTGTGTCCGCCTTAATCTTGCCGGAGAGGAAGCCGCTGGCTATCGGGGAGAAGGGCACTACGCCGATGTTGTGCTCCAGGCAGTACGGGAATATCTCCTTCTCGCAGTCGCGCTCCAGCATGGAGTAAAGGTTCTGCACAGCGGCAACAGGCGTAACGGCATGTGCCTTTGCCAATGTATCCACATCCACTTGCGACATGCCCCAAGCGCGGATAACGCCTTCCTCGATGAGCCGTCCCATGGTAGCGGCTATTTCCTCAAACGATACGTGCTCATTGACGCGGTGCAGGTAGTACAGGTCAATGTAGTCCGTCTGCAAGTTCTTCATCGACTGCTCCAGATGCTTGCGCGTGGCATCGTAGATACTTGTGCCGTCCGCTATCTCCGATTCGTCGAGGAACATCTTGGTGGCAAGCACGATGTCCTTGCGGAAAGGAGCGACTGCCTTGCCCACCAACAATTCGTTGTGCCCGGGAAAAAATACCACATCGCCATACACCTCTGCCGTGTCGAAGAAGGTGCAGCCCGCCTCGTATGCCTTGCGGATAGCCTCGATACTGTATGCCTCTTCGGGCACTTGTCCGTAGCCGTGGGAAAATCCCATACAGCCCATACCAATCTCGGATACTTCGAGATTGCCAATCATTCTTTTCTTCATGTTCAATTGTTTTTAATTATGTATTTTCAATGTTCCGATAAACTTGGTTGTCTGCAAGTCCATGTCGTCATAGATAGGACTTTTGCCTGTGTCCAGCGTGGCGATACTTCGCATTTCCTCGTCCGTCAGCGTGAAGTCGAAGATGTTGAAGTTCTCCACCATGCGCTCCTTGCGCACTGTCTTGGGGATAATGACCACGTTCCGCTGGTTGAGCCAACGCAGTATGACTTGCCCCACGGTCTTGCCGTGGCGTTCGGCAATCGCCTTCAGCAAAGGATTGTGGAAAATGTCGTTCTGCCCTTCGGCAAACGGTGCCCATGCCTCGTGCTGGATACCTTCCCGCTGCAAGAAAGCGTTGGCTTCCTGTTGTTGGAAGAAAGGATGCGTTTCCAACTGATTGACGGCAGGTTTTACCTCGTTGTGCAGGAAAAGGTCTTGCAGACGCTCGTTGCTGAAGCTCGTCACCCCGATGGCACGGATGCGTCCCTCCCGATACAGGCGTTCGGCGGCACGCCATGCAGCATAGTAATTCCCGTAGGGTTTGTGCAGCAGGTACAGGTCGAGATAGTCCAGCCCCAACAACTTCATCGAGCGGTCGAAAGCACGCAGGGCATCATCGTATTCATAATCCTGTACCCACAGTTTGGTGGTCACGAAGATGTCCTCCCGTTTCAATCCACTTTGGCGAATGGCATTACCTACCTGCTCTTCATTGAAATAGGAAGCCGCCGTATCTATCATCCGATAACCAGTTTCCAATGCTTCGCTCACGATGCGTTCCGTATCTTCGACCGGAACTTGGAAAACGCCGAATCCTATTGCCGGCATCTTTACTCCGTTGTTTAATGTTACTGTTTGCATAATTCGTTGTTTTTATGGGGTTATTATTATTTTGATGCTTTCCTGTTATTCGTTTTTCAAGTTATTCTTGTTTTTGTCTCCGATAGCACTTCTCCTGACGGATTGGCGTTGTCGGAGCCTCTGATAGTGCTTCTCCTGTCGGATTTGTGCTGTCGGAGCCTTTGATGGTGCTTCTCCTGACGGATTGGTATTGTCAGAGGTCTGTTTAGTGCTTCTCCTGCCGGATTGGCGTTGTCGGAGATAACGGCGGAAAATGTTTAGAAAGATAAGTCCGGATGTTATCCTGCATCAGTTCCGGACTCATGGTACATCAGTTCCGGACTTATCCTACCTCATGTTCCGGGGTGAGTTTACATACCGTTTTGCTTCAACCATTCCTTTATCTGCCTGTCCGATGAAGCAGCAGCACTTCCACGGATGGCAAGCCCGTCTTTCACTTCCGTGCCGGGGCAGACTTTTCGGATATCATCCACGCTATGCCCCAATCCGCTGCCCTCATGGGTGCAGAACGGGAGTATCTTCTTCCCGGTGAGGTCGTATGCTTCTAAGAAAGTGAACACGCACATCGGCATCGTACCCCACCAGTTGGGATAGCCGAGGATAATCGTGTCATACTGTTCCATATTCTCGACTTGTCCTGTCAGCGCGGGGCGTTCCCTGCTTTGGAGTTCCTGCATGGCGACCTCGGTCATCTCCGTATAGCCTGTCGGGTATGTCTTCGTGGTTTCTATCCGGAAACTGTCTGCACCGGTCAGTGCGGCTATCTTGCCCGCCACGCCTTCGGTGTTGCCCTGTTGCAGCTTCTTGATAACGCCGCCGACATAGTTCTCGCCCCGGCGTGAATAATAAACTATCAGTGTTCTGCTCATTGTCCTTTTCATTTCTGATTACGATGCAAAGTTACGCCGCTTTTACACGCTCTATGTTTCACAAAAGGTGTCTAATGTTTCACCAAAAGCATAAATCGTTTGGCGCTCTCCGGATAATGCCCTAATTTTGTGGCATGGCAAAGGATAAAGAACTGAAAATCGTATATTCCACCCTGTTCCAACAGATAGGCTCGGTGAAACTAAAAGGCTGGTGCGTCCACATGGTGTGCCTGCAAGGGGAAGGCTTCTTTACTTACGATGGTCGTCCGTTTCATGTGAAGAAGCATGACGCTGTGGTCATCAATGCACCCCAGCAAGTGCATGTAGTCGGTCAGAGTGAAGATTTGAAAGTGGAAGTCTTGGCAGCACCGCATGATTTCCTCTCCAACCAGCTTCCGGCGAATAATTATGGTATAGGAGGCAGTATCAGCCTGTACGACAACCCTGTCATCCCCTTGTCGGAAGAGGATGCGGAGACATTGGTGCGCGACATACACCATATCCGCGACCGCATCGCCGATACCGGCCATCTGTTTTACCGCGAACTGATAGGCGGGCTGGCCCTTCCGCTGATTTATGACCTGTTCTATTTCCACGCCAAGAACCGTACCCCGATATTTGCCACGGACAGGAGCATGTATGTCGTGAAGGAACTGATGGCATTGCTGGAAAGCGGACGCAGCAAGAAATACCGGGAAGTCGCTTATTATGCCGAACAACTGAACGTGACCGTCAAGTACCTATCCAATACCGTAAAGCGGCAGACGGGCAAGAGCGTCACTTATTACATCGACCGCTACACCGTCCCGATGATAAAGGAATATCTCAACAATCCCGACCTTTCCATCGTGCAGATAGCGGAGGAAATGAACTTCACGACGCTCTCTTATTTCAGCCGGTACGTGACCAAGCATCTGGGCATGTCGCCGAAGGCTTACCGGGAATCATTAGTACCAAATAAATAACAGACCAACGGGATAATACGCCTTCCACACTTCCCCAAATATGGGGAGCAAGCCGTTTCGGTATGCCCGAAACACAAACTTGCTCCCTAAAAAAACTTCTCCTTGATGGATTCATAGCTTTTATGCTTCTTCAAATCAATCGTATTCCATAAAATAAAGTCCTACTTCATTCTACATCAAGCTCAGGTTTATTAGCAGGCTTATTTGAACCTGATGAACGCCACAGGCTACCACACCGACGCCAAATGCTGCCACGCAGGTACGAAGCGGTTGAATTGTGCCGGACTTCGCTTTTCTTTGCAGCACGGACGCTTGGAACAGCCGTCACGGGTTCGGCGGATAACGACACTCCCTGCCACAAGCTGCCACGATTGTGCCAACCCATCGTTTGATGCGTAATGCCCATTTACTTTGCGTCCAAAATCGAGTATCAACATTAAAAACAGTATCGACAATGGAAGTATTGATTTTTCAGAAAGAGGCGTTTGAGGAAATGGCGGCGAAGTTCAGCCGTTTCTCAGACCGTGTGAACGAACTCCTTGCCAAGCAAGGCAGCAAGTCATTAAACCGTTGGATGGACAATCAAGAGGTCTGTCAACAGTTGAACATCAGTCCGCGCACCTTACAGACGCTGCGTGATAACGGCACGCTGGCCTATTCGCAGATAAACCACAAGGTGTTTTACCGACCGGAGGATGTGTCGAGCATTGTCAAGCCCGTTGAACGTAAGCTGGCAGACAAAGCCGTTTGATTATTATTGTACCACTAAATCCAATGTAACAATGAGTGAAATGATTACCAAGAACCATGCGTTTATCGCTGAGTTCGGCGACAGCCTTGACCGTCTGCTGGACGGTATCGAGAACTTTATGGCAAACAGCCGTCCGACATTGGGCGGCGAACGCTTCCTGACGGACAGGGAGGTGTCGGCACGCCTGAAAGTGAGCCGACGCACCTTGCAGGACTACCGCAACAACGGCATAATCGCCTATTACCAGTTGGGCGGCAAGATTCTGTACAAAGAATCGGACATCGAACGGATGCTTGCCGCCAATTATCGGGAGGCGTTCAGATAGGCTGACGGAAATCCCCTGTAAAACGGTGTTACCCTCAAACGGCGTAAAAGATAGCCTTACACGCCGTTTGAGGTCTGCTCAATTTCCCGCTCTCTTTCCACGCGACGGGGAGAGCGAAAAGAAAAGGTTGACGGGCTGTCTGTTGTTCATGGTCAGCCTGCGCATGATGAACCGCCGGAAAGCCATGCTTTCCCGACCTCTTAACTTGAAGGAAACGGCTATCACCATTTCAAGGCTGTAAACATCGTAGTTTATCCCGTTGTCCTGCCTGATGTACCGCTTCGTTTCGCTTTCCAACAATTCGCCATTCTTGTATATGGCATGGACAGCCTTGCGGATGTGGCAGCCGAACACATTGAACGCATCGGACATTTCCTGCTGCGTCATCCAGACGGGAGCGGTCGGCATGGCAACCGCCCCGTTTTCTGTGATTGTGATTATTCCCCGTTCCATTGTCATGCCTCATATTATTCATTATCAATGTTTGTTTCTTTTGGCAGTTCTTGTCTTTTGTACCATTTGCCCGTTCCGTACATCATTCTGACCGCCATCAGGTTGTCCATGTCCTTTGAAATCTTCTTGTCAGTCACCTCCGCGTACCGCTGGGTGGTCTTTATGCCTGAGTGCCCCATCATCTTGGCGATGCTCTCAATGGGTATGCCCTCCGAAATCAAGAAAGTTCCGAACGAGTGCCTGCTTTGATGGTAGGACAAGTTTTCTTTCCGTCCTATCGCCACGCCCAACTCGTGTATCTCGAACCACATCTCGTCACGGCTCGGAAGCGGAAACACGGGCTTCGTGTCGTCGGTCGTGTTGTAGAGGTCGAGTATCTGCTCCGCTATCGGATGCAGGGGGATGAACGCCTCCACGTTGGTCTTCTTGCGGTTGATGCGGATGTAACGCCTGCCGTCCGCCGTCACGCCGAGATGGTGGGGATGGAGCAGCATGATGTCCACATACGCCAATCCCGTAAAAGTTGAAAACAAAAATGCCCTGCGTCCAAGTTCCTGCAACGGGTTGAGCATCGGGGTTTCAAGAATGGATTTCAGTTCCGCACGGCTGATGTGCCTGTGCTTCGGTGCGGGCTTCTTCTCGTATTCTATGTCCTCCAACGGGTTGGCGCGGAGTATCTCGTAGTCCACGGCGAGGTACACCAGCTTGCTCAGCCAGCACAGGCACTTGTTGATTTGCTGTGCGCTGAAATTCTTGTTGCGCTTCATGAAAGCCTTGTAGGAACTGCCGAACTCCTCCGTGATGTCGCTGAACTCAATGTCCTCCTTGCCCAACGATGTGAGGTAGTCTTTCAGGTATTTCTGGTAATATCCCGAATGGCGGTAGGTGGACGTGGAGTTTATCTCCTTTGAACGGGCAAGCAACCGTTCAAGCTCCCTTTCGCCCATCTGCAGCAGCTTGGTGGGGATGACGGCTTTCCTTGCCAGCGCATTTTTGAGCAGTTCGGCACTCACCACGTTCTGTTTCTTCAACGAATCCTCATAGGCAAGCTCGACGGACTTCTTGAACTCCTGCAAGCGGTTGTTCTCGCGGACGGTACGGGTGGTTCCCTTGCTGCTGTTCCAGTCCTCCGGTCTGCAATAGATGCCCGTTGCCATCGTGGAACTCTTGCCGTCTATGGTGATGCGGCAGAGGACGGCGGTCGTGCCGTCCGCCTTTACCTTGTTCCGGTTGATGTACGGTAATATGGAAAATGTACTGCGCATAATGAAATTCTGATTTTAAATGGTTACAAAACAAGTTTCAAGTCTTTGGTCGCTTCGATATATTTGTCCATGTCCTCAAAGAGCTTCTTCGGGGTGACACGGGCATAAACTTGGGTCGTGGTTATATCGGAGTGCCCCAGCATCCGACTGATGGTTTCAATCGGCACTCCGGCTTCCAGCGTAATCAGCGAGGCGAACGAGTGACGTGCCTGATGGTAGCACAAGGTGCTGCTCACCCCTGCAAGGACGGCAAGGGATTTCATGTGCCGGCGGAGGTTCGGATGGTATACCATCGGGAACAGCGTCGGGCGGTTGTCATCATGGTATTTCTCAATTAGGGCGAGGGCTTCCGGCAGCAGCTTCACGCTCGCCCGAAGCTCGTTCTTCTGGCGGCGGTATTTAAGCCACAGGTTGCCCTCATCGTCCGTATAGAGGTTCTCACGGGTGACGCTCACCGCATCCGCATAGGCAGTGCCGGTATAGCAGGCAAACAGAAAAAGGTCACGTACAAGGATGTGCGTGGTACGCCATGCGGGTATCTCCACGTCACGGATTTTCTCGAAGTCCTCGCGGCTCAATGCCCTCGGTGTACGTTCTGTCTTTTGCGGTAAGGTGAAATTTGCAAAGAAGCATCTTTCCGCATACCCCTCCTTGTAGGCGATGCGGCATACCTTTTTCAAGATGGCGAGATAGTGGCGCACGGTGTCCACCGCCAAGCCTTTCACGTCCATCACGAAGTTCTGGTAGTCGTGTATGAACTGTTCGGAAAGTTGCCCAAAAGCGATGTCCTTCGTCTTGAACTGCCACTCGATGAATTCGCCCAATGTCCTTCTCATGTAGTAATAGCCGGGGTAGGTTCCTTTGGCACGGTCGATGCCGATACGTGCCTTCAAGTCCTCGCAGATGCGGTCGGTCATTCTCAGCAGGGTCATCTGCGTATCCATACTGCCTTGGAACAAGTCCTTGACTGCCGTAGCGTCAAAGTCCTGCCCACGCTCAACCAACGTATCAAACGCCGCATTGACCGCAAGCAGCAACTTGTCCAGTTTCGCGTTGGTTTCCACCGCCTCGCGGCTCTTGCCGTCCAGACGGCTTTCCCTTGCGTTCCACAACTCCGGCTTGCACGACAGCTTGCATCCGAACTGCGCCATCGTGCGGTTCACCGTTATCCTTCCCATTATCGGGGCTTTGCCCGACTTGTCCGTTCCGCTCTTTTTCAGGTAGAGCAGCACCTTGAATTTTTCAATTTTCATACGCTTACTGTTTTTGTCGCAAAATTAATTTATGAGTAAGCGTCCATTGATTTGCAGAACGGTGCGTATCGGCGCAATCGGAACGGGCTTGCAACAATTTCATTTTCCGTATGTTACCTGTCCTTGCTTCGGTAACTGACAGCTAACGGCTTGGTAACTGAAATGGCTCAATATTCCGCACTCCGTTGCGTTTCCGGCATTTGGCAGAATAGTGAAAAACCGCTCATTTCAAACGGGTTACGTTTTATCTTTACTTGTTTGCTGACGGGTGCTCTGTGGGTTCTGTTCCATTGCGGACGGCATACATCACCGTTACTTCTCCTAGCCCCCAAGAAGCCAAATCATATTGTACAGCTGAAATATTACCCTCGCTAATCGGCATACGTTGCAACTTGCCCGTCCTGGAAATGCCCCAGACATAATGATCCGACTGGGTAAACCCGACTCCAACAGGTACTTCCAATGCAGTACCTACATCACGAGAAGGAGCATATTTCATATAGCGGTCGAAGAAACTAAACCACAAATTCCCTTGAGTATCTATCAGTGGGGGATTCTGCATGAATTCTGTGGAAATCCGATTTTCACGCAGGACGCCAGTTTCGAATTCAAAGACATAGCCGTTACTCATCCACAATAATCCGTCTGTTTCATCCACCATAATCCACGATATATACTGTTTCAGAATCTCATCATAACCAGGAACTATCTCGTACAAAGGCACTGCCTCATTACCATCGAACCGGTAAACACCATGCCCAGTTGCCAGCCATAAAAATCCACGTTTATCCTGTTCTATCTGCAAAACCGTAGTCTGAGGCAAATTCAGTTTATCAAAATAGTAACGGAAATATACGACATCATTCATTGGCTTACCACACAAAACCAATGAAAAAAAAAGGCAAAAGCAACTCAACAAAAATGTTTTCATATAAACTACGACTAAAAGACAAAGCCAAAAGTAACATTTTTAATCTTTATAGACAAGAAGTTACTGATTCCCACTAAATAATGATAGAATTTGAACAGAAAAATGGCAGAATATTAATATTTGCAACAACCACCGAAATACAAAAAAAGGATGACCACATAGTGAATATCCCTCAAAACCATCTAAAAACAAGCAGGTTCAAATATGCCAGCAATATGCTTTAATGGAACTCTATCTCCAGCCCATCGTATGCAAAATAAATGTTCGGAGGCAATTGGCGACTGATTGCAGCATGAAGTCCCGCATGATGCCCCATGTGGACAAAATAGGTTTTATGTGCTCCAATACGACGAGCTGCTTTCAATGCCTCAGGGATAGACTGGTGTGAACCATGAGGTGTCGGACGCAAGGCGTTCATCACAAGAATTTCAATCCCTTCCAACAGACGATAGGAATCATCGGACATCGTCAGCATATCCGTCACATACCCCAAACGACTGTCAATACGGAAACCGAGAATAGGCAGACGACCATGCATCACCTCAAAAGGCAATATCTCCGTCGTCCCAATATTAAAAGGCACACCAGCCTTCAGCTCGTGAAGCGAAATACGAGGCACGCCTGGGTACTTGTGCTCTACAAAACAATAAGGCATACGCATACGAAGATGTTCAGCCGTATAGGCATCGGAAAAAACTGGAACTTCACCAAATCGGCAATAAGGGCGCAAATCGTCCAACCCGCCTACATGATCGTAGTGCTCATGCGTAATGAGTACGCCGTCTATCCGACCAAACCAGCGAGAATGTATCATCTGTTCTCGAAAATCGGGCCCACAATCTATCAGAATGGTATGACCATCATCTGTATGCAGCAAGGCAGACGTACGTAAACGATTGTCACGAAAATCTGTTGATGTACAGACAGGGCATGTACACCCCACTTCGGGTACTCCAGTAGACGTTCCAGTTCCTAAGAATCTCAGTTTCACAAGTTCTATTCTTTAATTGTATTTCGTTCAAATGAAATTTACTTCCGGCTCAATCTCAATTCCGAAACGGTCGGCCACAGTTTTCTGCACAGTACGTGCCAAAGCTACAACATCCGCCCCTTCAGCTCCGCCCAGATTGACAAGCACCAGCGCCTGACGATCATGTACAGCCGCACGCCCCAAAGCTTTTCCCTTCCAACCGGCCTGTTCAATAAGCCATCCGGCAGGCACTTTCACATGGTCTGCATCCACTTCATAACAAGGCATATCGGGAAAAACGGTGCACAATTCCTCATACTGCGATCTGAAAATGACAGGATTCTTGAAGAAGCTGCCTGCATTACCCAACTGAGCCGGATCGGGCAATTTACTGCGACGAATGTCGACAATGGCCTGACGAACATGAGCCAGCGTCACTTCGTCGTATTGTGACAGCGCCTGACGAACATTGCCGTAATCGAGCCTGAAACAAGGATGTTTACTCAGACGAAAATTAACATAAAGGATAAAAACAGACTTCATGTTCGGACACTTGAAAATACTATCCCGATAAGCATATGCACACTCCGCAGCTTTATAGATCCTCTTTCTGCCCATTACATCCATAGTTTCCACAGAATCTATCAGATCACAGACCTCAGCACCATAGGCACCGATGTTCTGTACTGCTGCGGCACCTACCTCACCGGGAATCAAAGAAAGATTTTCTGCACCATACCAATTACTGTCCACACAATACTGTACAAAATCATCCCAAACCACTCCACTTCCCACTCGTACCTCTACCCAGTTTCGGTTCTCATAGGTCACTTCTATCGTCTTGACTGTTGAATGGAGAAAAGTCCAATCGTAACGTTTCTGCGTAAACAACAAATTACTCCCCCCTCCTATACAAAAATAAGGGCGAGTCAAGAATACCCCCCTTTCAATCAACTGCTCCAATTCCTCGCCTGAAGCAAATTCACAAAAATCAGCTGCCTCAGCCTCGATACCGAAGGTATTATGAGGTAGCAATGAATGATATATCATACACGTCACTCTGTCAAATTCCTGTATCTTCGTATTTGTATAACTCCCACTCTCCTTTTCTTTTCCTGAAATAGAAAATATTGGAATAGCCATTGCTAAGACCATTGACCTTCAAAATCTTAGTTGAAGAACTATCTTCATTCTTCTGCCCGTAATTGATATTAGAAAGCCGATCGGCAGGCAACGTAGGCCTAAACACATACCATTGATCCACATCAAGTGTAGTCTCCAAAATAGAAAACTCATCATCAGGATCAATCGTTATAAACTGCAAAGGTTGAGAGATATGTTCCCGCTGATAGAGACTATCTACCGCAAAACGGGCATAAAAGGATACAAAACTGGGATCTCCCTCTTTATCTTCCTCCATCTTTCGCAAGTTAATGGCTTCAAGCATCCACATCCCTTTAGCTCGTTCGAAATAGTAACGCTTCACCATCCGCGTCTTAAGAAAAATCCACTCTACCTGAACAGATGAAAGCGTCGTATCACCAACTAAATCCATATCGTCCTCACTATCAAAAAGTAGCGTATAGAACGTCTGACCAGCAAAAAGTGGATCATGTTTCCAATATTTCTTTTCAATCTTTAAAGGAGTATCTACATTATAATAAGGCAAGGGGAAGATAGTACGCTGCCGTTGGAACAGAGAATCGGTCGCATAATTGAAAACAAAATCGTCAAAGAGTTCGTCTGCGCCTACCGGCTGAGGAGCTTCTTCTACTGGAACTTCACCCAACGACTCTCCTTCTCTGACACCGATCGAATCGACCATCGCAGTAATTGCACTGAAAGAATCGATGTTCGCCTTGGGGTTCTTACAAGAGAACAACAAGACAAACACCGATAATCCCCATATTAGTTTTCTCATATCCAACAGATCGGCAACGATCATTTATTCAACTTAACCCTCAGCTTCTCCAGCATGTCCACAGTCATGGACTCCAGATCATATTGAGGTTTCCAATCCCATTCCGCACGGGCACAGCTATCGTCCATACAATCGGGCCAGCTATCGGCAATACTTTGCTTCAAGGGATCTACATCATAAACCATTTCAAAGTCCGGCACATGCTTCTTAATCGCAGCATAAATAGTCTCGGGAGCAAAACTCATGGAAGCGATATTGAAGGCATTACGATGTTTCAGTCTGGCAGGATCGGCCTCCATCAGCGTAATAGCCGCATTCAAAGCGTCAGGCATATACATCATGTCCATCAACGTACCTTCTTTCACCGGACAAACAAATTTTTCACCTTTTACGGCTGCATAATAGATATCGACCGCGTAATCAGTAGTTCCACCACCCGGAGGAGTTACATTCGAAATAATACCAGGGAAACGTACCGCACGGGTGTCAACACCATATTTAGTATGATAATAGTCACTCAACAATTCTGTAGTAACCTTGCTAACACCATACATTGTACGGGGACGCTGGATAGTATCCTGAGGTGTCATAACATGCGGAGTATCCAGACCAAACGAACCAATTGAACTAGGTGTAAATACAGCACAGCCATGTATACGAGCTACTTCAAGCACATTCCATAAACCGTCAATACCAATTTTCCATGCCAAACGAGGTTTACTTTCGGCAACGACAGAAAGCAATGCTGCCAGATTATAAATCGTATCAATACTATACTCTTTGACAGCTGTTTCAATAGCATTGAAGTCTGTCACATCTGCCAATACAGAAGGACCTGATTCCTTCAGTTCACCCTTGGGTTCTGCTCCGGTAATATACCCCGCAACAACATGTTCATTGCCATAACGCTTACGCAATTCCATCGTAAGTTCCGATCCGATCTGACCGGTAGCTCCAATTACTAAAATATTTTTCATTTCGAACAAATTAAAGTTAGAGAATTCTTTTTTTTAAAGAGTACGCAAAGATACACACTTTTTTTTCAAAATTCTATCATTCTGTTATTGTTTATTTCGAGAAAAATGATGTCCTTTGCATAGTCTGTAACTAATTGTAAAAATCCTAAAACAAAAACGTTATGTATGGTAAAATGAAAGAGTTTCTCAGCCAGACACTTGCTGAGATAAAAGAAGCCGGTCTCTATAAGGAAGAACGTCTGATTGAAAGCGCGCAGCAAGCCGCTATCACAGTAAAAGGCCAGGAAGTATTGAACTTCTGTGCTAACAACTACTTGGGATTGTCCAACCACCCCCGTTTAATTGAAGCTGCCCAAAAAATGATGGACCGCCGAGGTTATGGTATGTCATCCGTTCGCTTCATTTGTGGTACCCAAGACATTCACAAAGAACTTGAAGCAGCAATCTCCGATTACTTCCATACAGAAGACACTATTTTATATGCAGCTTGTTTCGACGCTAATGGTGGTGTATTCGAACCCTTGTTCACCGAAGAAGATGCCATCATTTCCGACTCACTGAATCATGCTTCTATCATTGACGGTGTACGTCTCTGTAAAGCAAAACGTTATCGTTACGCCAACGCTGATATGGCTGATCTGGAACGTTGCTTGCAAGAAGCTCAAGCACAGCGTTTCCGTATTATCGTAACAGACGGTGTATTCTCAATGGACGGAAATGTAGCCCCAATGGACAAGATCTGCGATCTGGCAGAAAAATACGATGCCCTAGTTATGGTAGACGAATCACATTCTGCAGGTGTAGTAGGTCCTACAGGACATGGTGTCAGCGAATTGTATAATACTTACGGACGTGTGGACATCTATACCGGTACCCTGGGTAAAGCTTTTGGTGGAGCTATGGGCGGATTTACAACTGGCCGCAAAGAAATCATCGACTTATTACGCCAGCGCAGTCGCCCCTACCTCTTCTCAAACTCTGTTGCTCCTGCAGTTATCGGTGCTAGCATTGAAGTCTTCAAAATGTTGAAAGAAAGCAATGCATTGCATGACAAACTGATGGAGAACGTAAACTACTTCCGCGACAAGATGACAGCTGCCGGATTCGACATCAAGCCGACACAAAGCGCTATCTGTGCAGTTATGCTCTATGACGCCAAGCTGTCTCAAATATACGCTGCTCGCATGCAAGAAGAAGGTATCTACGTCACAGGTTTCTATTATCCAGTTGTTCCGAAAGGTCAGGCGCGTATCCGCGTACAAATTTCTGCCGGACATGAAAAATCACACTTGGATAAGTGTATCGCAGCTTTCATCAAAGTGGGCAAAGAACTGGGAGTTTTAAAATAAACATTCCTTAAAAACAATCAGCCCGAAGTCTGACTTCCGTCATCTTCGGGCTGATCTTATTTCAATAGCCTCACAAACTTTTATTGACGTTCTCCCAACTTAGAGTCTACAAAATACAAATTAGAGTTTCCTGCTCTTTTAATCATTTCCACAATACTTGAGGCTGTAGCTTCTTCTTCTACTTGTTCACGTACAAATCCCCACAAGAAATCCTGGGTTGCCTTATCTCTTTCGGAAGCAGCAACATCCACCAATTCGTCAATCATCTTTGAAACTCGGCATTCATGCTTATAAACCTGTTCAAATACATCAAGCGGGGTACCAAAATCATTAGGTACAACATCAATCTTATCTACCTTTGCCGTACCTCCACGTTTGATAATATAAGAAGCCATCTCAAAAGCATGTTCATGCTCCTCAAAAGACTGTTTCTTCAACCAATTGGCCATACCATTATAACCTTCTTTCTCCATAAAGAAAGACATTGCCAAATACAGATTGGCTGACCACATTTCTGCAGTAATCTGTTCGTTAATTGCGTTTTGTAGTTTTTCTGAAATCATATTCGTTCGTTTTTTTAAAATTGTAAACATTACAAATGTAACGAGATAATCGCCATATTGTTCGACTAATAACATTTTTTAATCTTAATCCAACAATTAAAAGACTTACTCACTATTTACATAAACTCATCCGAAAGGTATCCTTGAGGCAGGGTACGACAATTATATTGTGATGCCATAATTTCTCCATAAGCCCCAGCTGAACGCAAAGCTAAAAAATCACCGCGTTTCACCCCATTAAGATCTACAGACTTGCCAAACACATCAGATGACTCACAAACTGGACCAACTACATCATATGTTTCTACAGAAGCTTCCGAAGATATATTTTCTATCTTATGATAGGCCTGATACAAAGCCGGACGTATTAAATCTGTCATACCTGCATCCAAAATAGCAAACTGTTTATTAGTTCCCTGTTTAACATATAACACACGGGCAATGAGTGAACCACATTGTCCTACCACGGCACGTCCCAGCTCAAAATGCAATTTCTGATAAGCTCGAAGTTTCAAATGGGTAGCATAAGTCTTGAAATAAGCAGAAAAATCAGGTATAGACTGACGATTAGGATGGTGATAATCAATACCGAGTCCACCACCGACATTGATATGTTCAATACGAATACCGCGAGCATCCAGCTTTTCCTGCAACTCATTGATACGATTGCACAAAGCCACAAAATCGCCCATATCTAATATCTGGGAACCAATATGAAAATGCAACCCAACAAAGTTGACATGTTGCATTTCCGCCGCTAGTTCTATCACATGTTCCATATCCTGCATGCTAATACCAAACTTGTTTTCAGCAAGACCGGTCGTAATGTTAGCATGAGTATGAGCGCCGACATCGGGATTTATACGGAAAGCGACATTAGCTATTTTTCCCCTTTCCGCCGCCAGTTCATTAACAACTTCCAATTCTGGCACAGATTCAACATTGAAACAAAAGATATTGTAATCCAATCCCAAATTAATTTCCCAATCAGCCTTTCCTACACCTGCGAACACAATTTTATTTGCAGGAAAACCCGCTTTGATAGCAGCCTGAATTTCACCTCCACTTACACAGTCAGCACCCAATCCGTTTTCTCGAATGATAGTCAACACCTTCGGATTGGCATTTGCCTTCACTGCATAATGCACTACAAAATTCTCATAACGCGCAACTTCGGCACGAATACAATTCAGTGTATTGCGCAACACCTCTGTATCATAATAATAAAAAGGTGTGCGCAATGAACTGAATTTATCTATCGGAAAATGTCCTTTCATAAATCCTGCTACAATTTTTTTAGTTTTCGCTAAATAAAGCTGCACTCAAAGACTGCAATGCACGTTTCTTATCTTCTTCACGTATCAGGAAAGAGATATTATAATTACTTCCGCCGAAAGATATCATACGCACTGGAATGTCACGCATTGCATCAAGCGCTTTAGCCTCAAAGCCTACGTTTTCCCATTCCAAATCACCAACCACACAAATAATACACATGTTACGGTCTACTGTAACCGTTCCATATTTCTTCAAATCGTCTAAAATCTCGTTTAAGTGTTTTACATTATCAATAGATACTGAAACACCAACTTCAGACGTACAGATCATATCGATAGAAGTCTGATAACTCTCGAATATCTCGAACACTTTGCGCAAGAAACCATAAGCCAACAACATACGGCTTGATTTGATTTTGATAGCTGTAATATTGTCTTTGGCAGCTACGGCCTTGATTTTTCCTTTCTCGGTATCGTTCGATATCAGTGTACCAGGAGCCGAAGGATCCATCGTATTCAACAGGCGTACAGGTATATTGGCATATTTAGCCGGCTGGATACAAGTCGGATGCAAAATCTTGGCACCAAAATAAGCCAATTCTGCTGCTTCCTCAAACTGCAACTGACGAACAGGAGAAGTCTTGTCTACTACGCGAGGATCATTATTATGCATGCCGTCAATGTCCGTCCATATCTGAATTTCATCAGCATTAATAGCAGCACCTACCAACGAAGCTGTATAATCACTTCCACCACGCTGCAGATTATCTATCTCTCCATAAGCATTACGACAAATGAAACCCTGTGTAATATAAATGTCTGCATCTGGATGCAATTCAAGTTGAGCTTGCAGCTTCTCACGAATATAAACAGGATCGGGCTCGGCGTTCTTATCTGTACGCATATACTCCAAGGCAGGCAACAATACTGATTTCACACCGCATTCCTGCAAATAATAGTTCATCATTCCCGTCGAAATCAACTCTCCCTGGGCTAGAACAACTTTTTCTTCAAACAAAGTAAACAAGTCCTTCGTATAAGAACGGATATAGTCAAAATGAGATCTTACCAGCTCCAGACATTTCTGTTTATATTCATCCGTCGAATAGAGTTCATCGATATGACGACGATATTTGCTTTCCAGTTGGTTGATAATTTCGTTGGCGCCTTCCGGATTCTTCTTGTACAGATAATCCGAAATCTCGACCAATGTATTTGTCGTACCTGACATGGCTGACAATACAACAATTTTACGTTCACCATCGGTAATCAATTTGGCCACTTCCTTCATCCGCTGAGCTGAACCTACCGAAGTACCTCCAAACTTTAATACTTTCATTTTTCCTTCTTGTTAAGTTGTTAAACCTATTATATTATTTTTTTATTTATTCTTCTGTCACTTTCCATAGACGATGTCCTTCACAACGATACACCTTCCCTGGAAATTCATTGAGCAACTGCAAATTATGCGTAGTCATCACCACCAATGCCCCCTTCTCGCTAATCTGATGTAATAAGGAGACAATAGCTCGTCCTGTTTCAACATCCAAATTGCCAGTAGGTTCATCTGCCAAAATAATGCGGGGAGAATTCAGCATAGCACGAGCAATAACAATACGCTGCTGTTCTCCTCCTGACAATTCATTAGGCAGCTTGTACCCTTTGTTGTTCATGCCTACCAACTGCAACATCTCTTCTATACGGTCTTTTCGTTCTCCACGATGTTTCCAACCTGTAGCACAAAGTACAAAGTCCAGATTGTCATATACCGAACGATCTGTCAACAATTGGAAATCTTGAAAAACAATGCCCAGTTTTCGACGAAGCTGCGGAATATGCTTACGTTTGATTCTTTTCATATCATACTCCAGCACCTCTGCATGTCCGGCGGCAATTTCCAACTCGCCATAAAACGTTTTCAGCAACGTCGTCTTACCAGAGCCTACCTTACCTATTAAATAGGCAAACTCTCCCAAGCACAGCTCTAAATTGACATTTTCCAACACACACAGCTCCTGCTGATGTATCTCAACATCCTTATATTTTATCAGCGTTTCAGTCATCTTCTCAATGTTTCTTCCAACCTACACCATGACGTTCTTTCAGTTCACGGGCAATATCTTCGATACTATAGCCTTTCGAAGTCAGTAAAACGATGAGATGATACAACAAATCGGCACTTTCATAAATCAGACGGTCATCTGTTCCATTACATGCCTCAATCACGGTCTCCACAGCCTCTTCACCTACTTTCTGTGCCATTTTATTTACTCCAGAACGGAACAGGCTGGTTGTATAAGAGCCTTCTGGCATTTCCGTATGACGTACATTAATGAAATCCTGCAACTCTTTCAGGAACATTACCGGTTGCTCATTCTTTTCGCCCCAACAAGTATCTGTCCCTGTATGACATACTGGGCCAACCGGATGTACTTGAATAAGCAATGTATCTCGGTCGCAATCTGCTTTGACAGATACGACATGCAGAAAATTTCCACTTTCTTCTCCTTTCGTCCATAAACGGTTACGCGTACGACTATAAAAAGTAACTTTACCCGTTTCCATCGTTTTGTCATACGCCTCACGGTTCATGAAACCCAGCATCAACACTTTAGCCGTATCTGCATCTTGTATGATAGCCGGAACAAGTCCGTCCATTTTATCGAAATCTATGCTCAAATCCATAATCTATACGAATAATTCTGTACTTACTTTTATTCTTTATATTCTTACAGGTACACCCTGGCTGCAAAGATACAATTTTAAATCGGGAATTTTGATTTCTCCGAAGTGAAAAACACTGGCAGCCAGTGCTGCATCTGCTTTTCCCTGCAAAAAGGCATCACGGAAGTGTTCTTTCGCTCCTGCCCCCCCTGAAGCAATGACAGGAATAGAAAGGTTTTCAGAAAGAACAGCTAACGCCTCATTAGCATATCCTGTCTTTACACCATCATGATCCATACTCGTAAACAATATCTCGCCTGCACCTCGCTCTTGAGCTTCTTTCGTCCATGACATCAATTCTCTTTCTGTCACCACTCGACCACCATTCAGATAACACCGCCATTCACCCGCAGCCTGCTTGGCATCTACCGCCAACACACACACCTGAGAACCGAAATGACCAGCTATTTCATCAATCAATTTTGGGTTTCGGATGGCCGCCGAATTGACGGATACCTTATCCGCTCCAGCATCCAGCAGTCGAGCCACGTCATTCAATTCGTGAATTCCTCCCCCAACCGTAAACGGGATACTGATGTTCTCAGCTATGCGACGAACCAGCTCTACAAATGTTTTCCGCCCTTCAAAACTGGCTGTTATATCCAAAAATACCAGTTCGTCAGCACCTTGTTCACTATACATACGTGCCAATTCTACCGGATCGCCAGCATGACGCAGGTTTACAAAATTAGTTCCTTTTACAGTCTGCCCGTCCTTTATATCAAGACAGGGAATAATTCTTTTAGCTAACACAACTTCAACTCACTATCAATTAATTAATTATTCAAAGCAAAGATTGCAGATCATCCAACGTTATACGACCTTCATACAACGCCTTTCCAAATATAACGGCAGGTACACCATTTTCTTCCAATCGATAAATGTCATCAACACAACTGACTCCGCCACTTGCAATCAAATACAAATTCGAATCACGTTCCAACATTTCTTTATACAAACCCAAAGCAGGACCCTGCAACATACCATCGCAACTGATGTCTGTACAAATCACTTTAGAAATACCTCTCTGCCGATAGTTGTCCAAGAAAGAGAACAAATCCATATCACTTTCCTCTTTCCATCCTCCCACGGCAATACGGCGTTCTTTTACATCAGCCCCCAGAATAATTCGTTCCGCCCCATACATTTCTATCCAATGACAGAACAGTTCTGGATCTTTCACAGCAACACTTCCGCCCGTCACCATCTGAGCTCCACACTCAAAAGCAATTCGCAAATCCTCATCAGTCTTCACTCCACCACCAAAATCAACGACAAGTGAAGTAGCTGTCGCTATTTTTTCCAAAATGACATGGTTCACGACATGATGCGAAGCCGCTCCATCTAAATCGACCAAATGTAAGCGCCTAATACCACCCGCTTCCAGCACTTTGGCTACTTCAAGCGGATTTTCATTATACACCTTCTTGCTCTCATAATCACCTTGTGACAAGCGCACGCATTTACCTCCGATAATATCAATAGCAGGTATTAATTCTATCATAACTCCAAGAAATTTTTCAAAATACGTTCACCCACATCACCACTTTTTTCTGGATGAAACTGTGTTGCATAGAAATTTTCTTTATGCAAAGCTGCACTAAACGGTAATATATAATCGGTCACCGCCGCAGTATATTCATTGACAGGCACATAAAAGCTATGCACAAAATACACAAATTCTTCCTTCGTAAATCCACGAAACAAAGAGCTGCAGGTTCGCTCTATTGTATTCCATCCCATATGTGGCACTTTATCTTCATGCCTTTCTGACTGAAAGCGTTTCACGTCTACATCAAAAATATTCAAGCAATCCACATTACCTTCGTCCGAATGACGACACATTAATTGCATACCTAAGCAAATGCCCAACAAAGGTTTCTCCATACCTTTAATAACAGTATCCAAACCCGTAGTATGCAAAAAGTCCATCGTCGTAGCAGCCTCTCCTACACCCGGAAATATGACTTTATCGGCCGAACGAAGCATTGCCTCATCAGCCGTAATCATAGCCTCGACACCCAAACGTCGTAAAGCACAATCTACTGAACGAATATTCCCCGCATTATATTTTACGATTGCAACTTTCATCAGATTTCTTTTTTAATTAAATATCACCGTCTTATTCTTATATACCAACACTTTCCGTTCTATATGCTTCTGTACCGCACGCGAAAGAACGATTTTCTCCAGATCTTTTCCCTTGTTTATCAGATCCTGCACCGTATCTTTATGTGTAATGCGTACAATATCCTGCTCGATAATAGGCCCTGCATCCAGTTCCGTAGTCACATAATGACTGGTGGCACCAATAATCTTCACGCCACGCTCAAAAGCTGCATGATAAGGTTTGGCACCCACAAACGCAGGCAAAAAGGAATGATGTATATTAATAATGCGATTAGGATAAGCATTTATCATCTGCTCTGAAATCACCTGCATGTAACGAGCCAATACAATAAATGTAATATTATACTTGGCCAACAAATCCATTTCTAACCGTTCTTGTTCTGCCTTATTTTCTTTTGTGATAGGAAACAAATAAAACGGAATGCCAAAACGTTCGGCCACATGCTGCAAATCTGGGTGATTACTAACTATGAGCGGAATATCTACATTCCACTCACCCGCCGTGTAACGAGCCAACATATCAAACAAACAATGAGACATCTTCGAGACAAATATCGCCATGCGTGGTTTGGTATCTGAAAAATACAGCCGGAAACTCATTGCATATTTTTGCGCATACAACGTAGCAAAATAGTCCTCTATCTTTTCTTGAGGAATCAGAAAGTCCTGCAACTCCCATTCTATTCTCATAAAAAAAATATTCTCCACATGATCCACATGTTGATCCAAATAGATAATATTTCCCTTATTCACCGTTATAAAATCCGTCACCTCCGCCAAAATACCTGGTTTGTCAGGACAGTGAAGCAACAGTTTGGCCGTTTTCATACTCCTAAACATTTCATTAACATATCAGAATTACAATATTCTCGTATTAGGTTTGCAAAAATAACGATTTATTGCAAAAGTACGAATTTTCCAAGCACAAAGTTTCAATCCCAATACAAATAGTTTCGTTTTCCACAATTTGTATCCCCATTCAACTCATCCATGCGTCAATCTATACCACATACCAAACAAATGTTAAATATAAAAACGTGTCAAATCGCAACCTATTCAATATGAACTACTAAAAGAACAAGTTCCCAAAAGCCTCTAAAAAAAATCCACGATTACTATTGCAGGTATAAAAAAAATGCCTACCTTTGCAACCGCAATCGAGAGAGATAGCAACAAAACAATGAAATGGTGCGGTAGTTCAGCTGGTTAGAATACATGCCTGTCACGCATGGGGTCGCGGGTTCGA
>ERZ772831.328-NODE-328-length-50377-cov-12.241962_pt1 | contig 50377 bp, 31 predicted proteins | sample MGYA00580858_ERZ772831 | MGnify/ENA primary metagenome ERZ772831 (study PRJEB29015, sample SAMEA2737694) | human gut metagenome | biome: human gut; feature: human-associated habitat; material: faeces | place: China | collected 2012 ... | reverse complement strand
TGATGGAGCACTGCAAACAGTGCTCCATCACGCTTTTTTATTCGTTGAGAGTTAATACAGCAGCATGAGTCCTGCGAACGCAGCCCAGCTTATCATCTTCATCGGGTTTATCTTCACGAACTTCGTGCCTACGAATGTTGCTACGAAGATGGCGATGCTCACCCAGAAGTTCCACGGGTTGATAGCTGGCGACGAGAAGTTCTCGGGGGTCATAAGCAGAAGGGCTGCTGCAGCGATGAGTCCTACCACGGCAGGGCGCAGACCCGACATTATGTTCTGCACCGTCGGTGTGTTCATGTACTTCATAAACACACGGCAGATGAGAATCATCAGTATGAACGACGGCAGCACGAGGGCGAACGTCGCTGTTGCGCTACCCAAGATGGATGCCCATTCGCCCATGCCGGCTTTGTGTATGGCGGTGTATCCGCAGTATGTAGCTGCGTTGATACTTATCGGACCTGGTGTCATCTGGCTTATAGCCACGATGTTCGTGAACTCAGGTGCTGTGAGCCACGCATGGTTGTACACCGTCTGGTTCTGTATGAGCGACAACATACCGTAGCCGCCACCGAATCCGAAGAGTCCGATTTGGAAGAACGTAAGAAATAGCTGGAGGTATATCATTTTATTCTGTTGGTTTGATTAGGATGCCGTACAGGTAGCCGCACATTCCTGCCACTACGAGCACGTAGATAGGGTTTACGCCCAGGAGCCATATCAGCAGTGCGCTGCCTACGGGTATCCAGCAGTTGGTGAGTGCGATGCGTGCCGACTTTGCCAGTGTGAACACGGGGGCGGCAATCAGAGCCACCACAGCCGGGCGTATGCCGTTGAATGCCGATGCAACTACCGCGTTGTCCTGGAACTGGTGGAAGAACATTGCGATGAGCAGAATGATGAGGAACGAGGGGAGGGTGACACCGAGCGTAGCGCAGATGGCACCGGCGAGCTTGCGCATACGATAGCCGATGAACACACTCATGTTCACAGCCAATGCGCCTGGGCACGATTGTGCCACGGCGATGAGGTCGAGAAACTCCTCGCGCGTCATCCATTTGTGCTTGTTCACCACTTCTGCCTCTATCTGTGGTATCATTGCGTAGCCACCGCCGAGCGTGAAGATGCCTATCTTGAAGAACACGCGGAACGCTGCTAAGTAAAAGTTCTGCATACTGTTTTGCTATGAAATCGCCTTTATTGTTAGTTCTGTGAAGTGTATTTCGGGCGTTATGCCCGAAGCGTGCACTTCTGTCGTCTGCAAAGGTACATTATTTAAAGCAAACTCCCACAGAATTTCGCTAATTCTGCGGGAGTTTTTTATGTTTCGCGGTTGCGAAACGTTGTTAAGTTTGAGAGTTGTCGTTACTGTTTCTCAATCCACTGGCGTGCGTTTACGAATGCCTCAATCCACGGAGTCACGTCGTCCTGGCGACGGTCAGCCGGGTACCAAGCGTTCTGCCATGGGAAGATGGCACGCTCCAAGTGCGGCATCATTGCCAAGTGGCGTCCGTCAGCCGAGCAGATACCAGCCACGTTGTAGTCGGAACCGTTCGGGTTGCCCGGATACTCGGCGTAGTTGTAGCGAGCCACAACGTTGTACTTGTCCTCTGACTCTGGCAGCGAGAACTTGCCCTCGCCGTGAGCCACCCAGATGCCGAGCTTGTCGCCGCTGAGTGATGAGAACATTACGCTCTTGTTCTGCGGAATCTCTACACCGAGGAAGTTGCTCTCGAACTTGTGCGAGTCGTTGTGCAGCATACGTGTGCGCTTCTCGTGGTCGGGGTTGATGAGGTTGAGCTCAACCATGAGCTGGCAGCCGTTGCAGATACCGAGCGAGAGAGTGTCCTTGCGAGCATAGAACTTGTCGAGCGCCTCCTTAGCCTTCGGGTTGTAGAGGAATGCGCCTGCCCAGCCCTTAGCCGAACCGAGAACGTCAGAGTTAGAGAAGCCACCACAGAAGACGATCATGTTCACGTCCTCGAGTGTCTCGCGACCGGTGATGAGGTCGGTCATCATCACGTCCTTCACGTCGAAGCCTGCGAGGTAGAGCGAGTAAGCCATCTCGCGCTCGCCGTTCGTACCCTTCTCGCGGATGATTGCAGCCTTGATGCCCGACGCTGTGCGGCGGTCAGCCGAGATGCCGTAGCTCTCGAGCGAGCCCTTGAACGACGGGTGGAACTGCATTTCAACCGGCTGCTTCTTGTAGTTGTCGCGGCGCTTTGCAGCACAACCGTTGAAGCTCTGGTCGCGGTCGAGCAGGTACGATGTCTTGTACCATGTGTCGCGCAGTGCGTCGATGTCGAATGTATGTGTGTACTCGTCCTTCTTGATGACGATGGTGCGTTCTGTCGGAGTGGGGTAACCGATCTTTGCGTAGCCGATGCCGTTCTCCTCCATGTACTCCTTGAACTCCTCCTTGTACTTGTCCGAAACCTGAACAACAACGCCCGGGTTCTCGGCAAGCAGCATCTTGATGATGTCGTTGCCGGCAAGGTTGTGGAGGTTGACGTGCATACCGCCTTCAGTGTTGGCGAAGCACATCTCGAGCAATGTGGTAATCAGACCGCCTGCAGAGATATCGTGACCTGCCATAATCCAGCCCTTCTCGATCATCTCCTGAACTGCGTTGAAGCAGTCGGCGAAGTATTCCGGGTTCTTCACGGTCGGTACGTCGTCGCCCACGAAGCCGAGGCTCTGCGCGAATGCGCTACCGCCGAGTCGCTGCTCGTCGAACGAGAAGTCGATATGGTAGAGTGATGAGTTCTTGTCGTTCACGAGTACCGGCGAAACAACCTTGCGGATGTCCGATACTTCGCCGCCTGCGCTCACGATTACTGTGCCCGGAGCGATGATCTTCTCGCCGTTCGGGTACTGCTGGGTGAGCGACAGAGAGTCCTTGCCGGTCGGTACGTTCACCTTCAGAGCCAGGCAGAACTCGCTGAGAGCCTTCACTGCACTGTACAGACGAGCGTCCTCGCCCTTCTGCGAGCGGCATGGCCACATCCAGTTGGCAGAGAGTGAAAGGCTGTTCAGTCCGTCGGCGAGCGGTGCCCAAACGATGTTGGTCAGAGCCTCTGCTACAGAGAGTACAGAACCTGCTTCGGGTGAAGCCAGACCAGCCTGCGGAGCGTGTCCGAGAGCTGTAGCGATACCCTTCTTGCCGCGGTAGTCGAGTGCTACAACACCACAGTCTGAGAGCGGCAATTGAATCTCGCCCTGACACTGCTGGCGTGCAATCTTACCGGTCACGGAGCGGTCCACCTTGTTTGTCAACCAGTCCTTGCAAGCCACAGCCTCAAGCTGCAGCACGCGGCTTACGTATTTGTCGAGAACGTCGTCCTTGCCGTTCTCCGATGTCTCTTCGTGTGTATATTCTGCGTCGCGGTAGTGGCGCTCTACGGTCTCGTCGCGCATGATGGTCTTCGGCGAGTGACCGAACATCTGAGCCACGTCGAGGTCGAAAGGCTTCACGCCGTCGCCCTGCTTGAATGAGAAGTGAGCGTCGCCGGTTGTCTCGCCCACTACGTACAGCGGAGCACGCTCGCGCTCTGCGATGCGACGTACGTGGTCGATGTGCTTCTCGTCGATGAGCAAGCCCATGCGTTCCTGGCTCTCGTTGGCGATGATTTCCTTTGCAGACAGTGTCTTGTCGCCGATTGGCAGCTTGCTCATATCGATCTCGCCACCGCAATCCTCTACAAGCTCCGAGAGACAGTTGAGGTGACCAGCCGAGCCGTGGTCGTGGATAGAAACCACCGGGTTCACATCCTCTTCGCACAGGGCGCGAACGAGGTTGTACGCACGCTTCTGCATCTCGGGGTTGGCACGTTGCACAGCGTTCAGCTCGATGCCGTTGCTGTAGCGACCTGTGTCAACGGAAGATACAGAACCGCCACCCAAGCCGATGCGATAGTTGTCGCCACCTACAACGACAACCTTGTTGCCCTTCTGCGGTTCCTTCTTCAGACAGTCGCGCTTTGTGCCGTAGCCTACGCCGCCGGCGAGCATGATTACCTTGTCGTAAGCGTACTTCTCTGCGCCTTCCTGATGCTCGAAGGTGAGCACCGAACCGGTGATGAGCGGCTGACCGAACTTGTTGCCGAAGTCTGACGCACCGTTAGAAGCCTTGATGAGAATCTGCTCCGGTGTCTGATACAGCCACTTGCGCACGGGCATGATGTCCTCCCAGTCGCGTGTGAGGTTGTCGTCGTCCTTAAGACGCGGATAGGCTGTCATGTACACGGCTGTTCCGGCGATAGGCCATGAGCCTACACCGCCACCCATACGGTCGCGAATCTCGCCGCCCGTACCGGTAGCTGCACCGTTGAACGGCTCCACGGTAGTAGGGAAGTTGTGTGTCTCAGCCTTCAGCGAGATAACGCTCTCGATGTCCTTCACTTGGAAGTAGTCGGATGTCGACTGGTCGTGCGGTGCGAACTGCTCCACAACCGGACCCTGCGCGAAAGCCACATTGTCTTTATATGCAGAGAGAATCTTGTTGGGGTTCTCCTTTGTTGTCTGCTTGATCATAGCGAACAGCGACGACTCCATCTCCTTGCCGTCGATGATGAACGTACCGCCGAAAATCTTGTGGCGGCAGTGCTCAGAGTTGATCTGTGCGAAACCGAAGATTTCAGAGTCGGTCAACGGGCGGCCCAGTTCCTTCTCTATCTTGTGCAGATACTCAATCTCCTCGGCTGAGAGTGCCAGACCCTCCTGCTCGTTGTATTCTTCTATGTTCTCCACGCGCTTGATTGGTTCCGGCTCGTGGTTCACTGTGAAGATGTCTTGGTCGAGACCCTCGTACATGCGCTGCAACATAGGGTCGTGGTCGGCATCTTTCGAGCTTACGGGGAAGTACTCCTCAATACGCGAAATGCCGTGGAGGCTCATATTCTGAGTTATCTCTACGGCATTCGTACTCCATGGAGTAATCATTTCGCGGCGTGGACCCACAAAGAAGCCCTCGACAGTCTCACCCTCGATGAGAGTGGCACCGCCGTAAAGCCAACACAGTTCATTGATCTCGTCTTGTGAGAGCTTGTGATCTGCTGCTGTAGCAATCACGCTCTTGCTTGGAGTCATGAAAAATAGAATCATACTGCTTGTATATTGTTTTGGATGAAAAACATTTTGTTGTCTGCAAAGTTACGACTTTTTAGCAAAATGAGCGCATGTTTGCATGGTTATTTTGATTATTTGATAGATAGATTGTGAATATTCTCGAGTGTGTAGGTAAAGGGCAGAGCATCCGCATCGGTCGACGCAGATGTCTGCGACGGTCGACGCGGATGTCTGCATCGGTCGACGCGGATGTCTGTATCGGTCGACGCGGATGTCTGCAACGGTCGATGCGGATGTCTGTATCGGTCGACGCGGATGTCTGCAACGGTCGATGCGGATGGTTTAAGCTCTGAGTGTGAACTCGAATCTAAGTCCTCCCTCCTCGTTGTTGTGTGCACTGATTGTTCCGCCGTGCAACAGTACGGCGTTCTTCACGATGGCGAGCCCGAGTCCGGTGCCGCCCATCTTGCGCGAGCGTCCTTTGTCCACGCGGTAGAAGCGTTCGAAGATGCGTGGCAGATGCTCCGATGGCACGCCCACGCCGTTGTCGGAGAAGGTGAAGTGCCACTTGCGGTGGTCGTCGAACAGCTCGTCGGAGCTTAGCTCTGCGTCTATGGTTATAGTTGTGCCCACACCGGCGTAGGCGATGGCGTTGTCGGTGAGGTTGCGGAACACGCTGTAGAGCAGACTCGTGCTGCCGCGCACCACGATGTTCGGCTGCAAGCGGTTGCAGAACTTCATCTCCTTCTGCTGCAGTTGCAGTGCCGTCTCCTTCTGTATGTTCGATACGATGTCCGAGATGTTCACGTTCTCCTCGCTCATCATCTCCGGTGCGTCGTCCATGCGGTTGAGCGTAGAGATGTCCTGCAGCAGCGAGGTGAGGCGCTGGCTCTGTGCGTAGCTACGCTGCAGAAACTGCTCGCGTGTGGCATCGTTGATGTTCGGGTTTTCGAGGATGGTCTCCAGATATCCCTGTATGCTTGCCACGGGTGTCTTCAGCTCGTGTGCTATGTTCTGCGTGAGCTGTCGTTTCAGTACGTCCTGCTCGCGGCGTGTAGTCTGCAATCGCTTGTACATCTTGATGATGCGCTCGGCTATCTCGCCCAACTCGTCGTTGGGGAACACGGCGAGGTCTTCCGTTTCGAGCGACTCGTTGTGGTCGGCTCTTGAGGCGAACGTGCGCAACTTCGTGATGTTGTCGCTCAGTCGGCTGATGAAGCGGTAGAGTATAATGGTGAGCAGCAGTATGGCTCCTATGGCGAACCAGATGTAGTGCTGGTCGGCTTGCAGCGAGCGTGCGAGGTCGCTCGTGTAGGGCAGGGCGGAGCGTATGATGAGCTGCTGCTTGGGAAAGTAGGTGGCAGAGTAGAAGAAGTCGCCGTGTACGGTCTCGCTATTGCGGTCGACGGTCGAACCTGCACCGTGCTTCAGTGCCGATGCTATCTCTGGGCGTGTAGAGTGGTTGTTGATGTGCGAGTAGTCCTTTAGCTTGCTGTCGTAGAGCACATCGCCGTTGGCGCGTATCAATGTCACGCGTATATTCTGTATGTAGTGAGTTTCTACATAGCGGTCGAGCGCCTCCTCGGAGAAGTCGGGGAAGAGGCGCAGATATTCCTCCATGCGCGAGTTGTAGTCTTGCAGCTTCAGGTTGAGCGTGTCAATCTTGAACTGTTTCTCGCGGTCCTGCTGGAACACGATGAATGCCACGGCGAACACAAGGAACACCGAGAGGATGCTGAGGTATAGTTTTTTGCCGACAGATATCTTCATAATTAGTAATTTAGGAGGGTATGGCATCCTGCCATACCCACGCAGGTTGTTTGTAGTAGGTAGGAGGGTATGGCATCCTGCCATACCCACGCAGGTGGTTCGTAGTAGGTAGGAGGGTATGGCATCCTGCCATACCTACGCCAATAGTTCGTAGTAGGTAGGAGGGTATGGCATCCTACCATACCTACGCCAATAGTTCGTAGTGGGTAGCGTGGGTATGGCAGGATGCCATACCCTCCTATGCGTCGAAGTAGTAGCCGAAACCGAGGCGCGTGACGATGCACTTCGCGAAGCGGCCTATCTTCTTGCGTAGGCGTGTGATGTTCACGTCCACGGTGCGGTCGAGCACCAGCACGTCCTTCGGCCATACGCGGTCGATGAGTTCCTGGCGCGAGAACACACGTCCGCGCTCGTCGAGCAGCAGGTGGAGCAGTTCGAACTCGGTCTTCGTGAACGCTATCTCCTCGCCGTCGATGGCTACGGTCTTCTTGTCGAGGTTCATCACGATGCCTTGATATGTTATGAGGTGCTGCTCCTCCTCTCCGCTCTCAGTGGCTGTGCGACGCAGCACGGCACGCACGCGCACCATCACCTCTCGCAGCGAGAACGGCTTCGATATATAGTCGTCGGCACCGAGGTTGAATCCAGTCACGGTGTCGTTCTCCGTGTCGCGTGCGGTGAGGAAGATGATAGGCACGCGGGCTGTCTGTGGGTCGTCCTTCAGCAGTCGGGCGAGGGCGAACCCCGACATGCCGCCCATCATCACGTCGAGCAGCAGCAGGTCGAACGATGCTATGTCGAGCGTCTGTGCCTCTTCGGCTGATGTGGCGGTCTGCACCTCGTAGCCTTCTGTTTCGAGATTGAACTTGAGGATTTCGAGCAAGTCCTGTTCGTCGTCAACAACGAGGATTTTCTGGTTTTGTTTCATAACTGCTATATCTTTGTTCTGCTTGCAAAGTTATATATAATTGTATTCACATGTACTACTAAACTGTTACAATTTCGTTACTCCAACAAAAAAGGCACACCGCTTGGTGTGCCTTTCATATCTTAAAACGCCTGCTTATCGCCAACGATGACGTTAGCCACGGTCTTATACATTATATATATGTCGAGCCATACGCTCCAATGCTCCAAGTACCAAATGTCGCCAGCCACACGTCCCTCCATCTGCGAGAGGTATTTTGTCTCGCCTCTGAAGCCGTTCACTTGGCTCCAACCGGTGATGCCTGGCTTGATGTAGTGGCGCACCATGTAGTTGTCGATGAGCTTCGAGTAGTCGTCGGTGTGCTTCACCATGTGCGGGCGTGGACCCACGATACTCATCTGTCCTAACAGTACGTTGATGAACTGTGGCAGCTCGTCGATGTTTGTCTTGCGCATTATGTTGCCCCACTTCGTCTTGCGCGGGTCGTTCTTTGTGGCCTGCAGCGTGTCGGAATCCTTGTTCACCTTCATGCTGCGGAACTTCAGGCAGTAGAACTCCTTGCCGTTAAGTCCGGTGCGCTTCTGTCGGAAGAACAACGGTCCTGGCATTGTTGTCTTCGTAACGATAGCCACAACGGCGAGTATGATGGGGAAGAGCGTGCAGAGGAATGTCAGCGACACCACAAAGTCGAACGTGCGCTTTATCAAGCGGTTCTCGATGAGGCTCAGCGGCTCGTTGTAGAGACTCAAGTAAGGCACGTCGCCCAGCACTTTGAGGTGCATACGATGGTGTAGATAGTTGCTGACGTTGGGCATCGAATTGAAGTGGATGAAGTGATGCTCGCAGTAGCGTATCACTTCAAGAATTTCCTCGCTGAAGCGTGAGGGCAGACAGCAGTACAATTCGTGTACGTTGCTGTGCTCCTTCAGCACCTCTGGCATATCTTGCGGTGTGCCGAGATATGTGCATAGCTCGGAGAATTTCTCGTTGGGTTGGTGGTCGAAGTAGCCCAGCACGTTGAAGCCTAAGTCGTTTGGTATGGTCATCTGGCGAAACATGTTACGCGCGTTGCTGTTGCTTCCTACGAACACCACGTTGTGTGCGTGCTTCGGCATACGTCGCCATGCTGCAACAACATGACGTGTTATGATGCGGAAGATAGAAACACCGACGAATGCAGTCAGCCAAAACTCTATCATTCTGAATAACGAAATGTGTTGGAAGTCGCCGATGGCGAACATGATAACGCAACCGATTGCACCTACGAAGAAGTTCTGCATCACACGCATGATAATCTGGTGGTTGCTCACCTTGCGATGATGCAGCACGACACCATTCTCCATTGTGCAAGCTAAATATACGATAGAGCCTACCACCATCGTTTGGCGCATTGCGTCGATGTTGGTGTCATATTTTAAAACGCAACAAAACAGCCAGTACAATAGATTGATGATGATGATATCACCAAGCAATACTGACATCTTCAATAGTTTGTTCTCGTGTGGGCTATGTATAGTGTTACTCATTATTCTTCATTTTGGGGTTATATGAATACTAATTTATAATTACTCTCTCACTCTCTAAATATTATCGTTGTTGTAAGTATGCGTTTGATGTGTCTTTGTTTTTTGTGTGTATGCATAACGCAAACGCTGCAAAGTTAGTCTAAATAGTTTAGATTATTGATACAAATGGACACAAAAGTGTTAATTAGTGTAAAAAAAAAACGCTAAAAGACCAAAATTTCTTTCGGAAGCAACGCCTCGGGCGTGCTTCCGGAAGAAATATAGCGGATCGTATCCGCTGCGTAATTGCGCAAGATATATGAAGCTTGGCGTGCGAAACTCAATAATTTTAAGTAACTTTGCACTTCGTATTTAATTTAAAAAACAGAAACAAATGATAGTCTGCATAGCCGAGAAACCAAGCGTAGCCAAGGATATAGCCCGCATATTGGGTGCCACAACCTCCCACAACGGATACATGGAGGGCAATGGCTTCCAAGTGACGTGGACCTTCGGCCACCTCTGCACGCTGAAAGAGCCCAACGACTACACCGAGCATTGGAAACACTGGAGTCTCTCGGCGTTGCCGATGATACCGCCGCGCTTCGGCATAAAGCTCATCGACGACGACGGCATCAAGCGCCAGTTCAGCGTTATCGAACGTCTCATGCAGGCTGCCGACTGCATCGTCAACTGTGGTGACGCCGGACAGGAGGGTGAGCTGATACAGCGTTGGGTGATGCAGAAGGCGCAGGCGAAGTGCCCGATGAAGCGCCTTTGGATATCGTCGATGACCGACGAGGCTATCCGCGAGGGTTTCAACTCGCTGAAGGATCAGAGCGAGTACCAGCCGCTGTACGTAGCCGGACTGAGCCGTGCCATCGGCGACTGGCTCTTGGGCATGAACGCTACGCGCCTCTACACGCTCAAGTACGGACAGAACCGACAGGTGCTCAGCATCGGTCGTGTGCAGACACCTACGCTCGCGCTCATCGTCAACCGCCAGAAGGAGATCGACTCGTTTGAACCAGAGCCTTATTGGGTGCTCTCCACTATCTATCGCGACACACTCTTCACAGCCACAAAGGGCAAGTTCACGACGAAGGAGGAGGGCGAGCAGGCGTTCGCCACCATCGCCGACAAGCCGTTCGAGGTGACGGGCGTGTCGAAGAAGAACGGCAACGAGGCTCCTCCACGCCTCTTCGACCTCACCTCGCTGCAGGTGGAGTGCAACCGCAAGTTCTCATACAGTGCCGAGACAACGCTCAACCTCATACAGTCGCTCTACGAGCGCAAGCTCACCACCTATCCGCGTGTCGACACGCAGTTCCTGAGCGACGACATCTACCCGAAGTGTGCCGGCATACTCACCGGTATGCGCGGTTACGAGCAGTTCGTACAGCCGCTTGCCGGCAAGAAGCTGCCCAAATCGAAGCGTGTCTTCGACACATCTAAGGTGACCGACCACCACGCCATCATCCCGACCGGCGTGCCTGCGTCGGCGCTCAGCGACATGGAGCGCAACGTCTACGACCTCATTGCACGCCGCTTCATCGCCGTGTTCTATCCCGACTGCAAGTTCTCTACCACCACCGTGCTCGGAAAGGTGGAGGATGTGGAGTTCAAGGTGAGCGGCAAGGAGATATTAGAGCCTGGCTGGCGCACCATCTACGCCCAGCAACTATCTCACCCCAACAACACCTCAACCCCTCAACCCAACAACCCACAACCGTCGTCGTCCGAAGACGACGACAAGCAGGACGAGGAGCGCACTCTGCCCACATTCGTAAAGGGCGAGAGCGGACCGCACACGCCTACGCTCACCGAGAAGTGGACCACACCGCCGAAGTACTACACCGAGGCTACGCTGCTGCGTGCCATGGAGACCGCCGGCAAGTTCGTCGACGACGAGACGCTGCGTGCTGCGCTGAAGGAGAACGGCATCGGACGACCGTCTTCGCGTGCCGGCATCATCGAGACGCTCTTCAAGCGCCACTACATACGTCGCGAGCGCAAGAACCTCATCGCCACGGCTACCGGTATCGAACTGATTGATATCATCCACGAGGAACTGCTCAAGAGTTGCGAGCTGACCGGCATATGGGAGAAGAAGCTCCGCGATATAGAGCACAAGAAGTACGAGGCTGCCGACTTCATCAACGAACTGAAGCAACAGGTGACGGAGATTGTGTACGACGTGCTGCGCGACAACAGCAACCGCCGTGTCACCATCACCACCGACGAGGATCTGAAGAAGGCAAAAAAGAAAAAGACTGCTGCGCCGAAGAAAGCCGCAGCAAAGTCTGCTGCAACGTCATCGACTGCATCAACAAAAAATGCTGTCGCCTCACCGCAGCCCGCAACAAGCGAGCCGTCGGCTGACGACAGCATAATCGGCACCACTTGCCCCGTTTGCGGCAAGGGTACAATCATAAAAGGTAAGACGGCTTACGGATGCAGCAACTGGAAGAACGGCTGCACCTACCGCGTCGCGTTCAAATAGTTTAGAACTTCACCACGCGCGAACCGTCCTCGGTCTCTTCGATAGTCACCTTCGTTGCGTCCTCGGGCAGCAGGTCCTCTATCAGCTCCGGCCACTCGAGGAAGCACAGCGAACCGCTGTAGAAGTAGTCCTCGTAGCCCATGTCGTACACCTCTTCGAGCTTCTTTATGCGGTAGAAGTCGAAGTGGTATATTGCGTCGCCGGTTGTGGCGGAAGTGTATTCGTTCACGATGGCGAAAGTGGGCGAAGTGATTACGTCGTCTACGCCCAAACACTCGCAGATAGCTTTTACGAAAGTAGTCTTGCCTGCGCCCATCTTGCCGTAGAAGGCGAACACCTTGCCGTCGCCCATATTCTCGACAAATGTTTTGGCAGCCTCGTTGATGTCTGCCAGAGAGTTGATTTTTATTTCCATAGTTTTTTCGTTTTTCTATTATAACAGTAAGCTGCTTGCAGCTTTTTTTATTTCCTTCCCTTTAGTGTTATCAGCGGTATGAGCATCTCTTCGAGCGAGATGCCGCCGTGCTGGAACGTGTCCTTGTAGTACGACACGTAGTAGTTGTAGTTGTTGGGGTAGGCGAAGAATGTGCTGCCGGTGGCGAACATGTACGACGTACTGATGTTTGGTGCGGGCAGCTGCGCCTCCTGTGGGTTCTTGATGACGAACACTTCCTTCGATTGGCAGTTGAGGTTCTTGCCCAACTTGTAGCGCAGGTTGGTGTTCGTGTTGCGGTCGCCGATTATCTTCACCGGCTTCGACGCACGGATACTGCCGTGGTCGGTGGTGATGATGATGCGGCAGTCGATCTGCGAGAGTGCGCTGAGCAGGTCAGCCATGACCGAATGGCGGAACCACGAGAGTGTTATCGAGCGGTAAGCCGACTCGTTGTTGGCAAGCTCGCGCACCATTTTCGACTCCGTTCTTGCGTGCGAGAGCATATCGATGAAGTTGACCACGATGACGTTGAGGTCGTTCTTCGTCAGCTCGTTGAGGCGTGCAAGCAGTTTGTCGGCACCCGTCGAGTCGTTCACTTTGTGATACGAGAACGAGTCGCGGCGGCGGTAGCGTTCTATCTGCGTGCGTATGAGCGGTTCCTCATTGAGGTTCTTGCCCTCGTCTTCGTCCTCGTCCACCCACAGCTCGGGGAACATCTTCTCAATCTGCTCGGGCATCAGTCCCGAGAAGATGGCGTTGCGTGCGTACTGCGTAGCCGTCGGCAGGATGCTGGTGTACATGTCCTCCTCTATGTCGAACATGTTGCCAATCTCCTTCGACAGCACGCGCCACTGGTCGTAGCGAAAGTTGTCGATGACGATGAGGAACACCTTCTCGCCATCGTTTATCGCAGGGAACACCTTGCGCTTGAAGATGTCCGGGCTCATTAGTGGGCGTTCGGTTACGCCCGGTGCCACCCACGACAAGTAGTGCTTCTTTATGAACTTGGCGAAGCCGTTGTTTGCCTCCTCCTTCTGCATCTGCAGCATCTCGGTCATGCTGCTGTCCGTAGAGCTAAGCTCCAGTTCCCAGTGTACCAGTCGGCGGTACGCATCCTTCCAGTCGTCTATCGTGTTGCAGTTCATTATCTGCATTGATATGTCCTGGAAGTTCTGCTGATAGCCCGTCTGCGTCACCTCCGACACAATCTGCTTGCGGTGTATGTTCTTCTTCAGCGTGAGCAGGATCTGGTTGGGGTTCACAGGCTTTATCAGATAGTCGGCTATCTTCGAGCCGATAGCCTGATCCATGATGTTCTCCTCCTCGCTCTTTGTCACCATCACTACGGGCGTAGCAGGCGACAGCTCCTTTATCTGTTGCAGCGTTTCGAGTCCGCTGATGCCGGGCATCATCTCGTCGAGCAGCACCAGATCGAACTTGTGCTGCTTGCACTCTTCGATGGCATCTGTTCCGTTGCTCACGGTCACCACCTCGTATCCTTTGCTCTGAAGGAAGATGATGTGGGCGCGCAAGAGTTCAATCTCGTCGTCTACCCACAGTAAATATCCGTTGCTCATAATGCTCTTTCTTTTTTTGTTAAAAACCGTCGAGGTCGTAATACTCGTCGTTGTCGAAGTTGTCTTTCTGGGTCTTGCTGCCCTGCTTCTTCGATGTGCTCTGCTGAGGCTGCGGGTCCTCGCCGAAGTAGAAGTCGTCCTCCAACTGCTTGGGTTCTTCCTTTACTATCGGCTTAGGCTCTTTCTTAACCTCCGGCTTTGGTTCCTCTACGACAGTCGTTGTAGACTCCTCCTTAACCTCCGGCTTCGGTTCCTCTACAACAGTCGTTGCAGACTCCTCCTTGACCTCCGGCTTCGGTTCCTCCTTAACCACAGTTTCGGTAGCAGACTCCTGAGGTTGTTCCTCCTCGATGTTCACCACGCCCCCCTCAGTCGACGGCTCTTCCGCAGGTTGAGGCTCTTCGTCGAAGAATGTGTTCGTAGTGTTCTGGTTGTTCGCAGGCTCCTCCTCGAAGTCGTCGCGCTGCTTTGTCGTCTTCTGTTCGTCTGGCTCAACGACTGGTTCTTCCGGAATGTCGAGCAGATTCTCCGTTGCTATCTTAAGCGGAGCGAAGTTCTTCTCGTAGAACTCGGCGTAGTCGGCGTAGCTGAACTGTTTGCCGAGCAGCGGCAGGTTCACGTCGCTGATTACTATCTGTCGACTCTTGCCCACGAGCTTCATCAGCTGCTTCTGCTTCTGTAGCTGGCGTGCGTACTGCAGTGCCTCGTCGTAGTTGCGGAAACCCTTCACGAGCATACGGTTCAATCCGTCCACCTGCTCCACCTCTATGTCGAAGTTGCGCACCATGAACGATGTGAAGTTGTAGCGAGCCAGCTCGAAGAGCATACGGTTGGCATCTATCGAGTCGGGTTGGTACGCAATCATGTATATGAACGCAGCGTTGCGGTCGTTAGAGAACTCGCGCACCGCCGTCGAGTCGCTTTCGTTGAGCACCTGCGAGCGTCGCTCCCAGATGTTCTCGAGGTCGAACTTGCCGCCTTGCAGCTGTCGTCCCTCGTTCACGCCCTTCACTATCATGCCTGCCATTACGGCTATAGGGCTTTGCGGATACTTCTTCACTACCGTGTTCAGGTCGTCGATGCAGCCCTCGTAGTCGCCGTCGTTCAGCTTGCCCAGACCACCGATGAAGAGGAACTTGTCGCGGTTGGCACCCAACGGGAACCGCTGTTCGGACACGCCGACATTGCCGCGCACCTCCTTGTAGCGCGCCGCCTTGAACGCATCGTATGTAGCAGCGTACAGCGAGTCTTCGAGGTGCACGCCGAGACGCGCGTTCTCCACGAAGTTGGGGTCGGTGAGCAGTGTTGTCCACTCGCTCTCGGGGTACTCCTGCTTGAGTCGTGCCACGTACGAGTCGGCGGTCTGTCGGTCGCCCTTGCGCATATATAATAGGTAGAGGTGATAGTAAGCCTCCGCCTTCTTCTCAAAGTTGGGATAGTCGCCGCCGATGAGTCGCATGAACTGCTTCTCGCTTCGTGGTAGGTTGTCGAGCTTGTCCTTGAAGATGACGCCCGAGTTGTAGAGTCCTTCGGCGATGATGCCGTTACTCTCCGCCACCTGCTCCTCCGTGAACGGTATCTGCGCCATGTAGTACTCGCGTTTGTGTGGGTCGTTCTGTGCGCTGTCAGCGATGAGTGCGAGCGAGTCGGCTATTGCTTCCGCCTGCGCTATGGAGTCCTGCTGCTCCTCGGTGAGTTCCGGCTCGTCGGTCTGGAACGCCACCACTGTCTTGTTCACGCGTTGCCAGTCGTCCACATTCTCGCGCTTGCCCCATTGCTTCTGGAACGCCGCCTTACCCTGGCTCACCGCCATCTGGTTGTAGAAGTACCACTGCGCGTTGCGTTGGTTCTGCTGGTTCTGTTGGTTCTGCATCGTCGTGTTGTTGCCGAACTGGTTGTTCTGCGCCATGTCGTTGCCGCCGTTCATCTGGTTCTGCGCGTCCTGCTCTGCCTGCAGTCGGCGTTCCTCCTTCTCCTTCTTCTTCAGTGCCTCGATGGTGCGGTCGATGGCAGCGTTGCGGTCGCTCTCGCTCATCTTGGCGAGCGACTGCAGTGAGTCCTGCAGGTGTATAGCGTCGGTGTATGGCACGAGGTCGTCCAGAATCTTCGAGCGGTTCGACAGTTCCTCGTAGTCCTTGCGCTCCTTGTCGAGCATACCGATAGCCTGACCGTAGCAGCGTTGCGCGTCGTTGTAGCGCTCCTTGTCCCAGTAGATGTCGCCGAGCTTCAGCAGCAGCACGCCCTTCTCTATGCCCGAGCGTGTGGCTTTAGCCGCTCCGCGCTCGTAGGCGTTGATGGCTTGTGCGGTGTCGCTCTGTGCGAGGTATATGTTGCCGATGGCGTAGTACACCTGGTCGAGATATTCCTTGTTCTTGTCCGAGCGTGCCATACGCTTCAGCCTGCCAATCATCTTCTTCGATTGTCCTACGGACATCACCTCCGTCATGCTGATGCGTGCGTTGAACTCCAGCTCGTAGGGTGGGTTGAGCTTCGTCACGTGCTTGAACGCCTTCATCGCCTCCACGTTGTTGCCCAACGCTGCCTGCATCTGTCCCATGAGGAACCACTCGCGTGCGCGCTGCTTGCGTCGCATCTCGTGCTTTATCACGTTGCGCAGGTGGGGTATAGCTTTCTCGTATTCGCCCGTGTGTATGTAGTAGTCGGCGTAGGTGTAGTCCCACTCCTTGCGTGCCGACCAGTGGATGGAGTCGCGCTGCATATTGCGTATCACGTCCTCGGCATCGTAGAGCCAACCCTCCTCGATGTAGCATTTGGCGAGCCATGCTCTCGACTTGGCGTAGATGGCTGGCTGCGTCTGGTACAGTCGGCTCATATAGTTGAACGTGGCAGCTGCCTCGTCGAACGCTCCCTTGTAGAACTGCGAGCGTCCCATGAGCAACCACGCCTTCCAAAGGAACGGGTTGTACTCGCGGCGCGAGAGCCACTCCAAGTCCTTCGCCGTCTTCTTGCGCTGCTTTGTCCACTGCGGTCGGCGTTTTATGCTGTGCAGCTTGATGGTCTTCTGACATTTCTCGATGGCGCGGTCGTAGTTCGACTTGCCTATCTCTCGGCTGTTCTTGTTGCTCACGGTGTAGAGCGGAATAAGCTCGGTGAAGTTGTCCTTGTTGCCTTCCTCCTTCTCTAATGAGGCGTCGATATACGCCAACGAACCGTTGTAATAAGTGTTATAACGCGCCTTGAACGAGTGCCACCAGCGTGTGCGCGCGGTGTTTTTCTGCGTAGAGCATCCTGTCGCAACCACCAATACAGCTGCGAGAAGGATGGGTACAATATGTCTTGTCTTAAATAGTTTCACGTATAAATAACTCTGTTTGTGGCGTTTTATTGCCTTAACCCTCCCTGAGCATGAATGTTTCGTCCTTTATCTGGTCGGGCAGGTTGATACCGCGCAGTGTCAGACTGCGGCACCAGTCGGCTATCTCCTCGTGGCGCATGGTGTAGAGCACCTCGCTGAACTGCTCCACCTCCTCGTCGGTGTAGCTGTCTGACGGGCGTCCGCTGAATGCGTCGAGTTCCTCGTCGTCGTAGTAGACGATGTCCTTCGTGGCGGCCTCCATCATGCAGTCCTGCTCGCACTTGTCGTTGGTGCCGTTGCATGTGGCGCATGTCTCCACCACGGTTATCTTCTCCTCGCCGTCGTGCTTGCTCAACTTGGCGATCAGTGCGGCGATGATGCCGAGCACAATTATCGAAATTACTAATATTATCATATTCTCTTCAAAGTTTTATTAGGTGTCCTCCCGCAGATTCCTCCTTAGGAGGGTATGGCATCTTGCCATACCCACGCCACCTGCTATGGGATATTCTCCCACGGAATACGCCGAATTCACAGAACCTCCTGCTGAGATGTCCTCCCACGGATTTCTCCTTAGGAGGGTATGGCATCTTGCCATACCCACGCCGCCTGCTATGGGATATTCTCCCACAGAATACGCCGAATTCACAGAACCTCCTACTGAGATGTCCTCCCACGGATTTCACAGATTTACACAGATACTTATGGTGCGCTGTTCTCCCACAGAATTCACAGAATACACAGAATTTGGCAGCGTGGGTATGGCAGGGATGCCATACCCTCCTACATCTGTGAACATCCGTGCCATCTGTGGGAGGCTCTTCTCTGCCAGAAGTTTCTGTGAGTTCCGTGCGTTCTGTGGGAATCTCTTTCCTCCCACGGATTTCACAGATTTACACAGATACTTATGGTGCGCTGTTCTCCCACAGAATTCACAGAATACACAGAATTTGGCAGCGTGGGTATGGCAGGGATGCCATACCCTCCTACATCTGTGAACATCCGTGTCATCTGTGGGAGGCTCTTCTCTGCCAGAGGTTCTGTGTATTCGGTGTATTCCGTGGGAGCTTCTTCACCGCTTGTTTTATTGGTGCAGCAGAGACTGCTGCACCCCCTGGCGTAATCCACGGAAGTAGTGCGCACATCTCACCACCTCACCATCTCACCACAACAACACCCTTTCACCTCGAACCCTGCCTTCTGCATGTCCTCCCAGTACTGTGGGTACGACTTCGTCACCACCTGCGGCTCGTTGATGCGCAGCCCGGGGAACACGATTGCCGCCGGTGCGAACGCCATCGCCATGCGGTGGTCGTCGTACGTGTCGATAGGCTCTAATGTCGGCTCGCAGCGCGTGCCGTCCCAGACGAGCGTGTCGCCGTTCTCGTCGCGCAGCACATAACCTAACTTGCGCAGCTCGCGCTTCAGTGCCTCGATGCGGTCGGTCTCCTTGATGCGCAGCGTAGCCAACCCCGTGAAGCGGAACGGGATGCCGCGCAGCGCGCACGTCACCACCACCGGTTGCGCCAGGTCGGGCACACTACTGAAGTCGTAGTCGAGGCGTGGCAGCATACACGGGTGACTCTTTATGCTCACCGTCGGGAAACGCTCGCCCTCCACCTCGCTGAACTTCGTTTTCACGCCCAGCAGCGAGAAGATATACTTCACGATGGAGTCGCCCTGACGCGACGCGTCCATGAGCCCCTTGAAGCGCACCTCCGACTCGTCGTTCCCCTGCAGTGCCAGCATCTCGTACCAGTAAGCCGCCGCACTCCAGTCGCTCTCTATCGTGTACTTGCGACTCGCGTACGGCTTCGCGTTCACCGTGATGGTGTCCGCGTCGCTCCAGTCGGCATCCGCCCCATACTCGCGCATCATCCACAGCGTGAGATCGATATACGGGCGCGAGATAGCACCGTCCGTGATGCGCAGTTGCAGTCCGTTCTTCAGCGTCGGCGCAATCATCAGCAGTGCCGAGATATACTGCGAGCTGATGTTGCCCGCCACCTCGATGTATCCGCCCTCCAGTGTGCGCCCCTTGATGCGCAGCGGTGGATAGCCCTCCTCGCCCAAGTATTCGATGTCGGCACCCAAGTATCGCAGTGCGTTTACGAGGATGCCTATCGGGCGTTGCTTCATGCGGTCGGTGCCCGTGAGCACGTGTTCGCCTGGCGTGGCAGCGAGGTAAGCCGTGAGGAAGCGCATCGCCGTGCCCGCCCCCTTGATGTCTATCTCGTACGGGCGGCGTTGCATCGCGTCGATAATCACCTCCGTGTCGTCGCACACCGAGAGGTTCTGCGGCAGGATGTCGCCGCACGACAGCGCATGAATGATGAGCGCGCGGTTGCTGATGCTCTTCGATGCCGGCAGAGCGATTGTAGCGTTGATTGTCTGGGGTGCAGTTATGGTGTATTGCATGATGCGGTTTTGTTTTTACTCCCAATGTTCAGAGTTTGTTTTCTCTATTATGCAAAGTTACTAAAACTATTCCAAACTACTGCGCAAAGCGTTGAAAAGTAAAAAAGTAAAAGAGTAAAAAGTAGGAGGTATGGGCATCTTGCCCATACCACGCAGCTACTTTCAGTTCCTGCCGTAGCCATTCAGTAGGGGGTGCAGCAGTCTCTGCTGCACCAACCAAGCTGCGGTGTTCTCCCACAGCACGCACGGAACGCACAGAACCTTCTGGCAGAGAAGAGCCTCCCACAGATGGCACGGATGTTCACAGATTAGGAGGGTATGGCATCCCTGCTGCATACCCACGCTGCCAAATTCTGTGTATTCTGTGAATTCTGTTGGAGAACAGCGCACCTAACTATCTGTGTCGATCCGTGCCATCCGTGGGAGAAAAGATATTCCCGCAGAACGCACGCACGGAACCTTCTGGCAGAGAAGAGCCTCCCACAGATGAGCACGGATGTTTACAGATTAGGAGGGTATGGCATCCCTGCCATACCCACGCTGCCCAATTCTGTGTATTCTGTGAATTCTGTGGGAGAACAGCGCACCTCAACCATCTGTGTTCATCCGTGTCATCTGTGGGAGAAAAGAGATTCCCACAGAACGCACGGAACACACGGAACCTTCTGGCAGAGAAGAGCCTCCCACAGATGAGCACGGATGTTCACAGATTAGGAGGGTATGGCATCCCTGCCATACCCACGCTGCCAGATTCAGTGTATTCTGTGAATTCTGTGGGAGAACAGCGCACCATAACCATCTGTGTCAATCCGTGCCATCTGTGGGAGAAAAGATATTCCCGCAGAACGCACACACGGAACCTTCTGGCAGAGAAGAGTCTCCCACAGATGAGCACGGATGTTCACAGATTAGGAGGGTATGGCATCCTTGCCATACCCACGCTGCCAAATTCTGTATTCTGAATTCTGTGGGAGAACAGCGCACCATAACAATCTGTGTTCATCCGTGCCATCCGTGGGAGTCCTTTCTCTGCAAGAAGGTTCTGTGCGTTCCGTGCCATCCGTGGGAGGAGTAGCAGTTGTTTGGTGCAGCAGAGACTGCTGCACCCCCTGGTGGTGTATCCGTGCCCTCTGTGGGAGGTTCTCTCAGCAATCGGCTTCCGTGTCTTCGGCGTGTTCTGTGGGAGGTCAACGCCCATCAAATTTGTTGTGAAAAACTTTACGACAACCCCGTAACTTGCAATGCAAATATTGTTCAAGCACCCTCGACCTGAACACCCATTCTGGAGAAAAAAGCATAGTAGACAGCACCTTTTCGCCCTCGCTGTTCGCCTTGAAAACCACAAAAATGTAGTTTTTGGGTGTGCAAGTGCCACTTTTGCCCACCCAAAATGCCACTTTCGTCGGGTGCAAGTGCCATTTTCATCCACCCTAAGTGCCACTTCTACCCAGTACTCGTGCTGAGAGTACTGGAGTTTAGTAGCGCGAGTACTGGAGTTTAGTAGCGCGAGTACTGGAGTTTAGTAGCACGAGTACTCAGTGCAAGTGCCACAATAGCACTTGTTTTTGGGAGATAACGCCACAATAGATTAAATATCAGCGTGTTACATTTCTCGTTCTTTCAACCCCTCCAAAACTCGCGAAAAACGCACCCACAATTTGTTTTTTGATTTTCTGCGCACTCTTGAGCGGTCAAACCTACAAATATCGTGTCATGGCAAAAGGTGTGCCACACGCGCGGCGTCAACCACTGTGCGAATGTGTTCGCCAAAGCAAAGCGCCAACCGATAAAAAGCAAGCCTTGGAACTGCACAATGGCGGATCCAAAGCTTGCTTGTAAGGATGAGTTTCGGAAACTATTTTCTCGTATAGTGTTTATCTAATTCTTGCCAAACGTTTGTACTAAAATAGTTCTTTGAGATACTCTTAGGATTTGCCGTATCTAACTTTCTATTATGACAAAGTTTAGGGTCGCTCTTTATCGTACGCATGATACCATGAAACTTCGGTGTCTGCTTAAAGTCTGTATATCTATCAGGCGCTTTTTTGCATATATCTGCATGTGTTAAGGGGAATTTCGTTCTAACCTCTTCCTCTGTCAGAGTTATAGGAACTCCGTCCTTGTCATATTGAATAGCGAGTCCGTCAAAAGATTTTGTTTTCTTAAAATTCACTTCTATCTGAATTGCTATATCAAAATCTGCGGAATGTTCCGAACTATCAATCTTATCTTTAACAAGGGTAAGGAAATTCTGTTCCTCCTTTGTGATGGCTGCATGAACCAATCTTTTACTATCAACATATGCAAGCGGCATGAGATAAAGATTATATTGGCTAAGATTGTTACGCGGATGCCATATCTTGAAGGTGTTGATGTAATTCTTGATGCACGCAAAGCCTAACTCTTGGACTTGGTTGCTTATGGAGTTACTATTAACAAAGTGTATTGCATTGTCACGCAGTTCTATCAACGCATCAATATTATTAATAATTTGAATAGGCAGTTCTTTTGCTGAGTTAAGACGTTGCATAGCATCATGGATAGAAATTGTTTTGGGATTTCCTGTCCTATTCCTATCCAATACCTTTTTCTTTGATGATTTTACACCCTTCTTGCTGATATAAGGTTTATAGCAGTATATTGTATTAAGCTTATAAGCATTTAGTTTGAGAAGTCTTGCTTTGAACAATATTTCCCATGAATTTATAACCAATATCGCAAAGGTTTCTTCACGATACTTAAAGTCAGGTTTATTGTAGATTTCTATGGCAGAAAGCATACTACCAATAGATTTATCAATCAAACCCTTGTATATTTTTTTGTTACTCATTATATGTCAAGTTTAAGTTTTTCTTTGATATTCCAAGAACTTTTGGCGTGTCAGCACCACACCACGGCGGGCGAGCATGTCGATGCCGTAGGTAAATGGTTTGATTACCTTATATGCTTCCAAGGTGAACTCCACGCGGAAAGGCTTGTCTTTATGACGTGAGCCAATAGTCTCCAGTCGTTGTGTCATGTCAACAATCTTGGCTTTCTCAATGCGGTAGTAACCTTTCACTATGTGGTTTTCAACGATAGCAAGGTACTTGGTGCGTTGGAAATTCATACCGACCTCTAACAATGCGAACCCAGACACGAACTTCTTTGCCTGTCCGTCAACAATGGCTGCATGGTCGTCGTTCACGTCGTTATCAACCATTGTCAGCAGGTAAGCACCCTCCACCACAGGCTCGTCGGTGTACTCCAATCCCTTTTGTGGAATGGCGTTGTGTAGCAGTGTCGTCTTGGCATCGTTGTCCTCCAACCACTCACGGATTTGCTTGCGCAGTGCTTGTTCACTACTGTTGGGGTTGATTACTAACTCGCCGTTCTCGTTGCGTAGCTGTTGGTCGGGTTTCAGAGGGAATGCGCCGATACCAATGCGTTTGTTGGATTTTTGGTAGTAGTAGCTGCCATCGTCCATTGCCTCGCCTGGGATATTGCCAGGAAATAGCACATAGCCAGCGACTATCTCCTTTTTGAGATTGTCGTTGTCGTCTTCCTTGTAGTAAATTGCATCGCGGTATCGGTGCATTTGGTCAATCGCATCAGGCGGTGGCACGTCGTGCCCACCTATCTGCGTATCATTGATGCGGTACTTGGCATCAAACAGATAGGTAAAGAGCATATTGTCATTCTCCTTGGTCAGTCGTAGCACTGTATCGGGACGCTGCACGGTGGTCAGTGTGTCAGTTCCTATAATTGCCGATTCTGCTTTTGTAGTTTCTTTCTCCACCTGTGCATTGTAGCTTACGCTTGCAAGTTCAACGCCATCAGCCTGTAAGAAAGAAACGCTGCCCCCATAGAGCAACTGCGGAATGAAATCACGAGTTACATCACGACCGTTCACCTTGGCGGTGGCATCGAGACGCAGTTCATGCAGCACGTCTTGCACAATGTTCTTCACTTTGATAAAGCACCATATCTCGTACAGGTCGCTGATGTCTTTCACCTCCAGTTTGCGCATACCCTCTTCCAAGTCGTAGCCTTGTTGCAGAACGAGCCAGTTCTGGAATATCTCTTTGTAGCCATGCTGCTGTTTCATCACAAGGCTGTCTTGTGAGAAACCTTTGAACGCTCCTATGCCACGAAAGAACGGATGGTTTACCATGCGGCGCAGTTCATCGTCCATCTTGTCAATGTCGCCACTCAATCGACTGTTGTCCGTCAGGCGCATAGCCGTCATGATGTGCTTGGCAATGGTGGTGAACTTCTGGTGCATCTCACGGATAGCATACTTCAAGAAACGGTTTTCGATAGTGTCATGGCTCAACACCAGTTCCTCAGTGCGGTAGAGGTAGGCAGGATTGTTCTTGTGTACCTCATATTCCGTTTCAAGCGTGCGTGGCAGAAACAGCAAACGCTCGGCACGCTCATGCTTCGCCACTGTGCGCAGTCTGCGCTTGGGGCGGTCGATGATGATGCGTGTGGCGGTCATGATGTCGTCGTAACACGACTTGAATATCTGCCACCATATCAGTTCTGTGCTACGTCCAGACTTTGTGCGGAAGTTGAGATAGGTGTCCTTCAAAAGCGAGTAGCTGAGCATGGCATACTCCTGTTCAACATCGGCAATGATGGTCTTCAAGTCGCTGCGGTAGTCGAGTTTGTAGCTCAGCACCTCGGTAGCAAACTGCACCGTGTGCTGCTTGCCGTCGGTGGTGGTGTACTCAATCTTGAAATCTGTTTCGCCCACTTGGTTGCGGAAGTTCAGCGAGCCGAACAGTTCACCATCATCACTTTGTATGGTGTCTTTCTTGTCGGTATCGCTGCGCTTGTGGTCTGCGATATACAGTTCAATGCGCTGCAACTTCTTGCCACCTCGTCCACGCACGATAAGCGGATAGTCGGTATTCTCAAAGAACACGGCTTCGTGGCTGATGTTGTTGCCCTCAACTTCCTCACCGTCGAATGAAAAGCGCACACTGCTGTCGGGCGACGAGAAACGGCACATTTTCTTGTGCTCGTTCTCTCCGCCTGTTATCTGCAAGTTCTTGACCATCGCATCAATGCGTTTCTTGTGGTTGGCACAAGAGAACTTGACGATGAGGTCTTCTGTGGTAACTGTGAAGTTGAAGTTTGCTGTCATTAGTCTTTTTCTTCTTCTGTTAGATTATAGCCTTCAAGCAGTTTGCCAAACTGCTCTTCGTTAGGCAATGCACGGCGCAATGGCTCTGGCATATCGCTTGCTGTTTTGTAGGTGGCTACGCCCATAGGCTTATTGTAGTCGCGGATGATGTACTCCACATACTCTTTCTTCGCGTCCTTGCAAAGCACAATGCCGATGCTCGGATTTTCGTGTACTTTCTTCACCTTGTCATCAAGGATGGTGAGGTATGCCATGAGTTGCCCAAGATAAGTTGATTTGAATGTGCCTGTTTTGAGTTCAACACAAACCATACAGTTCAATTCCCTATTGAAAAACAGCAAGTCGGGGAAGTGCTCCACGCCATACACTTCCAGCAGATACTGGTTGCCGATGAAAGCGAAGTCTCTGCCGAAAGTCATGATGAAGTTCTTGATGTTCTGCACTATCCGATGCTCCACCACACGCTCATCCACATCTTCAGAATCTCGCTCGCCAATCTGCTCCGTGTTGATAAAGTTGAGCATATACTCGTCCTTGAACATCATCACAGCCTTGCGAGCCATAGCAGCATTGCTGATTGTCGTGTTGAAGTTGTTGGGCAGCGTGTCTTGATGATGATAGGCATCATTCGCTATTGCACGTTTCAGCCCATATACCGACAGATGCTCCTCCGCAGTGCGGTGAATGTAGTAGTAGCGTTCAGGCAAGGTCTTGGCTGCGAATATCTCCACATGGTGGGTGAAGGGCACTCTGAAGAAGTCTTCCACAGGGAAGTCCTTTATTTGGGTAATCGTGATTACCGAATCGATATTCACGTCTTCGTCAATCACTTGTAATTCTTCCGTTGCAACCGACGAATTGCAGCCAGTATCTGTTTTGGCAGTTGCGACTGCCAAAACATCGTTGGATTCTTTCTCTTCTAATTTGGCAGTTGCGACTGCCGATTTTCCGTCCAACATTTCCCAACGCTCGTAAAACAAGCGCATATTTCTGAGGTTTCTGTCTGAAAATCCTCTCAGCCCAGGCATTTCACGCTGCAACTGTTCACTGATGGCTTTGAGTGCACCAGTTCCCCACACGCCTTTGCGCGTGTGTTGGCTGAGGTAGCGACCTACACCATAGTAGGTGGCGAGTTGCACACGGTTCACGCCTACGCTCGCCTCGTATTGTCCTTGCAGTATGGCAGTCTTGATGGCTTGTACTGCCGATGCTATTGATGAAAGGTCCTTGTTCATAATCTTTCTGTGTTAATCCCAATAAGAAACGAAACTGTTGCGCTTTAATTGCTCTTTCATGCGCTTAATCTTGTCAAGCGACTTCAATTCCACAGGAGCTGCCACTACCACATCTTTGACTGGTGCGTTATCTTCTCCGTTGGCATTCTCTTCAGCTGGCTGTTCCTCTTGGTGAACGGCAAGCTTGTTGGCTGGTTTCAAGAAGTCCTTGGTCACTGTTTCCAGTTCGTCGAGGATGGTCTTGTCGCTGTTGTCGTCCACACGCAGTTTGGTGGTGTCGCCCTCGATGCGGCTTAGTATCTTCATCGTGGTAAACTCGTCAAGAGCGGTGGCAATGCTGTCCTGACCGAAGCTCTTTGAAGCTGCCACATAGAGCATGGCTTCGTTGGCTGCACGATAGCCGAGTTTGAACGGCGTGTTATCCAGTTTCTCGTTCACGGCTTTCAGATAGCTTACGATGAAGTCGGCATCAACTTTATCCTTTACATCCTGTGCTTTGATCGGACGGTCAACGAGCAACTTTGATGCTTCAGCGGTCAGTGGCTCAGTGATGATGTCGGCAGTGTCTTCAAGAAAACTGTCATAGTCTACCTCGTTCATTTCAAAGCTCATGGCGCGGTCCAGCACCTTGCGAGAGAACGAGAACGTGGTTTCGTCCATGTTCACAGTGCCAATGACCACAAGATTTTCAGGCAGTGTCAAGCCTTTCTCTTTGAAACGCTTGCTGAGTTCTATAATATGCTGTGGCATATTGCCAGCATTATAACCAGGCAGAAGAAGGTTTACCATATCTTCAGCCAAAGAACACTTCTTGCCTTGTTCGTTTTCATAGTTGAAATCTTTGAAAGGCTTGATGATAGGATCGGTCTCGTAAGTGTTGCCTTTCTTGCTTCGGCTCTCTATAGCACTCAGGAACTCTGCAAAGTATTCCTCCACAGGTGCAAGATTCATTTCGTCCAAGCAGAGGAAGAACGGAACGGTGGGGTGTTGCCATGCCTTGGCAATGAACTCCACGAAAGGAGTGAACACATAGCGAGGTGTCGGGATGTTAGTCTGGTAACCCACCACATCCATAGAGTTATGCCAGTTTGGTTTCACTTGGATAATCTCAAAGTTGGCAGGCTTATGCAAATCCCAACGGCTGTTGTTAAGCGTCTGCTCGTCGCAGTTTTCCAACTTGGCAGTGGTAGTCGCTTGTGCCAACTTGCGCACAATGCGGCTCTTACCTGTGCCTGAAATACCGGCAAGGAGCAAGAAAGGTTTCGTGCGGATGGCAGAAAGATATGAAACAACGTCCTTGTTAAGAGTAGCATCTTTTCCATTCACATAATATGTCAATCTACTTTGTTCCGCTGTTGTGCCATTTACTTCAAAGTTTGCGACCAATTTACGAGCACGCATAATAAATTGGTCTTGCAAAACTAGCTCTTTGCCCTCTGTCTCAATAAATTCATGATTCGCTAAAAACTTTTGTATGCGAACGTCCTGAACTGACTGAGTTCGTGCGCTATCACATTCATTTTTATAAACACTATCTTCTCTATATCTTAGAATAGAGTCTGTCACTTTGAAATAGTCTTTCCAAAGAGACGTTGTCGCTACAAACAACTTAAATTCGTTTATAGTGATTTTATATTCTCCTGTGGCATCGCCAATCTGAAGGAGAATTTTCAAAAGGAACAATAATGGATTCATATTGTTGTTATTTACTCTTAATACAAATGATTGCAATTGATTATTGATGAGGTCTTGGTACGATTGTGTGTTAGCAAAATTTGCATTACATCTTTCTTTAATAGAATAATATAATGGAGTTAGATTGTCTGAATTATATGGGTCATTGGTTGTCAACAACCCCGCAGGAACACAATTAATTGTGGCTCTGTGCGGTGTGTTTTCACTCAGAGAGCCATATTCTTGTTTCGTTTTGCTGCGATTAAAAAAAGATTCGTAGTTTTCAAACTCATCGTTATTCCAATCCTCCAAAATGTGCGACATATAGCACAAATCGGCAAACGACTGATTCTGCTTGGTTATGTACCAAACAGAATCCATATTGTCAGCAGATGCTATTTCTGCTTTTTTTATATCACTTATTCTCATTGCCGTTATACTTACTATTTAAATATAATATAAAATGAGCAAGGAACTCTGCTAATCTTGGTGGAACAGCATTTCCGATTTGTTTACAGATACTTGTCTTTGAACCCGAAAATATAAAATCATCAGGGAAAGTTTGTATTCGTGCAGCTTCTCTTGCTGTAAGTGTTCGGTCTAATTCGGGATGGGTAAAACGTCCTCCAGCAGGGGTGTCAAACCGTGTTGTTATTGTCATTGAAGGCTTATCCCAGTCCATTCGACCATATGCTCCACTATGAACAGAGTGTATCTCTTCATCAAGGCTTTGCCAGTTTTCGTTAGCTTTAATTTGTTTCATTCTTCTTAAAGCTATACCATTATGTTTTGAAGAAACATGATTAGGTACAGAGCTGCTACCATCGGTAGCAATGTCTTTCAAATCAAAGATAGCATCTCTAATTGTTTCTCTTCTATTGAAAACACTTTGCAATTCTGTCGGCAAACTCTCCCTCATCAATTTTAATTCCCCGTCAAGGTCAAAATCAAATTTTGTACCCAAAATAATAACACGACGACGTTGCTGAGGAACTCCATACTCCTCAGCCTTGAATACTTTTATATGCAAGTAGTATCGACCATTCTTGAAATTACTTTCATCTTCGAAGATACTCTTTATCGTTTCAAGAATCTCACCATTCTTGCTACTCAGGATTCCAACAACATTTTCAAATACAAAATATTGAGGCTCAAACTTTTGTATTATCTTAAAGTAGTAGCGGAAAAGGAAATTACGAGGGTCATCTATGAACTCTGATGTTTTCCTAATACGACTTCCTGCCATAGAAAAGCCTTGACATGGAGGACCACCAATAACCACATTGACATTATGAAGTTCTTGGTAAAGTTTTTCTTTACAACAGGAATCAAGTCCTTCTGTTGCTTTTGATATACTTTCATCGAAATGGTCAACAAAAGAACGTATATCTTCGTTTACCATTATCGTGTGTATATGGTTTCTTTTATAGGATTGTGCTATCTGTTCATCAATTTCATTAGCAAGAACTACATTAAATCCTGCCTTCTCAAAACCTACCGACAAGCCACCGACCCCAGAAAATATATCTACTACATTCATTTCCTTTCTGTATTTAATCTATACGCTAATTGGTAATTGATAATCTCGTTTATCTCATCATCATTCAAATAGAATAACCGACCAATGAGAATATCTATTTTATCAATGGTTGTCTTATGCAGTTTATGCTGATAGACATAGTCGGTTTGAACTGAACCTATATACTTTTTACTATTTTCTAATTCTTCTTCTAATTGCTTATACAGTTTAACTATTCTCTTTTTGGCTTTGCTATCAACCAAGGAAAAATCCAAATGTATTAAGTCAAGTTCTTTTTTTGTAATATGCCAACAATCAGAATATATCTCCCAAATGTAATAAAACAAGGAAGAGTTTAATATAGCTGAAAATAAACAAGCATCATCCTCTTTTGAAAATGTGTATTTTTTATACTCGTTTGATTTCATTGCATGAGTAAAACACTTACACCAAAAAGTTGCTCTTTGATTCAACCATGCTGCATATTCTCCGTTTGCACAAACATTTTCAAGCAACGAAATCTGATTATTGTTAATCACTTTGTCAGATATACTTTTTGAAAGTTCAGAGCAAAACTTTGGTTTACCTGATAATGCATCTTTATCCAGTTCAACAAACTGTATATCCTTGTATAACTCGTTCCATTCATCCTTATACCAATGCTTATATTTTGATACAAAAACACTCTGATTTGAGCGGTTTCTTGTACCAATTATGACTGTAAGTTTTTGGTGAACACCAAGAAACAATGAGCATGGTCTATCAGCAAAGTTTATAAAGAACAACTCTGTGAATTTATCTTGTAGCAATTCACGTAAGGGTTTCATTCTTGGAGTTGAAACGATTGATATAGGGACGATAAATCCAATTGTTCCTCTTGATGATACTAAATTACAAATAGAGCGTTCAATAACAGGAGCATACAGGTTTCCCACAGGAACAGTCTTAAAATATTCAGGTAACGAATAATTAAGTTTTGCAACGGTGTATTCCTTGTAAGGAGGGTTTCCTACGACACAGTCAAATCTTCCTTTTTTGAAAACAATTCCAAACTCTTTTTCCCAAAGGAATGTATCATCGGAAATTGTGTTGCCCAATTTGAAGTTCTTTAAATCTTTCTTCGTAAGTTTGAAAGAAAACTCATATAAGGCAGTTGAAAAGAGTCTATACCTCAATATCTCTAAAGCTTCTTCATCAATATCAACGCCAAACACATTGTTTTTGATAATGTGTTGGATGTCAGATGCGCCTAATGGCATTTGAAGCAATTTGTAGATATTGCATAGAATGTTTATTGCTTTTATAACAAAAGAGCCTGTACCACATGTGGGATCAATTAGTTTAATTGTCGCTACATGGTTCTTAATCAATGTAATCTCCTTGTCATCCAAAGTTGATATGAATTTACTCAAATCATTCAACGATAGCACATGATTTACTATACACTCTTTATCAAACAAAGAGTGTAAAAATCCAACGACTGTACCCTCAACGATGTAAGTTGTTGTCAAATCATCTGTGTAATATGAGGCGGTGTCTGTCTTTGTTAAATATTTTTCAAAAATAATTCTAAACAACGACTCATAATTAGACTTAGATATGCCCCACTTGGAGATTGTATTCAAAAAAACAAGGCTCTTTTCGGCACCTATATTATCAATGACTTTCTTTATATCTTTACTGTCTGTTTGTGAGATTGAACAAATATCTTTTATATAGGATTCTCTGCGATTTGTTGCTGCAAACAAACCTTGCTCTTCTGATATACTAACATGAATATAATACAGCAAAACAGACAAGGATACTACATTACCCTTGTCAACATTCAACTGTTCTGCATACTGCTTAATTTCATCATGTAGCTTGCAGAATGACTTAAATATAGCGTTACTTGTCATTGCAATTATATCTTTGTAAGCAAATCTCCTGGTTGTACATTAAGAACTTTTGCTATTCTGTGAATGGTTTCCAAACTGGGTTGTGAAGTATTGGTGCACCATTTTGAAACAGTGACAGGGTCTTTCTCCAATTGGTCTGCCAACCATTTACCAGTATGACCTGTGTCTGCAAGGACACTTTTTATGCGGTTCATCTTTTTCATTCGGCTTTCTTAATGTTTTGTGCAAAGTTATTAAATTATTGGCACATTACATTCTCTAAGTGAAGTTTTTGTGTGGATGAGACAAAAAAAAACGGCAGGAAGGATAAGTTTCTTGCCGTTTATGAGGGATTTTATACTATATCACACCACTTACAGGTACGTTCACGATGTCGTGGACGGGGAACTTTTCGCAGCCGATATAGAGAGTATCGAAAGCGTCGGAGCCGTCGGTGCGGTGTTCGAGCAGGTCTTCTTCTGATTCGGCGAGCTTTTCGCCTGACTTGTCCTTGCGGAAGCCGTTGCGCCCTCTTGATACACCTGCCGACTGAATGGCAAGGATAAGGTTGGGGTTGTTGCTACGGTTGAAGAATGGCATGAGGCGTTGCTTGCCAGCGAAGCCTTGATTGATAAGCAGATACTTCTCGTCGTGGCGCATCGGGTTGCCGAGATAGAGCGTTCCCACCTGCCAGCCGTAGCGTTCAAACTACCCCTCTCCGGCTGACAGATAAAAGCAAAGGCTGGAAGATAACAAATGTATCTTCCAGCCTTCGCTGTATTTGAGTATCAATGAGTTGCGGCGGAAAAAGGCGGAAAATGGTAGATGGGAGATAAAAACGCAAAAGTACTTTATATAAACCGTTTACCATTAAATGCTTTCTAAGGCTGCGTGGTATGGGCAAGATGCCCATACCTCCTACGTTTTATTTTTCTTCCTCGAAGTCGACATATTCGCCCTCGTCCTTCGCAAAAATCTTGCGGTTGGCTTGGCGTGGTGAGCGTTCGTCGTAGAGTTCTTCTTCCACGACTACGCCGTCGTCGTACTCAGCGCTGCGACGCTTGGTGCTGCCCGCAGTAGAGCTTTGCTGCTGGCGACGGTTGGTGTGGTTGGTACCGTTGCGGAACTGCTTCGTCATGCGCTTTACGCGCAGATAGATGAAGCTGACGATGCCGATGAGGAAGATGGCTACCATCAGCACCATGATAAATATACTTTTCAGAAATAGTCCGATGAATGTCATAGGAATGGTTTGTTTGGTGCTACAATCCGTTTCCACTCTCTTGTTGTCTACTTCTCGATGTCGACCGTGGTATGGGTGCGACTCACGATGTCGGCTACTACGGAGGTGAGGAAGTAGAGGGTGATGACTATCCACATGCCACCAATTACGCCGAAGAGGGCGATGACTACGCCGGAGAGGGCGATGAACGAGTAGCGAAGCTCGTTGCCACGCCAGCCCCACTGCTTGAACTTAAGGGCGAACATGGGCAGCTCGCTGACGAGCAGAAGGCTTGTGAGCACTACGAGCAGCAGTATCGCGGGAATCATCCATGCTGACGACTCGATGAGTGTGGGCTGCGACACGAGCAGCGAGCCCCAGAAGAGGGCGTTGGCTGGTGTGGGCATTCCGATGAACGAGGTGGTCTGGCGTGTGTCGAGGTTGAACTTCGCGAGGCGAAGGGCAGAGAATGCTGCGATGAGGAAGGCGCAGTAGGGGATGTACGGCTCTACGCTGGCGAGCACTGTGGGGTATTCCATCACGCTCAACTGTGCGAAGACGATTGCCGAGGGGGCTACGCCGAATGTCACGTCGTCGGCAAGTGAGTCGAGCTCTTTGCCGATGGGTGATGATACTCCGAACAGGCGGGCACTCATACCGTCGAAGAAGTCGAACACGGCACCGATAATAATCCATATCAGCGCACAGCGTGCGTCGCCTCCGAGTGCCATTACGGTTGCGATGCAACCCGAAACGAGGTTGCCGCATGTAAGGGTGTTGGGTATGTTGCGTGTTATGAAGTTAGCCATTACTTTATTTCAGTTTTGCTATTATTGTTCCGTTGCCGGTGGTCAACTGTCCCATCTTGACGCAGATTTCGGTGCCGAGGGGCAGGTAGACATCGACGCGTGAGCCGAACTTGATGAAGCCGAGGTGCTCGTCGATGTAGCAGTCTTCGCCTTGCTTGGCGTAGGTGACGATACGACGTGCCACTGCGCCTGCTATCTGGCGGCAGAGGATGTCGGTACCTTCGGGGGTGGTGATGACTACGTCGGCGTGCTCGTTCTCCTCGCTCGCCTTAGGCAGCCATGCCTTGTGGAAGTTGCCGTCGTGGTGGGCTACGGTCTTCACTTTGCCGTCAACGGGGAACCAGTTGGCGTGTACGTTGAAGAGGCTCATGAAGATGCTCACCATGATGCGACGCTCGTGGAAGTAGACATCCTCGTCGACTTCCTCGATTACTACTACGCGGCCATCGGCTGGAGCTACTACCAAGCCCGTTGTGTCTTCTTCGGGGAAGAAGCGTATGGGGCAGCGGAAGAAGTTGATGACGATGCAGTAGACGGTGCCCATGATTGCCGTGAAGCACCAGAACGGCACCTTGCTGTCTATGAAACGCCAAAGCAGCAACGAGATTGCTGCGATAACGATGAAGCCATAAACGAGTGTGTCGGTTCCTTCGCGGTGAAGGCGTATTTTCTTTAGTTTCTTTATCTTTTTGATCATTGTTTGGTTCGGTATGTGTAAATTAGTTGTTGATAATCGGTTGTCGTAAAAATCGTATGCACGTACGCAGCTATTGTACGGATACATATATTCTGTGCAAAGTTACCGTTTTTTTATGGAAGTGACAAACTTTTTGTTGCTTTTATGGAAAACAAAGACGCCGAAACAACCCGGCGTGTCATGCTGACGGGTTGTTTCGGCGTTTATCTATAAGGGGGTGCAGTTGTCTCAACTGCACCAATTTGCCAATTAGTTGCATTCTACTAGGTTGGTGCACTTGAGACAAGTGCACCCCTATTTACTAATTGGGTGCATTCTACTTGGTTGGTGCACTTGAGACAAGTGCACCCCCTGATATTACAGGAGTTCGTCGAACTTCTTGCGAAGATCGCCTTCTGTGATGGCACCTACATGCTTGCCAACGAGCTCGCCGCCCTTGAAGAAGAGCAGTGTCGGGATGTTGCGTACACGGTACTCTGCTGCTACGTCGTCGTTCTCCTCTACGTCGCACTTGCCTACAACGATCTTGCCGTCGTACTCCTCTGCGAGTTTAGAAACGATAGGAGCGATCATGCGGCACGGACCGCACCATGTAGCCCAAAGGTCTACTACCAATGGCAGTTCGCCAGTTCTGTACTGTTCGATGTTCTCTGTTGTGATTGTTACTTCCATAGTTGTATTCGTTTATTTGTTAGTGATTATTCTTTATACTTGCGATGATGGCGCAAGGGTTTACCTCTTTGGAGATAATGATTAAATATCAAAATCTGTGCCAATGTACCAACGATTATTAGTTGATGCCATAGCGCACGCCTTGTTCTGCCATTTCGTCGAGCGAGGTGAGCAGCTTCTTGTTCACGTCGACTGTGATGTTACGGCTGTAGAGCTGTACGTTGGTGTTGTTCTTGGCGTCGTGGATGTTGATGTAGAGCGGTACGTTGCCGCTGGAGTTCTTCAGTGTTGTCTCCAGATCGGTGAGTTGTGCGTCGTTGAACATCGTGGAATCCATGTACACCGTGAACTTCTCTATCGACTTCTCCTTTACGTCGCTGAGGAACTCTATCTTCTTTATTACCATGTCGTAGGCATCGGGGTTGTTGCGGAAGCGTTGCACGCATTGTGCTGTGATATAGATGTGGTATTCCTCCTGTAGCATACTCTGCCATTTTGTCCAGTCCTCGCCAAAGAGTGCCAGCTCGCCTTGTCCCTCGAAGTCTTCGATGGTGACGATGCCGAACGGCTTGTTGGTCTTTGTCCAGCGTTGTGAAACGGAGGTGACGATGCCACCGAAGGTGAGTTCTTCGATTGAGGCGAACGCCTTCTTGTCCATCTCGCGGCCTATCTGTGGACAGTGGAGGTTGCACATATGGTTGAGCACGACGGCGTAGTCGTCGAGGGGATGTGCCGAGAGGTAGATGCCCACCAGCTCGCGCTCGCGCTTCAGCAGCTCCATGGTGCTCCATGCTTCGCAGTCGGGCACGGGCGGTGTCTGTATCTCTACGCCTCCCATGTCGCCGAACAGCGAGTTCTGCATCGACGACTGTTCCGACTGGTACACCTGACCATAGCGCAGGAGTGTCTCGACGAATGTGTCGCCCTTGGCGTTGGGGGCGAAGTACTGCTCGCGGCGTATGCCGAACGAGTCGAAGCCACCGCTCAGTGCGAGCGACTCCATTGCTTTGCGGTTGACGGCGGAGAGGTTGACGCGCTGCACGAAGTCGAAGATGTCCTTGTATTGTCCGTTCTTATGTCGCTCGGCGATGATGTTGGTGGCAGCTGCCTCGCCCATGCCCTTGATGGCGGAGAGTCCGAAGCGCACCTCGCCCCTCTTGTTGGCGGAGAACTTCTGCTCCGACTCGTTCACGTCGGGACCGAGGCAGGGGATGTTCATCGCCTGACACTCGGACATGAGCTTCGTAATCTTAGTGATGTCGTTAAGGCATCGGCTCATATTGCCCGCCATGAACTCGGCAGGGTAGTGCGCCTTGAGGTACGCCGTCTGGTAAGCCACCCACGAGTAGCACGTGGCGTGCGACTTGTTGAAGGCGTAGGATGCGAACTTCTCCCAGTCGCCCCAGATCTTCTCGAGCACCTTCGGGTCGTGTCCGTTCTTCTTTCCACCCTCGATGAACTTTGGCTTCATGGCATCAACGATGGCTTTCTTCTTCTTACCCATCGCCTTACGCAATGCGTCGGACTCGCCACGAGTGAAGTCGGCAAGCTGGCGCGAGAGAAGCATCACTTGCTCCTGGTAGACCGTGATGCCGTAGGTGTCCTTCAGGTACTTCTCCATGCAGGGAATGTCGTATGTGATTGGTTCCTTGCCGTTCTTGCGGGCGATGAACGACGGGATGTAGTCCATAGGTCCCGGGCGGTAGAGGGCGTTCATGGCGATGAGGTCTTCGAACACCGTGGGGCGCAGCTCGCGCAGATACTTCTGCATACCTGCCGACTCGAACTGGAACGTGCCGATGGTGCGTCCCTCCTGATAGAGTTTGTATGTGAGTTCGTCGTCGATGGGGATAGTGTCGAGGTCGAGCGTGAATCCGTCGTGGGTGAGGCGTATGTTCTCCACCGTCTCCTTCATGATGGACAGTGTGGAGAGACCGAGGAAGTCCATCTTGATGAGTCCTGTCTCCTCGATGACGTGTCCGTCGTACTGTGTGGCGAGCAGTTTATGTCCTGGGTCGCTCTTGTCCTCAGCCGTAGACACCGGCACCCAGTCGCTGATAGCATCGCGGCAGATGATTGTGCCGCAGGCGTGTATGCCCGTACCGCGCACGGTGCCCTCGAGCATCTTCGCGTACTTTATGGTGTTTGCCATCTGTGGGTTGGCACTCGCTTCGGCTTCGCGTAGCTCGGGCACGCACTTGATGGCGTTGGTGAGGTTCATCTTCAAGCCGTCGGGCAGCTTGTCGGGGATAGCCTTGCAGAGGCGGTTGGATATGTCGAGCGGTAGCTTCTCAACACGCGCCACGTCCTTGATGGAGTTCTTCGTAGCCATCGTGCCGTAGGTGATGATGTGCGCCACCTTGTCGTGACCGTACTTATCCTCCACCCACTCGAGCACCTTACCGCGTCCGTCGTCGTCGAAGTCGGTATCGATATCGGGGAGAGAGATACGGTCGGGATTGAGGAAACGTTCGAAAAGCAAGTCGTACTTTATAGGGTCGATCTTGGTGATGCCAAGACAGTAAGCCACAACCGAGCCGGCTGCCGAGCCACGACCCGGACCCACCATCACGCCCAGCTCGTCCTCAGCCGAGTTGATGAAGTCCTGCACGATGAGGAAGTAGCCCGGGAAGCCCATTGTCTTCATAATGTGCAGCTCGAACTTGATGCGCTCGTACACCTCGTCTGTGAGCGGTTCGCCGTAGAGTCGCTTCGCTCCGTCGTAGGCAAGTTTCGCAAGATAGTCTGCCTCGAACTTTATGCGGTAGAGCTTGTCGATGCCGCCGAGTTTCTTTATCTTCTTCTCCGCCTCCTCGTGCGACATTATCTCGTTGCCGTTCTCGTCGGTGGTGAACTCGCGGAACAGCTCCTCGGGCGATATGCGTTTGCGTGTCTCTTCCTCCGTGCCGAACTCCTCCGGGATAGGGAAGAACGGCATGATGGGCGAGTGGTCGATGGAGTAGGTCTCTACCTTATCCAATATCTCGAGCGTGTTCGAGAGAGCTTCGGGTACGTCGGCGAATATCTCGTTCATCTCCTCGCGCGTCTTGAACCACTCCTGCTTGGAGTAGAGCATACGCGTAGGGTCGTTCAGTTCCTTGCCCGTAGAGAGACAGAGCAAGTGGTCGTGCGCTTCGGCGTTCTCCTGGTCGACGAAGTGGCAGTCGTTGGTGCAGACTACCTTTAGGCCGTATTCCTTAGCGAGCTTTATCAGTTCCTTGTTGGCACGCTGCTGCAGCGGGAATGTCTCGCGGTTGGCGCGTTGGTTCGGGTCCTTCACCTCGTGGCGCTGAAGCTCCAAGTAGTAGTCGTCGCCGAAGATGCTCTTATACCATTCTATCGCTTCGCGTGCCCCTGGTATGTCGCCCTTCAGTATCTTCGCTGGCACCTCGCCGGCGATACATGCTGAGCAGACGATGAGGTCCTCGTGATACTTCTCGAGGTCGGCTCTGTCGGTACGCGGCTTAGAGTAGAAACCGTCCACCCAAGCACGCGACACGAGCTTGATGAGATTCTTGTATCCGTGGTAGTTCTTCGCAAGCACGATGAGGTGATAGCCGCCGGCGTCGCCCTTCTCCTTCACACGGTCGGCTTTGGTGCGGCGTGCCACATACATCTCACAACCGAAGATGGGCTTGAAAGGCTCCTTGCCCTGTTCCTTCAGCTTGCCGTTTATCTTGTTGCAATAGTTGTACAACTCTTTCACGCCGAACATGTTGCCGTGGTCGGTGATAGCCATGCCGCGCATACCGTTAGCCACGGCCTTGTCGACAAGCTTTTCCACCGGCGACTGTCCGTCGAGAATGGAATAGTAGGTGTGTACGTGCAGGTGTATGAAGTCTTCCATCGTGCTGTTGCGATTTTTATGATTGAATGCTTTATAGTATAATGACTACAAAGTTACGCAAAAAAACTCATAACTCACAATTTTTTTCCTCCGAGCACCACCTTCTTAACAATCGGCGTGGTGTAAGCATACGGGATGAAGTCGACAGACGGCAGTGGGGTGGTGATGAAGAAGTTGGCAACCTTGCCCTTTGCGATGCTTCCGTAGTTCCGGCTCTCGCCCATAGCGTAAGCGCTGTTTATCGTTGCGGCGTTGAGTGCTTCGTTAGGCTGTAGTCGCATCTTGATGCAAGCCAGTGATACCACGAACTTCATGTCGCCCGATGGCGTTGAACCAGGGTTGTAGTCGCTCGCCACGGCAACGCCTAAACCAGCGTCAATCATCTTGCGACCCTTGCCGTAAGGCATGTTCAGGAAGAACGACGTGCCGGGCAGCACCGTCGGCATCGTCTCGCTACCGCGCAGAATGTCAATCTCCTCCTCGGTCATGCTCTCCAGATGGTCGACCGACAATGCGCCGTGCTTCACTCCAATCTCCACACCGCCCGACGAAGCCAGTTCGTCGGCATGAATCTTCGGGCGCATACCCCATGTGGCAGCCGCCTCGAGCATATGCGCCGTCTCATCTGGCGTGAAGAAACCGCGGTCGCAGAACACGTCGATGAAGTCGGCGAGATGCTGGCGACCCACTTCGGGTATCATCTCGTCGATGATGAGTTTCACGTAATCGCTTTGCGTCATGCCGCGAGCCACGGCGTGCGCTCCGAGGAACGTAGAAACAATCTTTGCCGGCGAAGCCTCCTTCATGCGTTGTATCACGCGCAGCATCTTCAGCTCGTCCTCGAGGTTCAGTCCGTAGCCACTCTTTATCTCTATGCAGCCCGTTCCCTTGCGTATCACCTCGTCGAGTCGCTGCATAGCTTGGCGGAAGAGTTCGTCCTCCGAAGTGTTGTGCAGCAAGTCGGCAGAGTTGAGTATGCCTCCTCCGCGACGCGCTATTTCCTCGTAGTTCAGTCCGTTGATCTTGTCGACGAACTCGCGCTCTCTGCTGCCTGCGAAGACGATGTGCGTATGCGAGTCGCACCACGATGGCAGCACCATTCCGCCTTCCGCGTCGATAGTCTGGTCGAAGGTGCCCGTCGGCATTCCGTCGGCAACACTACCGAACGCAGCGAAGCGACCGTCTTCAACGGTCAGCCACGCGTCGTCGATAGTGTTGAACGCAGACATCTCTTTGCCCTGCAAGCGCAGCTTCGGAGCGTATTCGATGCCAGCGAGAGTTTTTATGTTCTTTATTAAAGTTCTCATTTTCAACTATAAAGCTACTTGCGTAAGAATTCTATTGAGTTGGCAATGTGCGGATACATCACCTCGTCGCGCACGATGAACGGCACCACCTTGCGGTATTCCTCGAAGATAGCCTCTACAGCCGGCGAAGACTTCAACGGACGGCGGAACTCAAGAGCCTGAGCCGCGTTGAAGAGTTCGATGGCAAGCACGCGCTCCGTGTTGAGTACCACCTTATATAACTTGATGGCAGCGTTGGCACCCATACTCACGTGGTCCTCCTGCCCCTGGCTCGACGGGATGCTGTCTACCGACGACGGTGTAGCGAGCGACTTGTTGAGGCTCACCACCGAAGCGGCTGTGTACTGCGGAATCATGAAACCGCTGTTCAGACCCGGACTTGCCACGAGGAAGCTCGGCAGACCGCGTGTGCCGCTGATGAGCTTGTAGATGCGGCGTTCGGAGATGTTCGAGAGCTCGCACATGGCTATCGAGAGGAAGTCCATCGGCATGGCTATCGGTTCGCCGTGGAAGTTGCCGGCAGAGATGATAAGGTCGTCAGCAGGGCAAACGGTCGGGTTGTCAGTTGCCGAGTTCACCTCCACGTCAATCACCGAGTCGACATATGCGATGGTGTCCTTCACCGTGCCGTGAACCTGCGGAATACATCTGAACGAATACGGATCCTGCACGTACGACTTCGGCTTCTCCACAATCTCGCTGCCAGCGAGCAGCTCTCTCATGCGAGCCGCCGTGACAATCTGTCCCTTATGCGGACGCACCTGATGCACTGCGTCGGTGAACGGCGCGATGAGTCCGTAGTAGGCATCGAGCGACATGGCAGCAATCTTGTCAGCCCAATCGCTGAGGCGGTGCGACTGCAGCAGTGCCCAAACCGCGAATGCACCCATGTTCTGCGTGCCGTTGAGCAGTGCCAGACCCTCCTTCGATGCGAGCTGGATAGGCTGCCAGTTGAACTTGCGGAGCATCTCCTCGCCACTGATAACCTTGCCGTCTACCTCCACTTCGCCAAGACCGACGAGCGGAAGCGTGAGGTGAGCCAGCGGCACGAGGTCGCCCGATGCACCGAGCGAGCCCTGCATGTACACAACAGGATAAACATCGTTGTTGAAGAAGTCGATGAGACGGTTCACGGTTACGAGTTGGCAGCCCGAGAAACCGTAGCTGAGCGACTGTATCTTCAAGAGCAGCATAATCTTTACGATATCGTTAGGCACGCGGTCGCCCGTGCCGCAAGCGTGCGACATCATAAGGTTTATCTGCAGCTGCGCCAAGTCGTCGGCACCGATGCTCACGTTGCAGAGCGAGCCGAAGCCCGTCGTCACACCATATATCGGTGTGGTAGTCTCCGCAATCTTTCGGTCGAGATACTCTCTACACTCCACGATGCGTTTCTGTGCGTCGTCGCTCAGTTCTATCTTGTAGCCACCATACACCACCTCACCAATGCGCTTGATTGACAGGTGTTCGGCTGAAATCTGATGTTTTTTCATTGTCGTTGTTTTTTTAGTTGGTTGTTGAGGAGGGGGTGCACTTGTCTCAAGTGCACCAATCTGTCTGTTAGTACTATTCTTCTTGGTTGGTGCACTTGCTACTTGGTTGGTGCCCTATTCTTCTTGGTTGGTGCCCTTGAGACAAGTGCACCCCCTAATATCCCTATATTAGATTGATGATGTCGTCGTCGACGATGTTCGGCATCGTAACTTGCAGACCGTGCGAGCGCTGCATCTCGCGCTCTATGCTGTGGATAGAACCCTCGTTGCGTGCCCAAGCACGGCGAGCGATGCCGTTGTTCACGTCCCAGAACAGCATCTCGCTGATGTGTCGGTCGCTGTCTGCGCTGCCGTCTATCACCATGCCGAAACCGCCGTTTATCACTTCGCCCCAACCTACGCCGCCGCCGTTGTGCAGCGACACCCATGTAGCACCGCGGAACGAGTCGCCGATGACGTTCTGCACAGCCATGTCGGCGCAGAACTGCGAACCGTCGTATATGTTGCTTGTCTCACGGAACGGCGAGTCGGTGCCCGACACGTCGTGATGGTCGCGTCCGAGCACTACGGGTCGGGTTATCTCGCCCTTGCGTATAGCCTCGTTGAACGCCAATGCGATCTTCGCGCGGCCCTCTGCGTCGGCGTAGAGGATGCGTGCTTGCGAACCCACCACGAGCTGGTTTCTGCCAGCCTCCACAATCCAGTGGATGTTGTCAGCCATCTGTCCCTTTATCTCGTCGGGCGAGTTCTGCATAATCTCCTCCAGCACGCGTGCTGCAATCTCGTCGGTCTTGGCAAGGTCGGCAGGGTCGCCCGATGTGCATACCCAGCGGAACGGACCGAATCCGTAGTCGAAGAACATCGGTCCCATGATGTCCTGCACGTACGACGGATAGCGGAACTTGCCGTCGGCTGTGCAGATGTCGGCACCGGCGCGCTTCGACTGCAGGAGGAATGCGTTGCCATAGTCGAAGAAGTACATGCCGTTGGCGGCGAGACGGTTGATGGCAGCCACCTGGCGGCACAGCGACGCCTGCACATGCTTGCGGAACTCGTCGGGGTTATCAGCCATCATCGCCTTCGACTCCTCGAGCGTGAGGTCGGCAGGATAGTAGCCGCCTGCCCACGGGTTGTGGAGCGAGGTCTGGTCGCTGCCTATGTCCACGTGTACGCCCTCGTCGGCGAGACGCTCCCACAGGTCGACCACGTTGCCCACGTAAGCCATTGACACCGTGCGCTTCTCCTCCACGCTGCGCTTTATGGCAGGTATGAGTTCGTCGAGATTGTCGTGCAGCTCGTCCACCCATCCCTGGTCGTAGCGCTTCTTCGCAGCAAGCGGATTAATCTCTGCCACCACGCTCACCACGCCGGCGATGTTGCCAGCCTTTGGCTGTGCGCCCGACATGCCGCCCAGACCCGACGACACGAACAGCATACCGCGTATATCCTGCGGTCCGCCCTTCTCGCTGCGCTGCTTGCGTGCCGCGTTCAGCACGGTGATGGTAGTGCCGTGCACGATGCCCTGCGGACCGATGTACATGTACGATCCGGCAGTCATCTGTCCGTACTGGCTCACGCCGAGAGCGTTCATGCGCTCCCAGTCGTCTGGCTTCGAGTAGTTGGGTATCACCATTCCGTTCGTCACCACCACACGCGGAGCGTTCGGGTGCGACGGGAAGAGTCCGAGCGGATGACCCGAGTACATCACGAGTGTCTGTTCGTCGGTCATCTCGCTGAGGTATTTCATTGTGAGTCGGTACTGCGCCCAGTTCTGGAAGATGGCGCCGTTGCCTCCGTACACGATTAGTTCGTGCGGATGCTGCGCCACTTCAGGGTTCAGATTGTTCTGAATCATGAGCATGATGGCAGCAGCCTGTTCGGAGCGGTGCGGATACTCGTCGATGGGGCGGGCGTACATATCGTATGTAGGGCGATAGCGGTACATATAGATGCGTCCGTATGTGTCGAGCTCAGCGATGAACTCCGGCGCCAACTGTGCGTGCAACTGTTTCGGGAAGTAGCGCAAGGCGTTGCGCAGCGCCAGCTGCTTCTCCTCGTGGTTGAGTATCTCCTTGCGCTTCGGCGCATGATTTATATTCGGGTCGTAGGGCATCGGTTCGGGAAGGAAGTCTGGTATGCCCAAGCGTATCTCTTCTGAAAAAGTCATAGGGTTAGGTTTTTAAAAGCCCCTCCCCATCCCTCCCCGTCGGGGAGGGGGCTGAGTTGGGTTATGATTAATAGTTTCGCAGCTTGCTCTCCCTCCCCGACGGGGAGGGCGGGGAGGGGCTATAGCTTCTCCTCCACGAGTTTCGTAATCTCAGCCTCTTCGTTGTTAGCCTTGGCTATGAGCTGGTTAGCCTCGGCGATGAGTGCTTCCGCCTTCTCGCGATCCTTCAGCGATCCGGCGTTAATCTTCACGTTCATGCCCGCACCGAGCACTGCCGCACGCGCAGCCAATGCGCCCACGCCAGCATCCGACACGCTGTTCGGATTGCCCTTCTCAACCATCTTGCGGCAAACGTCGAACACCTCGAACGAAGCCTTCATCGTTTCGAGTGGCACCTCCGTAGCGAAGAGCGTAGCGGTCTGTATAGCCTCTGAGCGTGCCGCTTTCTCCTCGGGCGTGTTCTTCGGCATTCCGAAGGCAGCCATGATGCGGTTGAACGCCTCTGTGTCCTCGTCTACGAGGTGGAGCAGACGCTCCTGCAGAGCCATGCCTTCCTCGGCTACGGCAGCGAACTCTTCCCACTGCTCGTCCCAACCCGGCTTGTGGCTCGACAGGTTAGCCACCATCGTTGCTAACGATGCACCCAACGCGCCCATGTAAGCCGATACCGAACCGCCGCCAGGAGCCGGACTCTCGCGCGATGTCTCCTCGGCGAAGCCCTTCACGGTGAGGTCTACGAGCAGGTTCTGCTTCTCTTCGCCAGCCGCCATAACGTATTCTATAATCTTCTCCTCGGGCTTGAATTCTTTGAGGTCGGAGAGTCCGAGCGACTTGATAGCGATGTCGAGGATGTCCTTCTTCGGGATGCCGGCAGAGCGCTGCTGCTTGGCGAGGAAGTAGCGACCGGCTTCAAGCAGGGTGCGCTCAGGCACGAGTCCCACAATCTCGGTGCCCGTGACGCGCACGCCGCGGTTCTGTGCGCAGCGGCACACCTCGTCGAACGCCTTGTGCAGCGGCGTTACATTGATATTGGTGATGTTCATCGACACCTGAGCGATGCCGTACTCGTCGATGAACCAGCCGATAGCCTTCGTACACTTCAGCGTGCCGGGCTTCATGATCGGTGTGCCGTCGGCGTAGCTGAGCTTCTTGCCGGTGATTGGATTGCCCTCGCGCATCGGGCGACCCTTCTCGCGCACGTCGAACGCAATGGCGTTGGCGCGGCGTGTAGACGTGGTGTTGAGGTTGAAGTTGACGGCGATGAGGAAGTCGCGTGCTCCTACGACGGTGCAGCCCGTGCGAGCCACCTGCTCATCGAATGGGCGTCTGCCGAAGTCGGGTGCCTCAGCGTCGTCGTCGATGCGCTCGGCGATACCCTCGTATTCGCCCTTGCGACAAATGGCAAGGTTCTTGCGCTCCGGCTTGAACGCCGCAGCCTCGTAGCAATAGCACGGAATATTGAGTTCGTCGGCGATGCGCTTGGCGAGCTGGCGCGAAATCTCTGCGCACTCCTCAAGCGTTATGCCGCTCACGGGAACGATTGGCAGTACGTCGGTGGCACCGATGCGCGGATGTGCACCGTGATGCTGACGCATATCTATAAGTTGAGCGGCTTTGCCCACTGCTCTGAAGGCAGCCTCCACCACGTCGTCGGGTTCGCCAACGAAGGTTACGACTGTGCGGTTGGTTGCTTCGCCCGGGTCTACGTCGAGCAACTTTACACCCTTAACGCTCTCTACTGCGTCAGTAATCTGACGAATAACGTTCATGTCGCGGCCCTCGCTGAAGTTAGGCACACACTCTACAATCTGCTTTGTCTTTGCCATAGTGTAAGATATTATGTTAGTAGTAAATTTGTTTTAATGCAAAAGTATCAATGATACGGTTGCAAATATAGCAAAAATGGCAATTTGAAGCAAGCAAAAAGGTGCGAAAAATGCAAAAAGAAGTTCTACTAATAGCATCCGCACCGACCGACGCAGATGTCCGCACCGACCGACGCGGATGTCTGCACCGACCGACGCGGATGTCTGCACCGACCGATGCGGATGTCTGCACCGACCGATGCGTGCTATGAAAGTGCTACTATTGATTAGTTCTCTTTCCAGAACTGTGGAGTGAATATCACAAGGACAGTGAATATTTCAAGACGTCCGATGAGCATAAGTACAGAGCATATCCACTTCGCCGTGTCGGGCAGAATGCTCCACGACATGGTAGGACCAATCTCAAGACCGAGCGTCGGTCCGACGTTGCCGAGCGTACTCAGCGTGATGGTGATGGCGTTGGTGTTGTCGATGCCCATCGCAATCATCGAGAACGAGCACACAAGGCACAGTATGAGGTAGCTCGTGAGGAAAGCCAGCAGCGTTACGCGCTTGCTTTGCGGCACATTCACACCGTCTATCTTTACCGGCAGAACGGCGTTGGGGTGGAGCATCTGGCGGAACTCGTTCTTTATTACCTTGAGAAGCATGACGCCGCGGATGCACTTGAAACCACCGCCCGTAGAGCCCGAGCATGGACCGAGGAACATACACACGGCGAGCACCACCCACGTCACGTGCGCCCACTTGGCAGGGTCGTCTGCCAACAGACCCGTACTGGTGATGAACGACACCACATGAAACAGACTGCTGCGCACGGCTGGCTCCAGGGCGTAGTTGTTCTTCCACATCAATTCGAAGGCTATGAACGCAGCGCAGCCTAACACCATGGAGAGGTACAGACGGCACTCGGCACTCTTGAGCAGGGTGGACAGCTTGCGCTTAGAGACGGATATATATAATAAGGTGAAATTGACGCCCGCTACGAAGCAGAAGAACGTGAGGATATACTGCACGGCGGGCGTGAACACCGAGTAGTCGCTGTCTACCGCGAAGCCGCCCGTGGCAGCCGCCGTCATACTATAGTTGATGCTGCGGAAAGGTGTCATGCCGGCAGCCAGCAGCGAACCGATGCAGAGCAGTGTGATGCAGAGGTAAACCACCCATATCCACTTGGCGTTGGTGCTGAGGCGTGGGTGCAGCTTAGTCTTGATGGGGCCCGTGGCTTCTGCGGCGAACACCTTCACGCTTCCGCCTACAAACGAGGGCAGAAGGGCGATGGTGAAGAACACGATACCCAAACCGCCTATCCACTGCATGAACGAGCGCCAGAACAGAATGCCGTGGGGCAGCGTGGAGACGTCGTCGATGATGGAGGCTCCGGTGGTGGTGAAGCCCGACATGGTTTCAAAGAATGCGTCTGTGAACGACGGTAGGTAGCCGCCAATGAGGAAGGGTAGGGTGCCGAAGAGTGAGAACACTACCCAGGTGAGCGTCACCACGAGATAGGCGTCGCGACGCGATAGTGAGTTGTCGCACTTGCGTCCAAGCAGACGCATCGTGAAACCGGCAGTAGCAGAGATAATGACTGAGCAAGCGAATGGAAAAATATCTTCCTCCTCGTAGCCTATGGCGACGCCAAGGCACACGAGGAACATCGTTGTCTCGATGAAGAGCAGCGAACCGATGATTTTATATAAAAGTTTCAGGTTTATCATTACAGAAAGAACTTCTCTATTTTCTTCATGTTGACGTTGTGGCAGAATACCATAACAGAGTCGCCGGGCTGTATCATCGTGTTACCAGACACGAGCAGACCTACGCCGTCGCGCACCAGTCCGCCGATGGTCATGCCTACCGGCAAGCCGAGGTCCTTCACGGGCTTCTGCGTCACCTTCGAACCTTCTGACGGTATGAACTCCGCTACGTCGGCGTTGGCGGTCATCAGGAAGCGCACGTTGTGCACGTTGGCATCGAGCATCATCTGATAGATGTGGCTCGCAGCTATCGACTTCTTGTTGATGATAGTGCCGATATCCAGACTCTCAGCCATGCTCACGTAGTCGATGTTCTCCACCATAGCCACCGTCTTGCGTACACCCATGCGCTTCGCCGTAAGGCAGGCGAGGATATTAGTCTCGGCGTTGCCCGTGAGAGCCACGAACGCCTGCGTGTTCTTGATGCCTTCCTCGACGAGAAGCGATAGGTCGCGTCCGTCGCCGTTGATGATGAGTGCCTTCTCGTCTTCGAGTATCGAGTTGAGACGTTCGCAGCGCTGCTCGTCGGTCTCGATGATCTTCACGTCCATGTACGTAGGCATGGTCTTCACCGTGCGCACCGCCGTCGCTCCGCCACCCATTATCATCACGTTCTTCACGTCGACGTAGTGCTCCTTGCCCACAATCTTACGGACGTAGGGTATGTACTGCTTGGTAGTCATAAAGTAAGCCAAGTCGTACATCTGCAAGCAGTCGTTACCGCCAGGGATGATGGTGTCGTCACCGCGCTTTATGGCTACGATGTGGAACGGGTCCTCCGGTCCGCATATCTCGCGCATCGGTCGGTCGAGGATGGTGCATGTCTCGCGCAGCTTCACGCCGAGCATCACCAGTGCTCCGCCATGCACGTCCCAACGCTGGCGCACCCACGACATCTTCAGTCCGTTGTTGATGTCGGTGGCTGCAAGCATCTCCGGATAGATGAGTTTGCTCACGCCGAGCTGCGAGAAGAACTCCTGCAGGTCAGGCGCGATGTATTCGGCGTTGTCAATCTTCGCTACGGTCTTCTTGGTGCCCAACGCCTTTGCCAACACGCACGAGTTCATGTTCTTGCTCTCGTCGGGTGTCACGGCAATGAACAAGTCGGCTTTCTCCGCACCCGCATTCTTCAATGCCTCGATGCTTGTTGACGATGCCTCCATGGTGAGGATGTCTACGTCCGAACCGATATGTGAGAAGCGCTCCTCGTCGGTGTCCATGACGACGATGTCCTCGTGTTCGCGCGAGAGCAGTCGTGCGAGGTGGCAGCCGATGGCGTAAGCGCCGGATATAATGATTTTCATATTCTTTTATTTTGATGTTGATGGGGTGGTGAGATGTTGTGATGGTGAGGTGTTGAGATTTGCGTAGGAGGGTATGGCATCTTGCCATACCCACGCAGTCAGTAGGAGTTTTGAATTTTGAGTTATGAGTGTTGAATTCTACAATGAATAATTCCTAATCGGCGTAGCCGACCATTCCACATTCCTAATTCCTCATTCCACATTCCACATTCTTTATTCGTGCTTTAATCGCCTCTACGTCAATGCCTGCAATGTGGTGCAGCTCCGGCACGGTGCCGTGCTCTATGAAGCGGTCGGGTATGCCCATGCGCACCACCTTCACCTGCTTGTCGTTGTCGCTCATCCACTCGAGCACAGCCGAGCCGAAGCCACCCGTGCGCTGCGCGTCCTCGATGGTGATGATGCGCTTGAACTTTGCCGCGATGCTCTGCAGGAGTTCCTCGTCGAGCGGTTTGCAGAAGCGCATGTCGTAGTGAGCCACGCTTGTTGTGCACCCCTCAGCCTTGAGCTGCTCGATAGCCTTCTCCACGTCGTTGCCGATGGGACCGTAGCTGAGCACTGCCACGTCGTCGCCTTCGCGTATGCAGCGACCCTTGCCAACGGGTATCTCCTCCAGTGCGCACTGCCAGTCGTCGCGGCGCACGCCTCTGCCACGCGGATAGCGTATCACGACAGTGCCCTTGTCGGGCAGTTGGGCTGTGTACATCATACGGCGCAGCTCGCACTCGTCCATTGGCGAGCATAGCGTGAGGTTGGGCACAGGGCGCAATGCAGCGATGTCGAGCACGCCATGATGCGTGGCTCCGTCCTCGCCGACGAGTCCGGCGCGGTCGAAGCACAACACTAACGGCAGGTTCAGGATAGCCGCATCGTGCACGATGTTGTCGTATGCACGCTGCGCAAACGCACTATATATGTTGCAGAACGGCAACAGACCATCCTTTGCCATTCCGGCTGAGAACGTCACGGCATGACCCTCGGCGATGCCAACGTCGAAGGCACGGTCGGGCATCTCCTGCATCATGATGTCGAGCGAGCACCCCGTAGGCATAGCCGGCGTAACGCCCACTATCTTCGGGTTCTGCTTCGCCAGTTCGACAAGTGTGCGTCCAAACACATCCTGATAGCGTAGCGGTTGCTGTGAGGTGTCGCCCGTTAGGCGTTCGCCCGTGTCGGGGTCGAACTTGCCCGGTGCGTGCCATATCGTAGCCGCCTCCTCGGCGGGCTTGTATCCCTTGCCCTTTACGGTGTGCAGATGCAGAAGCTTCGGTCCGCGCATGTCCTTCAACTGATTGAGTATGCGCACCAACTCCACCACATCGTTGCCGTCGAACGGACCAAAGTAGCGTATGTTCATGCCCTCGAAGATGTTCTGCTGATGAGCGAGTGCCGACTTGATGGCGTTGTTCAGGCGAATGAGCCCCTTGCGGCGGTCGTCGTTGAGATAACCTTTCGAGTGCAGCCACTTCGACGCACGGTCGCGCAGACGATTGTACGTGGCGTTCGTGTCGAGGTTCAGTAGGTATTTCTCCATGCCACCCACTGCTCTGTCGATACTCATGTCGTTGTCGTTGAGGATGATAAGCAAATCGTTGGGCGACGACGAGACGTTATTCAAGCCCTCAAACGCCAATCCGCCCGACATCGCTCCGTCGCCAATCACTGCAACCACATGCCGGTCTGGCTCGTTGTTCTTATGTGCAGCCACAGCCATGCCCAACGCCACCGAGATAGAGTTGGAGGCGTGTCCGCACGTGAACGTGTCGTACTCGCTTTCTTTAGGAGAAGGGAAGGGGCGGATGCCGCCTAATTTGCGGTTAGTATAGAACTGGTCTTTGCGTCCGGTGAGGATTTTGTGTCCGTATGCCTGATGTCCTACGTCCCACACAATGCGGTCGTAGGGCGTGTTTAGCACATAGTGCATCGCTACAGTCAGCTCCACTACGCCAAGCGACGAAGCAAGGTGACCAGGATTGACAGACAATTCCTTCACGATATCCTGACGCAACTCGGCACAAAGCTCGGGCAGTTGCTCAACGGGCAACTGTCTGAGGTCCTCTGGATACTGTATCTTGTCTAATAATTCCAAGTTGTCGGTGCTCATATATATATTGAAATATACTGAAATCTATTGAACTCTGTTAAATAGGTCTTGTTCAAAGAAGGCACAATACCTCCTATTTAATGCAAAGTTACGTAAAAAAAGTAATGTAAGGATATTAATTGCACAAAAAAAGCATCCATCTGTGAAAGATGAATGCTTTGTGTTGGGATACCCGGACTCGAACCAGGAAAGGCAGGACCAGAATCTGCAGTGTTA
>ERZ772831.316-NODE-316-length-51237-cov-5.193720_pt1 | contig 51237 bp, 45 predicted proteins | sample MGYA00580858_ERZ772831 | MGnify/ENA primary metagenome ERZ772831 (study PRJEB29015, sample SAMEA2737694) | human gut metagenome | biome: human gut; feature: human-associated habitat; material: faeces | place: China | collected 2012 ... | reverse complement strand
AGATAATCAGATTACACGTGAAACTGCTGCTTCTGCATTTGGTTTTAATCCTAATTTGAAGACAGTGCTTGTATTAGGTGGAAGTTTGGGAGCACGTACTATCAATCAGACGTTGGCGGCAGGGTTAGCGCTTATGAAAGCACATCCTGAGGTGCAGTTTATTTGGCAAACAGGTAAGATATATATAGATCAGGTAAAAGCTGCCATTACTGCTTTTACGGGAGAAGCTGTGCGCAATGCGCGAGTAGGTAGTATTCCTAACTTGTATGTGACGGACTTCATTAAGAATATGAATAATGCCTATACGTTGGCTGGTTTGGTTATTTCGCGTGCTGGGGCAGGTTCTATTTCAGAGTTCTGTCTCTTGGGTAAGCCAGTTATTCTTGTTCCTTCGCCTAATGTGGCTGAGGACCATCAGACAAAAAATGCGTTGGCATTGGTCAACAAGGATGCTGCTCTTTATGTGAAAGATGCCGAAGCGCAGGAAAAGTTGCTTGATACGGCTCTAGAGACCGTTGCAGATGATGAATTATTGAAGCAATTAAGTGTAAATATTGCAAAGTTGGCTTTGCCTGACTCTGCTCGTATTATTGCTGAAGAAGTGTTGAAATTGATAAAATGAAGCATATTATTATGAATATAGAAACTATACAATCCGTTTATTTTGTTGGTGCCGGAGGGATCGGAATGAGTGCTTTGATACGTTACTTCCTTTCACTGGGCAAACGTGTAGCTGGATACGATCGTACCCCCAGTGAACTGACAGCACGGCTTGTGGAAGAAGGGGCGGTTATTCATTATGAAGAAGATGTTAATCAAATACCAGAATGGTGTAGAGATGCAGCTACAACTTTGATTGTCTATACTCCGGCTATTCCCAATGAACATGCTGAATTGAATTATTTCCGTACGAACGGTTTTGAGATACACAAACGTGCTCAAGTATTGGGTATTATTACACGTAGCAGCAAGGCTCTTTGTGTGGCTGGTACACATGGTAAGACCACAACTAGTACGATGGCTGCACATTTACTTCAGCAATCGCATGTAGGTTGTACAGCTTTTTTAGGAGGTATCTCAAAAAATTACGGTACTAATTTGTTATTGTCGCAGGAGAGTCCTTACACAGTTATTGAAGCTGATGAATTTGATCGTTCCTTTCACTGGTTGTCTCCTTATATGAGTGTTATTACTGCTACTGACCCTGACCATTTGGATATTTATGGTACTCAGGAGGCATATTTGGAAAGTTTTCGTCACTACACAACACTTATTCAACCAGGAGGGGCACTCATTCTTCACGAAGGACTTGCTTTGCAGCCTGATGTGCAGTCTGGCGTCAAGGTTTATACTTACAGCCGCGATCATGGTGACTTTCATGCTGAAAACATCCGTATTGGCGGAGGTGATATTTATGTGGACTTTGTGGCGCCTGATACGCGTATTTGTGACGTTCAATTGGGAGTACCTGTCAGCATTAATATAGATAATGGTGTAGCTGCTATGGCATTGGCCCATTTGAATGGTGTTACTGATGAAGAAATTAAGCGAGGCATGGCCAGTTTTCGTGGTGTAGATCGCCGTTTTGATTTTAAGCTGAAGACAGATCGTATTGTTTTTCTCAGTGACTATGCCCATCATCCGGCGGAAATTGCTCAGAGTGTACGATCTATTCGTGAATTATATCAGGATAAGAAGATAACGGCTATTTTCCAACCTCATCTCTATACACGTACGCGCGATTTTTATCATGAGTTTGCAGATAGTCTTTCGTTGCTTGACGAGGTGATTCTTACTGATATTTATCCTGCTCGTGAAGAGCCTATTCCAGGCGTTAATAGCCAGCTCATTTATGATCAATTACGTCCTGGTATTGAAAAGTGTCTTTGTCGTAAAGAAGATGTACTTGCTTTGCTCGAAACAAAGGATATCGAAGTTCTGATTGTACTAGGTGCTGGTGATATGGATAACTATGTTCCTCAAATTACTCGTTTGCTGGAACAACGGTGTTAACAGATATATACGTAGCAAATTCATTTGAGTGTTATAATTGCGGATACAGTCAAGACATCAGAAATAACGAAGAAATATGATAAGAAGAATTTTACTGACAATTGTCCTGTTATTGGTCAGCGCCTATCTGATTGTAGCCGTTACCGCTTTTAATCGGAAACCTAAAGCGGTTGTTTGTTCCGATTTGGAATTGGTTATTAAGGATACTGTTTACGCTGGCTTCATTACCAAGAAGGAGGTTTTGTCCATGCTTCGCAAGGAAAAGCTTGATCCTGTAGGTCGCGATTTGGATGAAGTACGTACAGATCGTCTCGAGGAGGTTTTATCTGCTCATCCGCTTATCGATCGTGTAGAGTGTTACAAAACTCCCAGTGGGAAAGTATGTACAGAGGTTAGTCAACGTATTCCCATCATGCGTGTTATGAGCAGTCGTGGCAATAATTATTATTTGGATAACAAAGGAACAATTATGCCTCCTGGTGCAAAATGTGTGGCTCATGTCCCTTTGGCTACGGGACATATAGAAAAGTCTTTTGCCATGGAGAAATTATATAAGTTTGGTGTATTTTTGCAGCAGAATCCTTTTTGGGATGCTCAGATTGAACAAATTTATATTTGTGCAGATCAGACTGTTGAACTCGTGCCTCGTGTAGGCGACCATCTCATATATTTGGGTGAATTAAAGGACTATGATCGCAAGTTGGACCGTCTTAAGGAATTCTACCAAAAAGCCCTAAATAAAGTGGGATGGAATAAATATTCACGTATTAATGTAGAGTTTGATAACCAGATTATTTGCACCAAACGAGATTGAATACAGGAAAGATTAATAAAACAATAATAATGGAGATATATGGCAACAACAGAATTCATCGCAGCCATTGAGCTCAGTTCTTCTAAGATTTCCGGCATTGCTGGACGCAGGAACAGTGACGGAAGTATTCAAGTGTTGGCCTATGCCACTGAGGAGGCATCCTCTTTTGTTCGCAAAGGGGCTGTTTATAACATTGGTAAAGCTGCACAGGCATTGACTACTATCATTAACCGGCTGGAAGATCAACTCAAAAGCCCTATTGCGAAAGTCTATGCTGGTATTGGTGGGCAGTCTTTACGTACTGTCAAAAATGTCGTGAGCCGCACACCTGAAGCAGAAGTTATTTCGCAGGAACTTATCGATACCCTTTGTGACGAAAACCTGGCTTGTCCCATTGTCGACATGGATATTCTCGACGTGGCGCCACAAGAATATAAGATAGACAATAATCTTTATGCTGATCCTGTAGGTGTTACCGGTAAATTTATTACCGGACAGTTCCTTAATATCATGGCTCGTTCTTCGCTCAAGAAGAATCTTGAATTGAGTTTTGAACAAGCTAAGATTGAGTTTGCTGACCTGCTTACAGCTCCCACTGCTTTGGCTCAAGCTGTCTTGACGGAGAATGAGCTTCGTTCAGGGTGTGCGCTTATTGATTTGGGTGCAGACACCACTACAGTTATGGTTTATAAGAATAATATTTTACGTTATCTTAGTGTAATTCCTTTAGGTGGTAGTAACATCACCCGTGACATCACCACCTTGAAAATGGAAGATGAAGAGGCTGAAAAGTTAAAACTTAGCTATGGAGATGCTCTTTACAAAGAAGACGAAGAGACGGAAACGCCTGCTGCGTGTACAACAGAAGATGGACGGAGTATTCTTCTTACGGAGTTGAACGAGATTGTTGCTGCACGTACAGAAGAAATCTTGGCTAATGTTTGGAATCAACTTCAGCTTTCTGGTTATGAAGATAAGCTTTTAGCCGGTATTGTGCTGACTGGAGGTACTTCCAATTTGCGTAATATTGAAGGCGCGATGCTTAAGGTTTGTAAGGTAAGTAAAATTAGAATTGCTTCTTCTGTTCAGGAAACGATCCGTGGCTATAATGAGCAGATTAAGAAAAACGGAACACAAAATACCCTTTTGGCTTTGCTCATTGCTGGTAAGGATAACTGTTGCTTACAGGAAGAACCACATCCTGTACAATCCGGGCCAGTTAAACCAACCGATATGTTTAAGGATGATGAAACTCTGAAAGCTCAGGAAGAAGAGAACCGTCGTAAACGTGAAGAGGAGGAGAAGAAGAAGAAGGAGGAAGAGAAGCGTAAGAAGGAAGAAGAGAAACGGAGAAAAGAACAGGAAAGAAAGAATAAATCCAACTGGTTCAAGTCCAAGATTGATACTTTGACCAAAGAATTGTTTGACGATGATAAGATGTAACCATTAAAAGCAGATAGCATATGGACGATATAATTAAAGATTTTGGTTTCGCTACCGATTCACCGAAGATTATCAAAGTCATCGGAGTAGGGGGAGGAGGCGGTAATGCTGTTAACCACATGTATCGTGAAGGTATCCACGATGTAGCCTTCGTGGTATGTAACACCGATCGTAAAGCTCTTGAGGAATCCCCCGTTCCTGTAAAGCTCCAGCTGGGACACGAAGGACTGGGAGCGGGTAATCGCCCGAATAAGGCTAAAGAAGCTACCGAAGAAAGTATTGAGGAAGTAAAGGATATGCTGAACGACGGTACGAAGATGGTTTTCATCACTGCAGGTATGGGAGGAGGAACAGGTACAGGAGCTGCACCGACTATTGCTCGTATCGCCAAGGAAATGGACATCCTCACCGTGGGCATCGTTACCATTCCCTTCCGCTGGGAGGGTGATAAGAAGATTGACCAAGCCCTAGACGGAGTCGAGGAAATCAGTCGTCATGTCGATGCCCTGCTGGTTATCAATAATGAGAAATTAGGTGAGATATATTCTGATCTTTCTGTGACCAGTGCTTTTGCCAAAGCCAATGACACGTTACTTATCGCAGCCAAAAGCATTGCTGAAATCATTACTATGCGAGGTATTATCAACCTTGACTTTAATGATGTAAAAACCGTGATGAAAGACGGAGGTGTAGCTATTATGAGTACCGGATATGGCGAAGGGGAAAATCGTGTAAGCGAAGCCATTAAGAATGCTCAGCATTCACCTCTGCTTAATAACAATGATATTTTCAACTCGAAAAAGGTGCTGCTTAATATCTCCTATAGCCCTGATCATGAATTGATGATGAGTGAGATGGATGAAATAAAGGATTTTATGAATCGCTTCAATCGTGATTTTGAAACAAAATTCGGCATGGTGGAGGATAAGGAATTAGGCGAACGTGTAAAAATCACTCTCCTTGCTACAGGTTTTGGTATTCAAGATATCCACATGCAGGAGATGGACGCTCGTTTGAGTCAACGTAGTGCTGAAGAACAGCAGCGCCTGGCCGAACTGGAGGAAGAGGAAGAACAACGTCGTACACGCCGTGAAACCTACTATGGAAAGGATGCAAATAACCGTGCACAACGTACACGTCGTCGTCATCTTTATATATTCTCTCCTGAAGATTTAGATAATGCAGAAGTGGTGGCAATGGTTGAGAATTCGCCTACTTATTTACGTGATAAGACTACGCTGAATGCTATCAAGGCTAAGGCTGAGGAACAAAATCAGCAAGCTGCTCAAGAGGCTGGAGGTACAGAAGATGGTGGAATTATCAGTTTTGTATAAATTCGATTATTAATTAAAACTTATATTGATACAATGGATTTATTTGAGAAAGTCAGCGAAGACATTAAAACCGCAATGAAGGCCAAGGACAAAGTGGCCCTTGATACTTTGAGAAATATTAAGAAAGTGTTTCTGGAAGCCAAAACAGCTCCGGGTGCTAATGATATTCTGACAGACGATGCTGCATTGAAAATCATTCAAAAACTGGTGAAACAGGGTAAGGATGCCGCTGAAATCTATGTACAACAAGGACGTCAGGATTTGGCTGATGGTGAATTGGCACAGGTAAAAGTTATGGAAGCTTATCTGCCTAAACAGATGACTCCTGAAGAACTGGAAGCTGCCTTGAAAGAAATCATTGCCGAGGTAGGTGCTACAAGCGGCAAGGACATGGGTAAAGTGATGGGCGTGGCCAGCAAGAAGTTGGCCGGATTGGCTGAAGGCCGTGCCATTTCTGCTAAAGTAAAAGAATTGCTAGGATAATTCTTCTTCCAGGTAAAGTGAAGCCCGTTATCTTCGTTTAGGATCTCGTATAGGAGTCGGACGAAAATAACGGGCTTTTATTGTGTGATGTCATTAATTCCCGTCGGGTTTCTCTATTTCCGTAAAGGGAGAATCATCCCAATGGAAATAGTCGGGATTGTCGGGATGAGCAGGATCGAAAGTAGGGAATGGCTTCAAATGACGTGCCAAATCCGGTACTTGTGTTTTCAGTCCTTCTACGATGCAGCGGGCTATCTCGTAAGCGCCATAGGGATTGAAATGGGTATTGTCTGCGAAATCCTGTGTCTGGCCTGGGTAGGAGCCTGCAGGATAGTGAACAAAAGCACGTTTCGAAGGTTCTACACCCATAGCTTCATAGAGTGTGCGGGTCATTTCGTTTAAATCAATCAATGGCACATTTTCCTTCTCAGCCAGCCAACGCATAGCTTCAGGATAGTCTTCATGAGTATCGCGAATGTAGCCGTCGGGATCAAAAGATCGTCGCTGGGTTGGTGTTACTAAAACAGGATGTGCACCACGTAGGCGAGCTTCGTCAATAAAAGTCTTCAGGCTGGTCATGAATGAATAGTAGGCACCTTTACCCGGACCTTTTTGTTTTTGGTCATTGTGGCCGAATTCCATGAACAGGTAGTCGCCCTTTTTCATTTGACTCAAGGCTTTTTTTAATCGACCGGCGGCAATAAAGGTATTGGCACTTTCGCCACTTTCTGCATAGTTGGCTATACAAACATTGGTGTCAAAAAAGTAGGGAATCATTTGTCCCCAGCTAGCCCATGGTTCGTTATCCTGATCGACAACAGTACTGTTACCGCAAAGGAAGACGGTAGTGACTGTTGTGTCGGCAGGTTCTATGGTAATGCTTTCACACACAGGTACACTACCGTTGAATTCTAAAGTCAGTTTGTCGTCCCAGTTCAATTTCCGTTTTTCTCTGGGCTTTATGCGTACATATTCGTTGCCATCGATGTGGGTATTCCGTTTGTTGACAATAAAAGTACGCTCAATAAATTCTTTCTTTTTGGTTGGTACGCTTTCGATGAACAAACGGCGTGATTCTGCTCTGACAGTAGTAATGCCTGCTTGCTTGCGGCTACCTAAACGGACAGTTACTTTATAATTCCCATCGGGTACACGAACTGAAAAGAAAAATGGTGATTTACTGTCTTTGGCAGGGGTTTCTACCAGATCATAGCCGTAGCCTGTTTCTTCACTGTAGCGTGGAGCTTCGTCCAGAAGATAGGTCTTCGTTCCGGTTTGAGCAGTTGCTGACAACCCAAATCCTAATAGGGGAATCCATAAATACTTTTTCATCATATTATTATCTCGGTCTATTGATTATACTTCCAAGTTATTAAAATACTTTTTTAGGTTTTAGTTCGTCAGGTGAATCTTTGGTATAGGAGTTTACTGTCCCGGCTTCTTTGGTAAATAGTTGTCCGATTTGTTCGGGTGATACTTTAAAGGCTGGTCGGAAATTGTCAGAGTTCATATAATCGTAGACAGCTTTCCGTAGCTGACGGGCCACAACGCGCTCTTCCGGACGAGAAGTCAGGTCCAGCGTCGTCATTATCAGTCGTCCGTTCAATACTTTTGCTTCGAAAAGCACACCGATCTTACGGCTGATAAACCAGGTGTCAATACTTTGTACCAAAGGTTGGAAATCTGCAGGAAAATCGGTGAACTGCATGACAGGAGCACGGTTCAGCAACTCCCACCACTGCAGGTTGCTATGGTATTCAGTCGGAAATTCTCGAAACAGAGGATGATACTCGTTCACAAAAATACCGGTGGTATGTGGAGGACGCATCTTGAACCAGGATGTATTCCAAAATACAGGTGTAAAATATTGCTGTACTTCTTTGCCATATTTTACATTATTACGTCCAGCTGTAATCAGTACTTTGCCACCTTCTTTTAATATTGTAAGAGCCTTTGCGTCCAATGTATCTGTTGTGTAAACATCGCCTTCGGTCACTTCAATTTGAGCAGGATATACCCAGAAGTCCCAGTCGTTGACGGCTTCGGTGCCCTCAATACGTACCTCAAGGTTCAGTTTACGAGGCGTATCAATATCTGTTAGCGGAAATTCCACGTGACCAAGGGAATAAAGATTGCCAATGGGGATATCTTTGCGGTTTATGATGCCACGGGTATATACTTTCCCATAAGTATCTTGTATGATATAGGTGATTTCTGCGTTTGTTAATGGAGTTGGACCGAAGTGGGACACTTCAATATCAGCTCGAAAAGTTTCTGCGTTTGTATAAGTGAACTTCGGGATGCGTGCTAAGGGAACAGTAGGACTACAGAAGCGACGGAAAGCAGGGGCGTCAATGTAGCCTTTTTCGTCGAAGAAGGCATCTAGAATACCTACCAAAGCTGTACCTTGGCCGGTATAGTCATTGAGTGCCAATAACTGGAAGCCTGCATAATCGGGAGTACGCATGGTTTTTTCTATTTCATGCTTGTAACAGAGGGCTTGCAGTTTACCCGAGGCCATCATAAAGTCATGTCCCCGTCCTTCCATGTCGTTGTCGCGCAGTAAATCTTGGAAGATCTCAAAGTTCCGTGCTTTATTTACACCTGTGTATTTTCGTATCTCGTTGAAATTGGGGAAGGCGCACCACTGTCCCGTCTCATGTGATACAAAAGGTTGGCTGACTGTGTCGATGTTAGCTCGGAAGTCTGACATGCTTTCGGGTTGTTGTTTGGCCCATGTCAGTCCACGTGCTCCTGCTTTGACATGATATTGATTGCGTGGTTGCCATTGCCAGCTTCCACCCACAGAAGCACCGGTGTATACACGGCGCGGATCAGTCTTTTCCCAGAAGTCTACAAACTGGGTAACCCATTCTACCCATCGGCCCGAGGGCTCGTTTCCGCAGGCCAGCATACAGAAGGAGGCATGATTGCCATACGCCTTGGTCAGGGCAATAGTTTCGTCCATCAGATATTTATCAATCGGTTGTCCCAATCCCAGTTTCGGACCGTGATTGGGCCAGCTGGGGCCTTCCGGTTGCAGATAAAATCCTGTGCGGTCTGCGGCTTGGAAAGCAGCTTCAGGCGGACAGTAAGAGTGGAAACGCATGTGGTTCAAACCATATTCGCGGCAGATGCGGAATACGCGTTCCCATGATTCCACGTCCATCGGGGCGTATCCGGTCAGGGGGAATACACAATTTTCTACCGTACCGCGCAGCATTGTTTTTCGTCCGTTTACGTAGAACCACTTTCCTTCAATCTTGAATTCACGCATGCCGAATTCTACTTTTTTTGTTTCTGTTCCGTGTCGTCCTGTTATGGTAGCAGTTAGGCGATAGAGTGCAGGAGAGAATTCATCCCATGTCAGGAATTCATCTCCCATTGGCAGTTCTGCTTCATAGGTATTTATGCCCTTCTTTGCTTTGATTTTCAGATTGATGGCAGGCACTTCATGTGTCTGTTCGGTATTGAAGCTTTGTGCGGAGAAGCTCATTTCAACAGTTTCTGTTGATGAAGCGTTCAAACTGAAGCGGACTAAAGCTTTTTTCTCTGCCAGATTGGGGTATATTTGTATATCTTCAAAGCAGGTTTTGGGAATACTTTGTAGTTCGATGCGCCCTACGATACCGTTCCAGTTACCTTGTGTCTGGTCGGTGATACTGTGTGAGTCTGGACCTACGTTGATCTCTTTGATGCGGTTGTCTACCCGGATACTTATTCGGCATTCTTTGCCTGGAGTTACAGCAGCGGTCAGGTCGTAGACGTGTGGTACACAGAGGCTGTTCTGCATCCCAATCTTTTTCTGTCCGATCCATACTGTCGTTTCGATATGAGGACGTTCCAAAAAGAGTACAATTCGTTGGCCTTTCCAGTTGGCAGGTACTTGTACTGTTTTCTGATACCAGGCTACTCCTACATAATGCTTGTCAGGAGTCAGGAAGAAGGGTAGTTTTACCTGTCCATCTATTCGATATTTTTCCATGTAGGGATTGAAGTAATAGGAACTGTCATACAGGCTGCCTGTCCAGCGGGTACGTACTGTTACGTCGTCTCCCTTTAATTTTTCGGGCATACTGCCTGGCAGGTTAATATGGTCCGTTGTCAGTTCCTTGTCAAACCAACGTTCCTTTATCCCCGCGTCTTCACGGTCTATTTGAAATTTCCAAGTTCCGGAAAGATCCAATGGATTGTTTTGTCCGGTGGCACCTGTTATGGAAGCCAATACAAGTAGAATACTTATTACAAAATGTTTCATGCGATATGGATTTAAGTTGTTGTTTTAGCTGTGTTTATTAGTCCTTTGAGAACGAGTGCTAAGTTAAGGCATCTGTAGTGAATGCTAAATAGAAAAGCATACAGAAAGATGGAATAATGTACCGCTCAGGGGCTGATGTAGAATAATTTTGTACAGAAATCCATGATTATGTCCGTTTCTCCAGCTGTTTTGTTGGGGAATGTCAGGCGTATGGGTTATCTTTGCATTATTGGACATGAACATGTATTATGAAAACAACAACTACTATGAAATCAACCATTATCTGCCTGTCCTTGCTTTGGGGGCTTGTTGCTGCATCGGCACAAACAGTAGCTTCACATTGGTTTGACGACAAGAACTTGACATTGACAGGTGTTTATTATTATCCCGAACATTGGGATGAAAGCCAGTGGGAACGTGACTTCAAGAAAATGCATGAATTGGGATTCGAATTTACTCATTTTGCAGAGTTTGCTTGGGCGCAACTGGAACCTCAAGAAGGTGTGTACGACTTTGCATGGTTGGACCGTGCTGTTGCTTTGGCTGCCAAGTATGATCTGAAGGTCATCATGTGTACCTCTACTGCTACACCGCCTGTATGGCTGAGCCGGAAATATCCTGAAATCCTGTTGCGAAATGAAGATGGAACTGTGCTCGATCATGGTGCCCGTCAACACGCATCGTTTGCTTCACCGCTGTATCGTAAACTGGCTTACCGCATGATCGAACAGCTGGCACGCCACTATGGAAATGATTCGCGTATCGTCGGTTGGCAGCTGGACAATGAACCAGCTGTACAGTTCGATTACAATCCGCAGGCCGAACTGGCTTTTCGTGATTTCCTGCGCCAAAAATACGATAACGACATACACAAACTGAACGACGCCTGGGGGACGGCTTTCTGGAGTGAAGTTTATTCTTCTTTCGACGAAATCACGTTGCCTAAGCGTGTACAGATGTTTATGAATCATCATCAGATACTGGATTACCGTCGTTTTGCAGCCAAACAGACCAACGACTTTTTGAACGAGCAATGCTTGCTGATCAAGCAATATGCACGTAACCAGTGGGTCACCACGAATTACATACCAAACTATGACGAAGGCCATATCGGCGGCAGTCCGGCTCTTGATTTTCAGAGCTATACCCGTTATATGGTTTATGGCGACAATGAAGGTATCGGTCGAAGGGGGTATCGGGTGGGTAACCCGCTGCGCATTGCCTGGGCCAACGATTTCTTCCGTCCCATACAAGGTACTTATGGGGTGATGGAACTTCAACCCGGTCAGGTGAATTGGGGAAGTATTAATCCGCAACCTCTCCCTGGTGCTGTGCGTCTTTGGCTTTGGAGTGTTTTTGCCGGTGGAAGCGATTTCATTTGTACGTATCGTTACCGTCAGCCTTTATATGGTACAGAGCAATATCATTATGGCATTGTAGGAACGGACGGCGTAACAGTGACGCCTGGCGGGAAAGAATATGCCACGTTTATGGAGGAAATACGCCAATTGCGTAAACAGTACCAGCCCCGTGAAAACAAACCGGCAGACTACTTGGCCCGTCGTACTGCCATTCTTTTCAATCCGGAGAATTGTTGGAGTATTGAGCGGCAGAAACAGAACGCTACGTGGAATACGTTGGGACATGTTGACAAATACTACCGTACGCTGAAATCTTTTGGGGCTCCGGTCGACTTTATCTCTGAAAGTAAAAACTTGGCTGATTATCCGGTCGTCATTGTACCTGCCTATCAGTTGGCAGATCCGGCATTGGTAGAACAGTGGAAGACTTATGTGGAGAATGGAGGTAACCTGGTCATTACTTGCCGTACGGCGCAGAAGGATCGTTATGGTCGTTTACCCGAAGCGCCCTTCGGCTCCATGCTTACACCACTGACTGGAAATGAAATGGAATTTTACGATTTGTTGTTGCCACAGGAACCGGGTGTTATCCAGATGAATGGGAAGGAATACCAGTGGAATACGTGGGGAGAAATCATAAAACCCGCAGAGGATGCTGAAGTATGGTGTACTTATACCCGTGAATTCTACGAGGGGAAACCTGCCGTTACCTTCCGCAAAGTCGGCAAAGGAACCATTACCTATGTCGGTGTAGACAGCCATGACGGAATGCTGGAAAAAGACATCTTGAAGAAGCTGTACGCTCGTCTTGACATTCCTGTCATGGACTTGCCCTACGGCGTGACTTTGGAATACCGCAACGGCATGGGTATTGTCTTGAACTATGCTGATGTTCCTTATACGTTCAACCTGCCCGAAGGAAGCAAAGTACTGATAGGAAGTACTGAAATTCCTACTGCAGGTGTGTTAGTCTTTGCTACGGCACCTGAAACGAGCTTTAAGAAATAACTCCTACAAATATGAAGATTATGAAGAAGTTTTTTATCAGCCTGTTGGCCAGTATATGTAGCTTTGGGACACTTCAGGCACAGGAAACCGCCTATTTGTTTTCATACTTTATCAACGACAGTCGTGACGGCTTACATTTGGCTTACAGTCGTGACGGCCAGAAGTGGACCGCCTTGAACAACGGAAATTCCTACCTGGCACCTGCTGTAGGCAAGGACAAACTGATGCGTGATCCCAGTATCTGCCAGGCACCCGACGGGACGTTCCACATGGTATGGACTTCCAGCTGGACTGACCGGATCATTGGTTATGCATCTTCCAAGGATTTGATCAATTGGAGCGAACAACGTGCCATACCTGTCATGATGCACGAACCGGAGGCGCACAACTGTTGGGCGCCTGAGTTATTCTACGATGAACCGACACAGACTTATTACATCTTTTGGGCCACGACTATTCCCGGACGGCACAAAGAAGTACCTACGAGCGAAAGCGAAAAGGGATTGAATCACCGTATCTATTACGTTACGACTAAAGATTTCAAGGAATTCTCGTCTACACAGATGTTCTTCAATCCCGATTTCAGTGTCATCGATGCGGCAATCGTCAAAGATAATAAGTCGCAAGATTTGATTATGGTCGTGAAGAATGAAAATTCGAACCCGCCGGAGAAGAATCTTCGCATCACGCGCAGTCGGGACATCACCCATGGATTTCCTACGGAGGTATCGGCACCGATCACCGGTGATTATTGGGCAGAAGGTCCTGCTCCCTTGTTTGTGGGAGACACGCTTTACGTCTATTTCGATAAATACCGTGACCATCGTTATGGAGCCGTTCGTTCACTGGATCATGGAAAGACTTGGGAGGATATCTCTGACCAGACTTCTTTCCCACAAGGCATCCGTCACGGAACAGCTTTTGCTGTGGATGAGGCCGTGTTGGACAAACTCCTTCAGACAGCTAATCCAGAATGAGTGGAGCAGTAGATTTACTGCTCCTCCATTTCTTCTGTCTCTTCCTCTGTATCAGTCTCTCGTCCGAACGATCGATATTCCATTGGGGTAAAGCCTGTATGCTTCTTGAACAGGGAGAAAAAGTGTTCGGTAGACTTATAGCCCAGCAGGAAAGAGATTTCCTTTACAGAGCGGGACGTGCCTACCAGTAATTGTTTGGCCTTTCTGAGCTTCAGCTCCTGAAAATACTTGGCTGGGGCATAACCGGTATAGTCCTTGAACACCTTTCGAAACCATGAATAGCTGATATTCAGTTTCATGGCCAGCTCTTCAGGATCTATGTCCTTGAAGATATTTTCGTTCATAATGATTTTGGCCTGCTCTATTTTCTGGTCTACATCTCCCATTTCGTAGATTTTGTTTTTCGAGATGGAGAGTATCATGCCGAGCATGTGCAGTACTACGCCGCCCAGATGTTGTTGTGCCGAGGTACGGTCGCTTTCGGCTATTTCCAATGCTTGTGAGAAGAGTGATACCAGTTCCTCGTTGAGCCCGACTTCCAAAATCTGGTTTTCTGGTGTGAAGAATCCGGCTCTCATCAGGTTGTCCACTACCGGGCCTTCGAACCCGATGTAGTATTCGTTCCATCCGGTCTGCATGTATGGGTGATACGTATGCCATTGACCGGGTAACAGGAACATCATTCTTCCTTTGCACACTTGTCGTTCGCGAGTAGTTTCCGAACTGAACAGGCCGCGTCCTTTTGTTATATAGACTATTTGGTATTCATGCAGGATGCGTCCTTTTTGTGCATTGAAGAAATAACCCGAAGGATGGTCTTTCAGCGGGTAGGGAGAGCCGGGTGGGATAGGCTGGAAACCGACCGTGTTGACCCACAGGCCGAACTTACGGTCCATGTCGTTTACGATCAGATACTTGAATTCCACTCCCAAATCATCAAAATTCTTAGTCATAACAGGTGTTTTTCGAGGTAAGCATGACACAAAGTTAGTCTTTTTCTGCTAAATGCCAAAAGCGGGACTTTGTTGTTTTATCCTTTAGATAGTTTCAAGAAGCCGTTCCATCAGAGGAATATGAAAGGTGAATGCTGGAGTGAACCATTCGCTTTCACAAAAAGTCGTTGAATAACAAATACTTGTAAGCCTGTAAAAGCGTGAAGGCATTCTATTGGAATGAAACTTTCAAAGGTGTAGAACGACCTTTCACGTTGTGTGAAACAAGGCTTAGCTTCGTTTCGCAGACATCTACTTTAGCTCCGTAAACACCCACTTTGGCCTCATAAACATCTACTTTAGCTGCGTAAACACCTACTTTAAGACGGCGTTTTTATCGTCTATTCCTCCTCCCTGTATTCCAATATATCTCCCGGCTGGCAGTCGAGCACCTTGCAGATGGCTTCGAGGGTGGAGAAACGGATGGCCTTCGCCTTGCCCGTCTTCAGGATGGAAAGGTTGGCGGGAGTGATGTCGATTTTTTCCGCCAGCTCGCCTAGCGTGATTTTCCGGCGGGCCATCATAATATCCAAATTCACTACAATCGGCATAGGCAAGGGGATTAAATGGTTAAGTCCTGTTCTTCTTTCAGCTTCACCGCACGGCGGACGATCTTGCCGACAAACTGCAACAGGAAACCGAACAGCAGGATGGTTATCCAATCCAGCGAATAGTTCCAACTGTCGCTCAAGGCATCACTCCCGTCTACAATCCAATTGCGTATCAGCATCATCAGAATGATAAAATAACCGCTGAAATCCAACGAATCGGCTGTCTTATGGCTCAACAGATTGCGGCAATCCAGTCTCAGGATGTTTACACAAAGCACCACCAGAGCCAGCAGGTTGCAGACATACGCCCAACCCTGCAGCCGTTCTTCACCCTCTGCCTGTATCAGGTCAATTATCTCCGATAGTAATAAGACGATTGCAAACAACACGACACATACTACCCAAAACAGGGTACCCATGCCCTTATAACGTTGATACCAACTCTTTAATCTCTTCATAACTGTAGTCCTCCTTTTTATCATGCCAACCACGTGGTGCAACGCTTCACCCAGCGATGATACAGATACGACCAACCATAAATCCAAACCACCCCTCCGTATATACGGATAAACCTGGCATCTTTATCTACCCACAGGTTCATTACCAGAAAAAATACGAACGAAGCCACCATCAACGTCAACAGCAGAAAACCGACGTAGCAGATACCTGCCACCCATTTGCGGTCTGTATGAAAAATACTACGACTCATGTGTACCTTCTACTTTAAATAGTCAAATCCTGTTCTTCCTTCATCCGTATGCCGACCTTGAACAGGCAGGCGATGAAAAGGAAGAATACACCCAACAACAGATAAATCATCGGAATGGTATTCCCAGCCTTCGTATCGGACAAAAAGGCATTGAATATCATTTGCAAGATGCCGTTGCATTCCAGCACTATCCCAATAGTCATAATCAAGTCTGAATTCTGTTTGGTAAAGACCAACCCTTTCTGCACGTTGCGCAACATCAGATAAATGAGTACGCTGCATACAGTCATTGCCAACAACGTTACATTTTCGGGCAGTAGCTTTGCAATCAGACCGTCGGTATCGTCCTTCCCCAAATCATAACATAAGTCCAGATTACGGAAAAAGACGAAAAGCAGACAGCTGACACACATTATTATCAAGCAATACATCACAAACTCCAGTTCTTCTTTCGAAGTTTTCTTTCCAAATATATTTTTCATATTCCTATCTTCTTATATCGTTAAATCCTGCTCCTCCTTCATCTTCAGACCGATGGCAAAGACTTCCGCCACGATGAGGGCTATCAGTCCCAGCAGCAGATTCGTGATCTTGACCGAATCGGAGAGTATCAGGTCATAAGACTCCAGCGCAAAGACCTCGCGCAGGCTGCAAAGCGACAGATATTCGGGCAACAGTACGCAGACAAAGCCCACAATCAGCAGCACGCCCAAGCGGCGCAAGCGACGGACGTTTCGCCAGTTGAAGATGTCCGAACGGTTGACCGACACCACCAGACGGATGAACAGTACCAGTGCCCAGACGTTTGCTACCAGCACCAGGAGGCCCATCAGCGTGGATGCCACCTTCTGCCAGGCAGGCGTCTCAACCGGTACGCTGACCATCAGGTTGGTATAAGCCATCGGGACGTAGCGGCCCGTCTTCTCGTTGCGTACCGAGTCGGTGAACAGGTCTCCTTTCCATTCATCCAGAAACTTGGGAAGCACGGAGACCGTCCGCAGGTTGCTCACCCGCTCCAACTGGGCGCTGTTTCCGCCTTCCAGCTTCTCTCGCGCAGCGTCCATCCCCATCTGGACACCCTTTGTCATGCCCAGCCCCATGTAATAGACCGACACGCCTACCGACCAGCCCATCACCAGCAGGACGATGGCACAGAGTATGTTCAATCTTCTTTTCATAATTCCTCCGGTTTAAAATGATTCTGCCTGCGCAACAGCCAGGCCATCGAAAGTATCAGTACCACTGCCGACACAGCCAGCAGCACCGCATAACCCGTACTGCCCAGCAGCTCGCCCGCCGTCTCCACTTCGGGATAGGTGCGCATCAGATAGACCGACAAACCGTTGTTCAGGATGTGAATGAGAATACCCGGCAGAATGCTGCGTGTACGGGCGTACAGCCAAGCGAAGAAGAACCCCGAGATGCAGGCTCCCACCACCTGTGCCGGATTGATGTGGATGATGCCGAACACCAGGCCCGAAACCAATATGGCCGTCGTGGGCTTATATCGTTTCAATAATTCGCGAGTCAGCACGCCGCGGAAGAACACTTCTTCGACCACCGGTCCCAGCACCGCCATGCAGAGCACGCCCAACCAACCGGTCTGAAGCGTCTGGAACGTCTGCTCCATCCAGTCGGGCAGGAACGTGAACTGTGCCACCAGGAAGTCGGCCCACACGATGAGCGAAACGCCTGCCAGCAGGGCGCCTGCCGTCCAGCCCGCAGAGACGGGCGAGAACATCCGGCCGAGATCCGTCAGATAGCCCGCCTTCCACACAAAAACAGTGATGAACACAAAACCCAGCAACATGGCCGGAGCCATCACCTGATTCTGCGCCATCGCCATATCGAGTGCACCGGTCGTGGCAAACTCATAAATCATCACGCAGGGCGCGGCCACCAGCGAACCCAATATCTGCAACAGATAATAAATCAATATTAATTTGATAACCGTCTTCATGGCGTGTTCCCCCCATCCGTTATTAAATGCCGGCTATCAAACCGCTGACAAAGGCCACCAGAATGGTGAACAACATAACCAAGACCGTGATACACATGCTAACTGCTTTCATAACTCAAACCTTTTTTAGATGATACAATTTCTGTTTTTCAATAAGCATTTATCGTTTTTCGATATGCAAAGAAAGAATGTTTTTCTGATACTACCAAATAAAACGATAAAAAATTATCGAAAAACGATAAATCCAATTTCTGCCACTCCGACGAAGCACTGCATGAGGATGTAACGAAGCACTGCGTGACATCCTCAGGAAGCACTGCATGACGACCTGACGAAGCACTGTGTCAGACCCTCACAAAGCACCGTGTGACAACGCCACAAAACACTCTCTGAAACGTCAACGGGAAAGGGAAAGCAAGGCACGGGCCTCGGCGGCATCGCGGTGAAGCTGTGCGGCCAGTGAGTCGAGCGAGTCGAACTTGCATTCGGGACGGATGCGCTGCACGAAGGTGAGGCGCAGGGGATGATGGTAGATGTCGGCATCGAAGTCGAAGATATGCACCTCGATGGTACGGTTGGCGCCGTTGTCCAGCGTGGGACGGCAACCGATATTCAGCATGCCGCCGTAGGTATGGTTATCCACGTCCACCCGAACCGCATAAACACCACGGGCGGGAATGAGTTTGCAAGGGTCGTTCACGTCGAGGTTGGCCGTCGGATAACCCAGTTTGTGACCTACTTGAAAACCGCTCACCACCGTGCCGTTCAGGAAGTAAGGGTAACCCAGGTAATCGGCCGCACGGGCTACCTCACCCTCATGAAGCAGATGGCGGATGCTGGACGAGCCGACACGGAGGTCTTCGCCGCTTCCGTCCGAAACACCCAGCGACGAAGGCAGGCAGGCTTCACCGGGGAGGACTTCGATACCCAGCTCGCTGCCATAGCGCACGTAGTCGCCGAATCCCTCGCGGCGGTCGTGGCCGAAGCGGTGGTCGTAGCCGATGAAGAGTGTACGAATATTGTAGCGGCGTATTAAAAGTTCCATAAACTGTCGGGCAGAAAGTGCAGCCAGTTCGGGTGTGAAGTCGAGCAGCAGGCAATAATCCAGTCCTGACTCATCAAGTAATGCCAGCTTTTCATCGCAGGTAGTCAGCAGTTCGGCGCGGAAGTCGGGCTGCATCACACAACGTGGATGGACGGGGAAGGTGATGACCGTCGAAGCCATTCCCTGTTCAACTGCTGCAGTCTGTATTTGGTTGAGCAGAAAACGGTGACCTCGATGCACACCGTCGAAGAAGCCAATGGTGGCCACACTGGGGCGTATTTGATTTACTGGAATATCGGATATCTGCTGCACGGTCTTTTTCAGCTTTTGAACAAATGACTCCAGTCTTCGTGCGCCTTCGGCATATAGGTGCGTATGCCCAGCGTTTCGGCTGCACGGCAGTTGCCCTCGGCATCGTCGATGAAGAGCGAACGGGACGGATCGGCTCCCGTTTCGGCCAGCACTTGCCGGAAGATAGCCACGTCGGGCTTGGCCAGCTTCATCTCGTAGGAGAGGAAAATGCGGTCGAAGAAATCTTCCACCCGATGACCGTTGTAGGAGAAAGCGTTGCGCAACGCCCACTGCCAGTGAATGTCGTTGGTGTTGCTCAACAGATAGAGTTTGTAACGACGGCGGAGCTCCAGCAGCAGGTCGAGCTTATACGCAGGAATACCCACCAGAAAGCTGTTCCACGCCTCATCAATCTGGGTATCCGTCACAGAAACGCCTGCCATTTTTCTGATTTCATCGCGAAACTCCGCATCGCCAATCAGTCCCTTCTCGTGGAGCAGGAAGAAGCCCTGCTGATGGCACACGTCGAGCATGGCCTGCACGTTGGGAATGCCCAGCGCGTTGAATCGGTCGATGCAGCGCTGGCGGTCGAGGTCAATCAGCACACCGCCAAAATCTATAATCAGCGTATCTATTCCTTGTAAATCCATCATTCTTACATTGGTTGTTCTTTATTTCTTCCGCAAACGCTGTATCCAGCGTATCCCTTCGCCCAACCAAAGTACCAGCGACGAGGAGGCAATAATCAGCAGCCATGTTTGGCCGTCGAGTGGCACTGTGCGGAATACGGCACCACCGAATTGTACGATGAGGAACTGCCCCACCAGAATAGCCAATACGATGAACTCCATACCATAGGATTTCGAAATGCCCTTGAAAGCGGAATCGGTCGTGCCGAACACGCGGGCATTGAAGAGGTTCCAGAACTGGAGCATCACAAAGAAGGTGAAGAAAATGGTCAGTTCGCGCACCGTCATGCTTTCCTGCTCAAAATAAAGCAGCATGCCCATCAGGATGCAGGCAAAGAGCAGACCTACGCCGAATATCATCACCTGCATGGGCTTGGTGATGATGAAATCGGTCGGTTTGCGGGGCTTCTCCTTCATCACGCTCTCGCTGGGCGGGATGGAAGCCAGCGCCAGGGCGGCAAAGGTATCCATGATGAGGTTTACCCACAGCATCTGCGTCACGGTGAGCGGCAGGTCGGTACCTACTAGCGAACCCAGCAGCACGATGAACAAGGCTACGAAGTTGATGGTGAGCTGGAAGACGATGAAGCGCTGGATGTTCTTGTAGAGCGAACGTCCCCACATGACGGCGGTGCCGATGCTGTTGAACGAGTCATCGAGCAGGGTAATGTCACTGGCTTCCTTAGCCACGGAGGTACCTGTACCCATGGAAAGGCCCACCTGGGCATGGTTCAGGGCAGGCGCATCGTTCGTACCGTCGCCTGTTACGGCTACTACAGCTCCTTTTTGTTGGAGCAGCTGCACGAGGCGTTGCTTGTCCGTAGGACGTGCGCGCGACATAATCTTCAGGTCCATCACACGGTCGAGAGCTTCTTCATCAGTCAGGGCGGCAAAGTCGGCACCGGTGATGCGGTTGCGTTCGGTGTCTTCAGGCTTCCACAGACCTATCTGGCGGGCAATCTCGGTAGCAGTGCCCGGCGTGTCACCCGTTACTATCTTCACGCCGATACCGGCCGATTGGCACTTCTGTACGGCAGCAGGCACATCGGGACGGATGGGGTCGCTGATGGCTACCACGCCCACAAATGAGAGGTCACTATCCGCTACCAGGGAAGCACAATCGCGTGTATCATCGTCGGCAACCAGTTTATAAGCGAAGCCCAAGGTGCGCATCGCCATGTTCTGATAGCCCAGCAGCTGGGCTTCGACAGTAGAGCGGTAGGGAGCGGCATCTATACGCTTGCCGTCCAGCACCACGTCCTTACACTTGCCCAAAACTATTTCAGGAGCCCCCTTTACGTAGAGCACTTTCTTATTCAATAAAGGTGAATGTACCAGCGTAGCCATGTACTTACGTTCCGTCGAGAAAGTCAGCTGATCGACCACCTGTGCCGCTTCACGCAGTTTCAAGTAGTCCTGTCCCTGTTTGTTGAGCCACAGGAGCAGGGCTACTTCGGTGGGATTGCCTACGCCCTTTACCTTTCCGTCTGCCGTAGCTTCTTCGAGGAAGGCGGTGGAGTTGGCACTGATACCTTCTTTCACCACGTGGCTCAATTCGTCATCGGCCAGTTCGCCACGGTTCTTCAGACCGTAGAAGCTGGGTTCGTACACTTGCATCTGGTTCTGTGTCAGTGTACCTGTCTTGTCGGTACAGATAACGGTGATGGCACCCATCGTTTCGCAGGCATGCATCTTGCGTACCAGGTTGTTGGTGGAGAGCATGCGGCGCATGTTCAGCGCCAGGCTTAGGGTGACACTCATCGGCAAGCCTTCGGGTACGGCTACTACAATCAGAGTGACGGCCATCATGAAGTATTTCAGTGTAGCCTGCAGGGCGGGCAGCCAGTCGGCGAATTTGTGGAAAGAAGAAAAGTCATAGAAGAGGATGACATCTTTCACGAAGAAGATAGCAAAGGCCAGCCCGGCAGCAGTAAAGCCAATCTTACCTATCAGATTGGCCAACTTGGTGAGCTGGATATTCAATGGGGTAGGTTCAGTGGTTTGCTCCGTACTCTGACGGGCCACCTTACCGATTTCGGTCGCATCGCCTACGGCCTCAACACGCATCATGCCATGCCCATCGACTACGGTCGTACCACGCAACACACGGTTGGAGGCATACGTGGCCTCTTCGTCAAAGTCAGCTTCGACGGTCGTTTTGGAAACCACCGGTTCGCCGGTCAGATTAGACTCATTTACCTGCAACGAAACAGCCTCGAGCAACGTACCGTCGGCAGGCATTTCCTCGCCCGTTTCCAGAATGACGACATCGCCCACCACCACATCCTTGCGGGGTACTTCCTGTACGTGTCCGTTGCGAATTACCTTGACCAGCGTTTCTTCGTTGACGGCGTTCAACAGGTCGAACTTCTTGTTGGCATCGTATTCAAAGAAGAAGCCGATACCCGTAGCCAGCAGAATGGCGGCAATGATACCGATGGTTTCGGCGTATTCGTTCTCGACAATCGAGATTATCAGCGAAAACAAGGCGGCTACAAGCAGTACTTTTACAACAGGGTCTTGAAATTTCTCCAAATAGAGCTTGAACAGAGAGGGGCGTTTGGGAGGTGTCAACAGGTTTACACCATGTTCGGCACGGCTGCGGCGTACCTCTTCGTCGGTCAATCCGAAATGATTGGTATTTTCTTTCATTGTACTCATGCAGATTGTTCATGTTTTTATTAACTGACCGCAAAAATACAACAATAATTCAGACGGTTAACATTATTAATTCTTTTTAGGAAAGATGAATACATATATACCCGAACAATCAAACGCCAATTTGCGTTTATTATGCAGAGATGAAGAAACAAGATTATTAAAAACAAAAACAAAAGAAAGTATGGACAAATACATTTGCACCGTCTGTGAATACATTTACGACCCCGAGTTGGGTGATCCTGAAAACGGAATTGAGCCCGGTACTTCATTCGAAGACCTGCCTGCCGACTGGGTATGTCCCCTCTGCGGTGTCGGCAAAGAGGACTTTGAAAAGACTCATTAAATAGAGAAAATAAAAAGGAAGAAGGCTTCGTGATTACGAAGCCTTCTTTTCTTTGATGTCACAGCTGGCTTCCACCACATTCACCACGTAATCGCCCAGTTTCTCGCACTCGGCAATGATGTCCATGTAATAGACGCCCATCTGATAGCTGTATTCTTTGTTGTTCACATCGATGATGTTCTGGTTTTTCAATTGGTTACGATAATTGTTGATTTCGTTTTCCAGGTTGTAGGACTTGTTCACATCTACCGGGTGATGTTCGGTACGTTCTACCACTGCAATCATTTGCGAAAGTGCCTCGTCGGCCAGCTTCATCATACAGTGGATATGGTCGTACTGCTTTTCATTAAAGTCTTCATTGGCTTGCCGTTTGCGACTGATCGTACGCGCCAAGTTATAGCAGCTATCTCCAATACTTTCTATTTCGGTCACTTCGCGAAGCATACCCCGTATCTGCAGTTTACTTTCTGAGCTCAAACGGCCTTCGGATACTTGATTCAGGTAGTTGGCAATCTCTAGCTCCATGCTGTCGCTGATGTTTTCATATTTCTCTACCCGGCTGAAGACACGATTAAAATCATCGTCTTTTTCCGTATGCAGCAGGTCGCGCACCATGCCGAACATGCGATGTGTACGCTCTGCAAAGAGATGGATTTCCTTGTTTGCCTGCAGTATAGAAAGCTCTGCAGTAGAAAGCATACCGCCCGAAATGAAGCGCAAGCGATATTCTTCGTCCTGCTCCTTAGACGGAATAATAGCACAGACGGTACGTTCGATAAAGGGAACGAACCAAATCAGAATCAGTACGTTGCAGATATTAAAGGCTGTATGGAAAGCTGACAGCTTGAAGGAAACCGCTACAGCAGGATCAGTTGATCCCATCACGTTCTCAACAAACCAGGAAACGGCTTCTGTGAAAGGAACGAAAAGAACGAGTACCCAGATAACGCCAAACACATTGAATGCCAAGTGAGCTAGTGCCGCCCGCCGGGCCTGCGTATTGCCCGTAAGCGCTGCCAGATTGGCTGTAATCGTTGTGCCAATGTTTTCGCCCAGTACCAATGCGGCACCCAATTCAAAACTGATCCAACCGTTGGCACACATAATCAGCGTAATAGCCATGGTAGCGGCTGAGGCTTGGACTACCATTGTCAGGATGGTACCGATGAATACGAACAACAGGATGGAAAGGAAGCCCATATCCGTATAGTTCTGTACGAAAGCCAGCATATCAGGATTTTGGCTCAGGTCGGGAGCATTGCTTTTCAGATAGGAAAGCCCCATGAACAGGAAGGAGAAACCGAAAATGAATTCACCGACAGACTTGCGGTTGCTTTTTTGAGAGAAGAGGAGAGGAATGCCAAAGGCTAACAGAGGGAGGGCGAAGGCGGCGATGTCGACCTTGAAGCCCAGAGCTGAAATAATCCAAGCCGTAACCGTGGTACCGATATTGGCACCCATAATGACGCCGATGGATTGGGAAAGAGTCAGCAGACCTGCGTTAACGAAACTAACCACCATGACAGTGGTAGCGGAAGAAGATTGTACCAGGGCTGTGATCAACACGCCGGTCAGTACACCGGTCACCCGATTGGTAGTCATTGCTGTTAGGATTTTCCTGAGCCGGTCGCCGGCAAACTTCTGAAGGCCTTCACTCATGATCTTCATTCCATAAAGGAATAAAGCCAAGGAACCGAGCAGCTTTAAAAAATCATAAAAAGAATACTCCATCTTTAATTATTTAAGGGGTTTCTTTGCTCCATCTGTTATTAAGCTTATCTTTAGTGCTGTCAAACTCCAAAAAGAAGACTTATGAAACACATGTTACAAATCTGTTGCAAAAATAATAATATTTATAAAGAATTCCCTATCGGAAGCTCACTTTTGGATATTTATTCCGGACTTAATCTTAATTTTCCCTATCAGGTGGTTAGTGCAAAGGTTAACAACCGCTCCGAGGGACTTAACTTTCGGGTGTACAACAATAAGGATGTCGAGTTTCTCGATGTGCGCGATCCGTCGGGCATGCGTACCTATGTTCGGTCACTCTGTTTCATTCTTTATAAGACGGTCAGTGAACTCTTCCCCGAAGGTAAGCTTTACGTGGAACATCCTGTATCCAAGGGGTATTTCTGCAACCTGCGTATCGGACGTCCCATTGAGCTGGAAGATGTGCAGGCGATTAAAAAGCGAATGCAGGAAATCATTGCCGAAGACATTCCCTTCCACCGTACCGAGTGCCACACCAGCGAAGCTGTCCGTGTATTCAGTGAACGGGGGATGGACGATAAGGTGAAACTGTTGGAAACATCGGGATCGCTCTATACCTATTATTACACATTGGGAGATACGGTAGACTACTATTACGGCAATCTGCTTCCCAGCACGGGATTTATCAAGCTGTTCGACATTGTGAAATACTATGACGGTCTGTTGCTGCGTATTCCCAACAAGGAAAATCCCAACGTACTGGAAGAAGTCGTGAAACAGGAAAAAATGCTTGATGTATTCAAGGAACATTTACGTTGGAATCATATCATGGGCTTGAGCAACGTAGGAGATTTTAACCAGGCTTGTCTGGATGGGCATGCTACAGATCTTATCAATGTGGCTGAAGCCTTGCAGGAAAAAAAGATAGCACAAATAGCTGATGACATTTTTCTGCGGACGCAAAACGGCACGCGTGCACAGCTGGTACTGATATCTGGTCCTTCGTCTTCGGGCAAAACAACCTTCAGCAAACGCCTCAGTGTGCAGCTGATGACCAACGGACTTCATCCCTATCCCATTTCGTTGGACAACTACTTCGTGGATCGTGAACAGACGCCGCTCGACGAGAAAGGCAACTACGACTATGAATCGCTCTATGCGCTCGATCTCAAACTGTTCAACGAACAGCTTCAGGCCCTGCTGCGTGGTGAAGAAGTGGAGTTGCCCCGTTTCAACTTCACGACCGGCAAGAAAGAATTCAAAGGTGACAAACTGCGGATCGACGAGCATACCATCCTTATTTTGGAAGGTATCCATGCTTTGAACCCCGAATTGACACCTCAGATTCCCAATGAGAACAAGTATAAGATTTATGTATCGGCTCTGACTACCATTTCGCTGGACGACCATAACTGGATACCCACGACGGACAACCGCCTGATACGCCGCATCATCCGCGACTACAACTACCGTGGTTATTCGGCTCAGGAAACGATCTCCCGCTGGCCCAGCGTACGTGCTGGAGAGGATAAATGGATTTTCCCCTACCAGGAGAACGCGGACGTGATGTTCAATTCGGCTCTGCTCTTCGAACTGGCCGTGCTGCGCTGTCATGCCGAACCGATACTGAACAGCGTGCCACGCAACTGCTCTGAATATTCCGAGGCCTACCGTCTGTTGAAGTTTATCAAATACTTTACTCCTGTGCAGGATAAGGAAATACCTCCTACGTCGCTCCTGCGTGAGTTCCTTGGCGGAAGCAGTTTCAAATATTGATGGAGGTGACAATATCTTTTTATCCTTTTTATACAAAATATCAGATTTTGCTTACCTTTGCACACAACAAAACAACATTTGTATGAAAAAGATACTTCTGATTGGGCTTGTGGCTGCTTTCTGTTTATGCGGCCACAGCCGTGCACAAAACCAAAACAGTGCTGCTGACCTGATGAAGCAGGCACAAGAAAATCTGGACAAGCATTCGTACATCACAGCGCGTTATCTGTTTCTGCAAGCTTATAATGCTTTTGTGGCAGAGGGCGATTATGCGCAGGCTGTTGTGTGCGGAGTCAATGCTTGTGCTCTCTATCATCGGGAGAACTACTATAAGGAAGCCTTCGAAGTGCTGACCCGAGCTGACCAGATGGTAAGCGAGGGTGAGAAGAAAAGCGGAAAGCAGATGCCCGCCCTGCGCTATCCCATCATTAAGGAGCGGATGCGTATGTATCTGAACATGGGTAAGACCAGCAATGCCAAGACGCAGCTCGACCAGCTGGAAGACGTGTCCAAGAAAGCAGACAGCGACTCACTGAAAACCGACCTGCTCTACACGCAGGCCGCCTATTTCTACACCCTGCGGCAGAACGACAAGGGGGACGCCACCATCCGCCAGCTGATTGAGGAAAGCAATCGTCAACAGGCCGCCGAAGCTCAAAGCAAATACGACACGCTGAAGCAGCAATACGACACGAGCCTCCAGACTATCGAGGAAAAAGATAGCTCGCTCTCTGCCAAACAGTACTTCATTGTCAGCCTTGGCATTCTGTCCATCATTCTGGCAGCAGCTCTGGTTGGTGTGGCTGTCATCCTGTTGCGCTTTTTTGTGCTGAGCCGCAAGCAGAAGAAAGCAATCGCACTGGCCAACGAGCACAACGAGCTGAAGACGCAGTTCATCCAGAACATCTCGGCGCAGATGGAACCTACGTTGGCCACGCTGGACGACCGCCAGCCGGGTGTACAGGCCCTGAGAGGCTTTGCGCAGCACATTCAGGAACTTTCCGACCTGGAGCAGTCGCTGTCCGAGCCCTACGAGGCCGAGGAAAAGAACGTGAGTACCTTCTGCGAGGGGCTGATGGAGAAAATACAGAAGGCGAACCAGAAAGACCTCGCCTTGTCGGTCAACGCTCCGAAACTAAACGTCAAGATTTGTCCTGAACAGTTGGAATACATCCTGCTGCACCTGCTGGAGAACGCTGTTCGCTACACGCCCGACGGCGGCAAGGTGACGCTCGATTTCAAGAAACGCGGCGCACACACCCACCAGTTCATCGTGACGGACACCGGCTGCGGCATTTCCGAAGAGCAGCGTGCCAAACTCTTCAAGCCATTCAGCGAAATCAAGGATCTGACGCAAGGTGATGGACTGGGTCTGCCCATCTGTTCTCTGATGGCCATCCGCATGAACGGCAGCTTGACACTGGACGAAGGCTACACGAAGGGTGCACGCTTCATTCTGGAGCTGCACGCGTGAGTGCATAGCGACTAAAAAACGAGGCACGGACTATACGGAATTTCGCGGCGGGAAAAGCCCGCCGATCTATCGTTCCGCGTAGTCCGTGCCTCGTTTTATGTCCGGGCGTGACCCTGACCGGCTACTTCAGCCACGTGGCCCGCTTCCACAGGTACTCCATCGGGCCGTGGCTGTGGTGGCGCATCCACCAGCGGCAGAAGGCCAGCTGGACGATGAAGATCAGCGCGCCGACCAGGACGCTGGCTGTGATGCCCAACTTGTCGTGCAGGCCGAAGCCCCAGTTGTAGAACAGCATGGAACCGATGATGCTCTGCGTGATGTAGTTGGTCAGGCTCATACGGCCGTAGGGGATGAGGTAATCCAGCCGCTCCTTCAGACGAGTACGGTAATAACCGTTGAGAACGGCCGATACCAGCAGCAGCATGAAGGCAAACTTATAGAGAGAGGACACTACGAGCAGTAGCGGCGTGCGCACCGAGGGGTTCTCCACAAAATCGGGCAGCATGTTACCCAGTCCGTAGAGCGGGAAGAAGGCGACGAGCGAGCCGCACAGCACCTTGTTCCAGAATTTCAGATTCTCCTTCAGGAACAGCCCGTGGCGGCCTACCAGATAGCCGAAGATAAAGAGGGCTGCCGTCTGGAACACACGTCCGTTGTCCCACGCCCAGGCCAGACTGGCCAGCTGGCCTTCCCACAGGTTGACGCTCAGGGTGTCGAGGAAGGTGCCATGGCTTTGTGCCTCGAATGTAGCGGCCCACAGGTTACCTGTAGGCAAGGCAGGTGTCACGAACGTCGGGTCGAAGGCAGCACGGATCACATAGTAGAGCGGCAGTGGCTGTACCAGCAATACGCAGGCCAGGATGAACAGCCACTTGTCGCGCAGGCGGCATATCAGCGGCAGGATGAAGCCCACCAGCGAATAGAGCACCAGTACCTCGGCCGTGAAGAACGAGGCGTTCAGGTTGCCGATGAGGAAGAGAAGCACCAGCCGCCAGCAGAAGCGCAGGCGGAAATCACGCCCGCGCAGACGCTGGTTGTCGTACTGAATGAAGTAGCTGAACCCGAAAAGCAGGGCAAACACGGCATACGCCTTGCCGCCCAGCAGGAAGAAGAGCCCGTCCCACACGGCACGGTCCGTGAAGGCCAGCCAGGCACTCTGCCCCGCCGTGTCGGGGAAGGAGTAGAAGTTGAAGTGTTCAATCGAGTGCAGCAGGATGATGCCCATCACTGCCAGCCCGCGCAGCACGTCGGCCACATCGACCCGCGCATGTCTCTGTATCTGTTGTTCCATCGGTTTGTATCGGTTCAAAGACTGTTTTCCGTTCATTCTGTCATTTCTCCGGCTGATACAGACTACGGTTGATCAGCAGCCACTTCACGTCGGGCTCCTGCCCACGGTAGTTCTTGTACATGTCCATGGCGTCGTCGATGCCGCCGGGCGTCAGGATATAGCGGCGGAAGCGGTCGGCCAGCTCGGGGTTGAAGATGTTGCCGCTCTCGGTAAAGGCACCGTAGGCATCGCAATCCAGCACCTCGGCCCAGATGTAGCTGTAGTAGCCCGCCGTATAGCCGCCTCCCATCGTGTGGTTGAAGTAGGTGGTGCGGTAGCGTGAGGGAATCTGCTTCAGCAGCTTGCGCTTGCCCAGTGTCTTGGCCTCGAAAGCCATCACGTCCATATCCTCGGGAATAGACTTCAAGGTGTGGAAGTCCATGTCGAGGTACGAGGCAGCCAGGTATTCTACCGTGGCGAAGCCTTGTCCGTACTTGCCGCTCTTGGCCAGCTTCTTCACCAGTTCGGCAGGCATCGGCTCGCCCGTCTGATAGTGGCGGGCATAGTATTTCAGCACTTCGGGTTCGAAGGCCCAATGTTCGTTGATCTGCTGCGCACAACCGGCGTGCGGGTGGAACTGGTTGATCTGTGAAGGCAGTTCCACGAAATCGCGGGGTACGCCGCTGACACCCGAATAGTGTACGTCGCGGAAGAGGCTGTGCAGCCCGTGGCCGAACTCGTGGAAAAGGGTCGAAGCCTCGTCGGCACTGAGCAGGGCGGGCTGGCCTTCGGTGGGCTTGGTGAAGTTGCAGACAATGGTCACCACAGGGATGATGCGGTTGCCGTGCTTGTCATACCCCTGCGGACGGTAGCTGCCACACCAGGCTCCGCCGCGCTTGCTGGCACGGGGGAAGAAGTCGAAATAGAGGATGCCCAGCGTCTTGCCGTCCTTGTCGATGCACTCGAAGACCTGCGCTTCGGGATGGGGCAGCGGCATGTAGGTGAGCGGACGGAAACGGATGCCATACAGGCGGGCAGCCACATAGAAAGCTCCCTCGCGCACGTGGTTCAGCTCCAGATAGGGGCGCACTTCGTTCTCGTCGATGTCAAACTTGGCCTTCCTGGCTTTCTCGAAGTAGTAGCGCCAGTCCCAGCCCTCGGCCTTGAACTTCTTGCCGTCTTTCTTGATTTCGGCCTGGATGTCCTTCAGCTCTTCCTGGGCCTTCTTCAGAGCAGGCGTCCAAACCTGGTCGAGCAGGGCATACACCTTGTCCGGCGTCTTGGCCATGCGCGTCTCCAGCGCCAGCGAGGCGTAGTCGTCATAGCCCATCAGGCGTGCCTTCTCCAGGCGTGCCTGCAGCAGCTCGCGCACCACGGCCTTGTTGTCGGCGTCGTTGCCGTTGTTGCCGCGGTTGGTGTAGGCCTTGAATATCTGTTCGCGCAGGGCGCGGTTGTCGGCATATTGCAAGAAGGGCATCACGCTGGGGTTCTGGAGGGTAAACACCCACTTGCCCTCCAGTCCCTGCTGACGGGCCGTTTCGGCGGCCGAGGCCACCAGCGTGGCGGGCAGGCCGGAGAGGTCGGCCTCGTTGTCGATGACCAGCTTGTAGGCATTCGTTTCCTGCAGCATGTTCTGCCCGAAGGTGAGCTGGAGCAGGGCGATGCGGCTGTTCAGCTCGCGCAGTTTCTGCTGATCGGCCTCACTGAGGTTGGCGCCGCTGCGCACAAAGTCCTTGTAGGTCTCCTCAAGCAGCTTCATCTGTTCCTTGTTCAAGCCCAGGCGGTCGCGATTGTCGTAGACCTGCTTGACGCGGGCGAAGAGGGCGGCGTTGAGCGAGATGTCGTCGCTATGCGCCGAAAGCAGGGGCGAGAGCTCCTTGCTCAGGGCCTGCAGCTCGGGCGTGGTGTTGCAGCTGTTCTGTCCGCCGAAGACGAGGGATACGCGCCGGAGCAGCGCACCGCTGCGGTCGAGGGCGACGATGGTGTTTTCGAAGGTGGGCACGGAGCGCTGGCGCACGATGGCGTCTATTTCCTGCCGCTGCTCTTCCATGCCTTTCAGGAAGGCTTCGCGGTAGTCGGCCACCTCGATTTGTTCGAAGGGCGGCACGCCGTAGGGGGTGGTGTACTCGGTGAGGAAGGGGTTCGTCCGCGCGTCCGGGGCGTCGGCCTGGCCGTAGGCAGCCATCGAGGCGCCCAGCAGGGCGGCTGCACAAAGATTTCTGCAAATGTTTGTTTTCATATCGTTGGATTTGATGGTTTTTCGCTGCACAAAGATAGGATTTTTTTGCCAATCTCCCTTTCGGCAGGCCGGTTGTACCGATTTTTGTTCGCTTGCAGGGGTGCAAACGATTAAAAATCGTGATTTTTGTTCACTTGCAGGGGTGCAAATGATTAAAAATCGTGATTTTTGTCCATTTGCAAGGGTACAAACGATTAAAAATCATGATTTTTGTTCACTTGTACCGGTTCAAACGCTCAAAAATCGGATTTTCGGGCCGGCCGCAGCGGAGCGGACGGGGGGCGAGGAGTCGGGACGCCCTGCCGAAAAAAGCGGGGAGCGTGCCGGCGGCCTCGCAAGGCTTCGTCGGGCACGCTCCCCGTATCAGCAGGAACGGCGTCAGGCGTCAGCGCAAGGCTTCCACCTCGTCGGGTGTCAAGGGGATTTTCTTGCCGAGGCGGCGGGCACCGTCGGCGGTGATGAGGTAGTCCTCCTCGTTGCGGATGCCGCCGAAGTGGCGGTATTCTTCCACCTTGTCATAGTTGATGAAGTCGGTGAATTTCTTCTCGCCGCGCCACAGGTCGATGAGTTCGGGGATGAAGTAGATGCCCGGCTCCACGGTGTGCACGAAGCCCGGCTCCAGCGGGATGGCCAGACGCTGGCTCTTGCGGCCGAACTGGGTGCTCTTGGGCTGGCCGTTGTAGCCCACCCACTGTTCGCCCAGGTTCTCCATGTCGTGCACGTCGAGGCCCATCATGTGGCCCAGGCCGTGCGGATAGAACAGGGCGTGGGCACCTTCGCGGACGGCGTCTTCGGCGTTGCCCTTCATCAGGCCCAGCTCCTTCAGGCCTTCCACCATGACACGGGCCGAGAGGTCGTAGACGTCCATGTAGGGGATGCCGGGGCGCAGGGCCTTGACGCTCTCCAGGTGCATGGCGTTCTGAATCTCGTAGACGGCGCGCTGGCGGGGAGTGAAGGTCTTGTCGGCAGGGATGGTGGACGACATGTCGCCGCAATAGCCTGAAGGCAGTTCGGCGCCGGCGTCGATGAGGAAGAGGTCGCCCGGCTTGATTTTATTGCCGTGGTAGTGGTTGTGCAGCGTCTGCCCGTTAATGGTGGCGATGGTGGCGAAGGACAACTCGCAGTTCTGGCTTTCGGCCACGTGGTTCATCTCGGCCACCACCTCGTATTCGTACATGCCGGGACGGATGAAGCGGGTGGCGGCGATGTGCATGTCGGCCGTCACGTTGCAGGCCTTCTCTATCTCGGCTATTTCCTCGTCGGTCTTGTAGTTGCGCTGCGCCACCACGGCACGGACGAAGGGCACGGAGCCTTCCTGGTGTGCAGGCGGCAGGCCGAGCCAGTCCATCAGCTTCAACTTGTGCTCGGCGCGGTAGGGCGGCAGGTAATGGATGCTCTGACCGCTCTGCACGGCCTTGTGCAGGTAGCTGACGATATCGGCCGCAGGGCGTGTGTCGGCGATGCCCACGGCTGCGGCTTTCTCGCGGAGCGTGGGCTGCGTACCCATCCAGACGATGTAGTCGATGCTCAGTTCGTCGCCGAAAATGATTTCACGGTCTTCGTCGATGTCGATGATGGCCGAGAGGCCGGCAAACGACAGGCCGAAATAATAAAGGAAAGTAGAATCCTGACGGTAGCGGAAGGTGTTGTCCTCGTAGTTCAGTCCCTGTTCGTCGTTCCCCAGGAACAACAGGACACCCGAGCCCACGGTTTTCTTCAGCTGGGCTCTGCGCTGTACATAAGTTTCTTTCGCAAACATGGTGTTTCTTGCTTTAAAGGTTGATTGATTGCAAAGATAGTGAAAGGCGAGGGCAGAAGCAAATGAAAACACAGTTTTCAGTTTGATTATGCCGAGCCGCATCCTGTCTTATTGAAAGATAGTGAAAGGCGAGGGCAGAAACAAACGAAAAACCTTGTTTTTCATTTGCCAGTACGCTTACCTTTCACTATTTTTGCGCTACTATTTAAGAAAAGATATGGCACAAAGCTCCCGACAGATACAGACCCAGGCGCAGCAGCAGGTACAGACGCTCTCGCCCCAACAAATTCTGGTAGTGAAACTGCTGGAACTTCCCGCCGTGGAGCTGGAAGACCGCGTCCGGGCTGAACTCCTGGAAAACCCCGCCCTCGAAGAAGGACGTGAGGAAACCCACGGAGAGGAAGAAGATGTCCGCACGGCCGAAGAATCGACCATCAGCGAAGAAGACGGCGGCGATACCGACTACGACTCGCTGAGCGACTACCTCAACGAAGACGACATCCCCGACTACAAGCTCCAGGAAAACAACCGCAGCCGCGACGAGCAGGCCGAGGAAATCCCGTTCTCCGACTCCACCTCCTTCTACGAAACTCTGAAGGAACAGTTGGGCGAACGCAACCTTACTCCCCATCAGCGCGAACTGACCGAATATCTCATCGGCTCGCTCGACGACGATGGCCTCCTGCGCAAGCCACTGGACAGCATCGCCGACGAACTGGCCATCTATTCCGGCATCGAGGCTACTCCCCAGCAGTTGGAAGAGGCGCTCAAGGTCATCCAGGACTTCGAACCCGCCGGACTGGGAGCCCGCGACCTGCGCGAATGTCTCCTCATCCAGCTTCGCCACAAGAAGGAACAGCTGCCCGCCAAAGCCGACGACAGCCTGCTCCGGCTGGAGACCACCATCATCAGCGACTGTTACGAAGAATTCACCCGCAAACATTGGGACAAGATACAGCAGAAGCTCGGCATCAGTGAAGACCAGCTCGACCGCGCCATCAAGGAGCTTTGCAAACTCAATCCCCGGCCCGGTGCCTCGCTGGGCGAAGCCGTGGGGAAGAACATGCAGCAGATTGTACCCGACTTCATCGTCGAGACCGAGGACGACGGCACCATCAACCTTTCGCTGAACAACCCCAACGTCCCCGAATTGCGCATCAGCCGTGATTTCTCGGAGATGGTCGAGGAACACACGAAGAACAAGGCCAACCAGTCGAAGGAATCCAAGGAGGCCATGCTCTTCCTGAAGCAGAAGATGGACGCTGCGCAGGGCTTTATCGACGCCGTGAAGCAGCGGCAGAACACGTTGCTCACCACCATGCAGGCCATTATCGACCTTCAACGCCCCTTCTTCGAGGAAGGTGACGAGTCGCTGCTTCGCCCCATGATCCTGAAGGACGTGGCCGAGCGGGCCAAGCTGGATATCTCTACCATTTCGCGCGTGAGCAACAGCAAGTACGTGCAGACCAACTACGGCATCTACCCGCTGAAGTTCTTCTTCAGCGACGGCTATACGAAGGAAGACGGCGAAGAAATGTCGGTACGCGAAATCAAGAAGGCCTTGAAGGAATGTGTCGACAGTGAGGACAAGAAGAATCCCTACACCGACGACGAACTGACCGAGATGCTGGCCGCCAAAGGTTATCCGATAGCCCGCCGCACCGTAGCCAAATATCGTCAGCAGCTGAACATCCCCGTAGCTCGTCTGCGGAAATAGACATAACAAAGAAAGATGGAAGTAAAACTCATAGAAGAAAAGACTCTTATCCGGGTAGCCCGCATGGTATCGGCCGTATTCACGCCGTTCTCCATACCTTTTCTGGCTTTCCTGATACTGTTCCTGTTCTCATACCTGAGCATCATGCCCATTCAGTACAAACTCATTGTGCTGGGCATTGTCTACTGCTTCACCATCATGATTCCCGTACTGGCTATCTTCATCTTCAAGAAGATCAACGGTTTCAGTGCGCAGGAGTTGGGCGAGCGCAAGAAACGCTACGTTCCCTTTTTCCTCACGATAACCTCCTACGTATTCTGCTTGCTGATGATGAACCGCCTGAACATTCCGTGGTACATGAGTGGCATCATTCTGGCAGCCCTTATCATGATGGTTATCTGCATTGTGGTCAACCTGAAATGGAAGCTGAGTGAGCACATGGCCGGTGCCGGTGCCGTCATTGGCGGACTGGTGGCTTTCAGTGCCCTGTTCGGTTATAATCCGGTCTGGTGGCTTTGCCTCTTCATTCTGGTGGCCGGTGTGCTGGGTACGGCACGTATCATTCTGGGGCATCATACGCTGGGCGAAGTGATGGGAGGATTTGCCGTGGGCTTCATCTGTTCGCTGATGGTGCTCCATCCCATCGCCAACAGCTTCTACTTCTTCTTCCGTCAGCTGCTGTTCACCTATTAAAAGTCAATTATCAGTGATACACTTATATTTTTAACCTCTAAAACTAAAAATCATGAACTTTCCAAGCAACGTAAAGTACACCAAAGAACATGAATGGATCCGCCAGGAAGGCGACGTAGCCTATGTAGGCATCACCGACTATGCTCAGGAACAACTGGGTGACATCGTATTCGTAGACATCCAGACCGAAGGCGAGACACTGGAAGCCGGCGAAACATTCGGTACCATCGAAGTGGTGAAGACCATCTCCGACCTCTTCATCCCCGTGGCAGGCGAAGTGCTGGAGCAGAACGCAGCCCTGGCCGATCAGCCCGAACTGGTAAATCAGGACCCCTACGGCGAAGGTTGGCTCATCAAGATCAAACCTTCTGCTGATGCCGACTTCGATAGTCTGCTCGACGCCGAAGCCTACAAGGCACTGGTCAACGAATAATAATTGATAAACGGTTGGCGGTTAGTGGTTGACGGTCAGCAAGCTGTACGTAAACATCACTAACTGCTGATCATTAACCACTAATCACTAACTACTAATCATGACTCCAATCGTAAGCATCATCATGGGTAGTACGTCCGACCTTCCTGTCATGGAGAAGGCCGCCCAGCTGCTCAATGATTTCCACATTCCGTTCGAAATGAACGCACTCTCGGCTCACCGTACGCCCGAGGCCGTAGAAGAGTTTGCCAAGAACGCCCGCAAGCGTGGCATCAAGGTCATCATCGCTGCCGCAGGTATGGCTGCAGCCCTGCCAGGTGTCATTGCCGCCAACACTACCCTGCCCGTCATCGGCGTACCCGTCAAAGGCGCTGTGCTCGACGGTGTGGATGCCCTCTATTCCATCATTCAGATGCCTCCCGGCATTCCTGTAGCGACGGTAGCCATCGACGGTGCCATGAATGCCGCCATCCTGGCCGTACAAATCCTGTCGCTGAACGATACAGCTCTCGCACAAGCTTTCGCCGCCTACAAGGAAGGCCTGAAGAAGAAAATCACCAAGGCCAACGAGGACCTGAAGGACGTAAGATACGAGTACAAGACGAACTAAAAAATGAAGAATGAAGAATTAGGAATGAAGAATCGGTCATCGCATCCCCATTCTTAATTCTTCATTCCTAATTCTTCATTCATTATGGATTTATTCAACTATTCCCGCAGGGAAACATCTGTAGTCAATATCGGTGCCACTCCGTTGGGAGGCGACAATCCTATCCGCATACAGAGCATGACCAATACCGCTACCCAGGATACCGATGCCTGCGTAGCTCAAGCCAAACGTATAGCCGATGCGGGCGGAGAATACGTGCGGCTCACGACACAAGGCGTGAAGGAAGCCGAAAATCTTCGCAACATCAATGCTGCCCTGCGCCGCGACGGCTACATGACACCGCTGGTAGCCGATGTACACTTCAATCCGTGCGTGGCCGACGTGGCCGCTCTCTATGCCGAGAAGGTACGTATCAATCCCGGCAATTATGTAGACGCTGCCCGTACCTTCAAGCACTTGGAGTATACCGACGAGGAATATGCGCAGGAATTGCAGAAGATACGCGACCGCTTTGTCCCCTTCCTGAACATCTGTAAGGAGAACCACACGGCCATCCGCATCGGTGTGAACCACGGCTCCCTGTCCGACCGCATCATGTCGCGCTACGGCGACACACCCGAGGGCATGGTAGAATCGTGCATGGAGTTCCTGCGCATCTGTGTAGACGAGCATTTCACCGACGTAGTCATCTCCATCAAGGCTTCGAATACGGTAGTTATGGTGCGGACGGTACGCCTGCTGGCAGCCGTTATGGAAAAGGAAGGCATGCACTTCCCACTACATTTGGGTGTGACCGAGGCAGGCGACGGCGAGGACGGACGCATCAAGTCGGCCCTGGGCATCGGCGCCCTGCTGGCCGACGGACTGGGCGACACCATTCGTGTATCGTTGAGCGAGGCGCCCGAGGCCGAGATTCCTGTGGCCCGCAAGCTGGTGGACTACGTGACGCGCCGCAAGGACCATCCCTACATCCCCGGCCCGAACGTCCCGACCTTCAACTACCTGGCTCCCTCGCGCCGACAGACCGTGGCCGTACGCAACATCGGCGGCGACAACGTGCCCGTCGTCATTGCCGCCCGTCTGGACGGTGACCTGACGACTGACCCGCAGTTCGCTCCCGACTATATCTATACCGGCCACCAGCTGCCCGCCGACGTACAGGAAGGCGTGCAATACATTGTCGATGCCGACGTGTGGGAAGGAAAGCCCAATACCTGGCCTGCCTTCAAGGGCGACCAAATGCCTTTCGTAAGCAGTTGCAACGCTGCACTGAAATTCCTCTTCATTACCTATATGGGGTTGAACGACGAGGCGCTCGCCTGTCTGAAGTACCATCCCGAAATTGTACTTGTGGCACAGAGCAACCATCCCAACCGGCTGGGTGAGCAGCGTGCGCTTGTCCACCAACTGATGCAGGAAGGACTGTCCAATCCGGTTGTCTTCTTCCAGCACTATGCTGAGGAGGAGAAGGAAAACTTGCAGATCAAGGCGGCAGCCGACATGGGTGCCCTCATCTTCGACGGCCTGACGGACGGCATCTTCCTCTACAACCAAGGCAGCATCCCCGCCACCACGCTGGACGCCACCGCCTTCGGCATCCTGCAGGCCGGCCGCCTGCGCACCAGCAAGACGGAATACATCTCCTGCCCCGGCTGCGGACGCACGCTCTACGACCTGCAGAGCACCATCGCCCGTATCAAGGCTGCCACGTCGCACCTGAAGGGACTGAAGATAGGCATCATGGGCTGCATCGTCAACGGCCCGGGCGAGATGGCCGATGCCGACTACGGCTACGTAGGTGCCGGGCGCGGCAAAATCAGTCTCTACAAGAAGAAAGAGTGCATCGAGAAGAACATTCCCGAAGAAGAAGCGGTGGAGAAGCTCATCGAGCTCATCAAGGCCAACGGAGACTGGCAGTAAACATTGCGGACATGACGCAAAGGCATGCTTAGATTGAGGCATGTCTTTGTGCCGTGTCCATGATTTCTATCCATTTGTGGCAGGAATAGAAAGCCAACACTCTTTCTTTCAGCAGATATGTGTACTTGGCCTGTGATTGCTTGGACAATGCATCGGCCAGTTTCATCTTGATTTCATTATATTCAAATACCGTGGATTTCCCTGCCGCATACTTCTCCAACGCATACCGATGCGCTTCCTGATTGGCCATGACTGCCTTTGTGGTCGATTCGTATTTCTCAAAAGCCGAAACCGCATCGGTATAAGCCTGCTCGATGTCCTTATATAGCTGCTTCTTCTCATTCTCCAACGCCAACCTCGCATTATCTTCCTCAATGCGTGCCGCCCTTATCTGGTTTCTTGTAGAAAAGCGATCAAACAAGGGGATACTGATGGTAAAACACAGACTCTTCTGCATATTGTTGCTGAATTGCCTGCGAAAGGTTTCGCTTAATCTGCTTTCATTGTCGTAATATCCGGTATTAATGCCTGCGGCAAAAGAAATGGTCGGATAATACCCGGCTTTTGCTATCTTGACTTCTTTGGCTTTACTCTGCAAGGAATAAAAAGCCTGGTGTATCTGTGGCATACAAGTCAAGGCATTCTGATAAATGTGCAACGGACTGAGCGTATCCGACACGGTCACATTGCCTCCCAATGAATCAATTTCAAAGTTTTCATACCCTTTCAGTTCCATCAATTGAGCCAAGTCCAGGAAAGCCAAGCGAAGTGAATTTTTTGCCTCGGTGGCCGTCAACTCATCATCGGCCAATTGCGCCCGTACATCGTACAATTGCGATTCAGGAGCTTTCCCATTTTCTATCAGCAACAAAGTACGCGCTTCCTGTTCCTTAGTCAGTTGGATCTGCTCCAGAGCTATACGATAGATTTCTTTATTCAGCAATATCTGAAAATAGGCACTCGTTACATTCAGCGAAAGATTATTTTCTATCAGTTCCCGGTTTGCTTCTGCAGTCAATAAATCAAACTTGTTTTGCGAAAGCGATACTGTCCGTTTGAACCCTGCGAATATCGGCAACTCAGTACTGACGGAAAAAGAAGAATTTTTAATGTTGCTGTTCTCATACGTATTGTTCTGATTCAAAGAACGCCCATAGGTAAAGTTTTGCGAAGCCCCGGCATTTAAGTCTGGAAGGAAACTGTTCTGCAGGCTATTCTTCTGTACCTTCAAACTTAGAACCTGATTCCGGCTTTGCTTCACTTCAATGTTATGTTCAACGGCATAATCAATACATTCCGATAATGTCCATCGCTTTTGTTGGGCTTGTATGTTTTCTATGCCTGCTAAATAAATAATAGCCGTGCATGTAACGATCACTAACTTGTTCATACTCATTTCAGAATTTGCGCTAACCTTTCTTTTCGCATCGTTAACTTAATATCTCAAATTGCTCATTCCACAATCGGTTATAGATTCCATCGGACTTGAATAATTCCTTGTGCGTGCCTATCTCGACCACCTGTCCTTGGTCAATGACCACAATCGTATCCGCGTTTTTTACGGTACTCAAGCGGTGCGCAATCACAATAATTGTCTTTCCCCGCTGGGCCAACACATTCAGTGTCTGCTTCACGTACTTCTCCGATATGGAATCCAGCGAAGAGGTTGCTTCATCGAATATCAGGATTTCAGGCTCCTTGTACAAGGCACGGGCAATGGCAATGCGCTGCCGTTCCCCTCCGGACAAGGAAGCTCCGTGTTCACCGATATATGTCATATAGCCGTTAGGCAAATGGTCAATGAAGTCCTTCAACCCCAATTGCTCCACCAAGTCCACAATCCGCTTCATATCCGGCTGAAGGTCACCCACCGCAATGTTCTCGATAATCGTCCCGGCAAACAATTCGATTTGTTGGGGTACGGTGCCCACCCAGCGGCGAAGGCTCTTATTGTCAATCTGCGCAATGTCATAATCACCGATGCGGATTTTTCCGGCCTGTATGGGATAGATGTGCTGCAACAAGGAAACCAACGTGGTCTTCCCTGAACCGCTTTCACCGATGACAGCCGTTGTCTTTCCTTTCTCAATCTTCAAGTTCAGCCCGTTAAACACCTCTTTGCGTGAACCGTAACGGAAAGACACATTCTCAAAAGTGATATCCCCAATCATGTCCGGCTCCAGCACAATCTTCTGCGAATCGTCCTGTTCCCGCTCCAAATCCATAATTTGGAAAAGGCGGTCGGCGGCAATCAGTGCATCCTGAATAGTCTGATTGGATGAAATCAGCGAACCAATAGGCGAGATGACATAACTGATCAGCGAATAGAACACCATTAACGCGCCCGGTGTCAGTTCCTTGTCAATCACCAATGTACTACCCACCCAAAGCACGGCAATGGTGATGGCCGTGGATACAAACTGGATGCCCCCTTGCGCCATGATGGCACCATAGATGCTTCGGAATGTATTCTTCAGCAAATGAACAAAGCGTGTTTCCGTTTTCAGATTGGCAAAATCCTCGATGCCGAACCGCTTGATGGTAGAAATCGAATTGATGGATTCCACCAACTGTGATTCCAAATCCGCGCTGCTCTCCATGATGCTGCGCTGATACTTCTTGTTCAGGCGGTTAAATCCCCAGAAGATAAGTAGGAACAAGGGGGCGGATGCCAATGTGATCAGAGCCAACTTCCAGGAGTAAACGAACATCAGTCCCACCGAGAACAGCAGAATCATCAGGTTCACCACCAAGTCCAGCGACACATTGTTGATGAAATTGCGTATCTTCACCGCATCGTTCACACGCGAAATGATTTCGCCTACCCGCATCGTGTCAAAGAACTGTTGCGGGAGCGTCAGCAGATGCTTGTAATAGCCCAATATCAAGGCCGCGTCAATCCGTTGGCCTGTCTTCAGTGCCAAGATGCTCTTCATGGCTCCGATGAAGGTTCGCAACAGCAGGATGACAATCATCACCACGCCCATCAGGTTAAGCAAGTTGATATTTTCGTCCACCAGCACATAGTCCGTAATCTTGCCCACGTATACTGAGGTGGACAAGCCGAGAATACTGTATACCAACGCACCGAAAACGGCCTGTATCATTACGCTTCTGTGAGGAGCCAGCAGCGAGAAGAACTTGCGGGCCATGCTGGTCTTCATATTGCCTTTTTTGAAACTTTCTTCCGGTTCCATCAGGATCAGTACGCCTGTCCACATACTTCCGAATGTTTCGTTGGGCACTTTGTGCATCCGGCCATCGCCTGGGTCCATGTAAGTGATATGCTCTTTTTCCACTTTGTAGATGACTACAAAATGCTGTAACCGTTCGTGCACGATGACGTGGGCAATGGTGGGCTTGGGTACGATACGCAATGCCTCGAACAGGGCCTTAACCCCTTTGGCTGAGAGTCCCAGACGGTTGGCCGCTTCAATCAACCCCAGTACATTGGTGCCTTTCTGGTCGGTGAACGCATATTGTCGGATACGTGCCACGGGAAATTGCAGTCCGTAATGTGCGCATACCGAAGCCAGGCAGGCCGCTCCGCAGTCTGTAATATCGTGTTGCTTTATCTTAATTCCTTTTTTGTACATATTCGTTGCCTACTATTTTAATGTTTGTATTCAATTCAATTTCGCCACCATTGTTTCATTCTCATATTGTCGGGGATTTACCCAATCGTCCATTTTCTGATAAAGCAGATCAAACAACGAGCGGCGGGAGACCATGAAATGTGCACTGACCGTCATTCCCTTCTTCAGTTTTCCAACCCGTCCGTTCTTCAGTTGCAGGTAATCGCGTTCTATCTCGCATTTCACCTTATAGAAAGAGTTTCCTTGGCTGTCCGTCAGGAAATCCGATGAAATCTCCTTCACTTTACCCGGAATCGTGCCCCATTCGTTGTAATTGAACGATTCCACCTGCATCTTTACAGGCATTCCTACGCTCATAAAGCCGATGTTACGGGGTGTAACATACACTTCCAGACAGAGCGTGGAATCCGGGCTGATGACCGCCAAAGTTTGCCCTGCCTGGATGCTGCTTCCTCTGTACACGCCGGAAAACTGGTCTACCGTTCCAGCTACCGGGCTGCGCACAATATACATATCCTTGTCTTTCACCTCCTGTTTCAGACTGGAATTCATTTCGTTATAGGTGTTTTGATAGGTGTTTTTGTCGGCCTGCCATGTACTGAGCTGGCTCTGCATCAACGAAGCCAATTCATTGCGCTGGTTCTGCAACTTGAAGTAATAACCATCATACTCTTCTTCGGAAATCACTTTCTTCTCAAACAGCGTTTTGTTGCGCATGTATTCTTTTTCCGCCTGTGCTGAGGCTGTTTCCAGTTCTTGTTTTTTTCGGATAAAATAAATGTATTCCTGTTGCCGAACCGGCGAACTGAACGTGTTCGGCTTCTCTCCCTTGGCCAAATAAGCCAAGTCCATCAGTTGGGCACTGCAATCGTTCAAGCGGCTGATCTGGTAACTGATTTTATAATCCGAATTGGCTGTCTTGAATCGAAGAATGACATCCCCTTTTTTTACCTGTTCACCTTCCCGTACGAACACCGAGTCCACTATCTCTGTAACGGAAGAAGTGATTTCCGCTTTTTCTGCTATCGGTCTGACCACTCCGCTTCCCTGCACCGAAATGTCCACATAGATAAACGGAAGTGCTACAAGAGTTGCTGTAATGGCTAATAAAACCACCCAATAGATAACTTGCGATTTGGTCGTGTGTTGATAGATGTACGTTTCAATACTGTTTTCTATCCATTCGTTCGGTAATAACATAGCTTTTATGTTTTGTAAATATGGCTACTTTTCTTAGCAAAAAGAAGTTAGAGAAATATAAACTAAAAGTGGAGGTAACAAAATTGACAACAATGATATATGAATTGAAATTCCTTTTGATAATAAATATATGATCAGATGCCCATATATGTAAAACCAACAGCCTGTATTTATGATACTTAAATCATTTAATGTAAGGCCCCATATGTATTTCATATTAAGAAGATCTTCAGCTGTAGATAAATACTTTCCGTTTACATATTTAATAAGATTATACCATAGGAAATAGTTATATACTAAAAAAGGAATGAACGAAAAACATATTGTGCAGAAATACTGTTTTGTGTTTAGTTTCCTTTCAAATATATCGCAAATTACAATTTTGGATGTTGAGAATATGAATAAACAAATACCTAAAGGAATGAGTGCTGCTACTATATTATTCAATGCAAACGCAATTCCATATGCAGTTGGAATCTTCTCTATATGTGCAATTCTAAGTTGTATTGCATTAGAAAATTCTGTGATGCAATAAGAAGATAATGAAAGTAATAAGAGTATGACTAAGGCTAATGTAAACGTTATATTGTTTGGTCTCATAATAAATCAGATCATTGATATATGGGTTTCGATAAAAGCAGCTACAATAGTGATTATTATACACGCCATACTTAATTGTATGGTCTTTTTAACAGATAGAATGTTCTTATGTAAAATTATCTTATTGGATATGGAAAAGCCAAGAAGAACAGACAGAATTAGCGGAATTAATTCAATTGAATGTGGTATTGTACTGCATAGCATATCCTGTGTTCCCAAAAGTGGAAATAATGATTTTATAATATAGCCATGTATATAGGCATTGTAAAATACAAATACCAGAGAAAAAATTCCAAAGCTGAAGATACCTAAAATAACATTTTTCAATATTACGATAATATTATTTTCTGTTATCCACAAAAAACTCTTAAAATGAGATTCATTGTGAATTGTAAGAAGCTTTTGATAGTCTGAAATAGAGGATGATGCTGTATCTATAAATGAATATTCAACAATTAATCCAATTAGGAATCCTATTGCGTACACCAAGAAGCTTATACATATTATGATTTGACACTTTTTTTCTTTCATATTCGGGGAGGTAGATAGCAGTGCCAAAACCAAATACTATGATATTCATATTCCAATGCGGGGAAATGGATAAGATAAATTTTGGCTTTGGCACAAAAATATAGCGAATATCCACTGTATATTCAGTGATAAGCTTTTATACTTATCAGTTTGAGTATTATTGAGGTGAATATTTTTGTGGGGAACGGAATAAATGTGTCTATACTGTTTTACAAGCCGACTGTTGCGCCTGCTACGGCTCCTGCAACATTCCCAAATGCCATGCCCCAAGCTGCTCCTTGTAAAGTCGCATCTGCAACTCCTATTACTGAAATAGCAAGTCCGGCTTCTGCACTAGCACCATTTTTTGCAGCCAAATATCCGATACCGGCATATAATTCACTTACTTTGTTCGTTTTTCTATTAACCAATAAAGATGAACTGATGCATAATCCTACAACCAATGAAAGGGCTGTCACTTTTTTAATTACATTTTTCATGACTTGATAAATAATTGAATTGTTAATATTTTGGTTCTGCAACCTATTAAAACTTATCTGAACTCGATTTTTCTGACAACTATGATACCTATGATTAGTATGGCTATAGCTGACATACATGCTCCGAAACCAATTGCATGAAGGAAATGGTCTTCTATAAATTTAATGTATATCCAAAAGGATAAATAGGAAGATAGTGCCCCTATGCAAAAACACGTCCAAAATGGTAATGGCTCTTTGGAAGGATGGAGTGTCTTCCCACATTGTTGGCATTGTATGGGATAATTTGTTCCGTGCCAACAATATAACAATCTTGTTCTAAGATCGATGGTATTGTGGCAATGTGGACATTTTCTTTGCATAACTTTTCTTCTATAGTTTAGGATTTAACCATGGGAACAATAATCCTTCCTCTTCAGTCATAGGTGGGATGTTGTAACAGCAAACAATTGGAGGTCCTATGGGATTAAGCCCTGGATTATTGGGATATCCACCGCCAATAGTTGCAACTAAGGTTTCTTTCTCAATGGGAACAAGTCCCCAATCTTTTAAACTTTTCATAATTCGATAAAATTTAGTTAGTTAGACATATTGTTAATAAAACTCTCTAATGCAATGTAAGAGTGTATTCGGTGTTTCCAAATCGTCCGAATTAACCGGCACTTCATGTTTATGTAGACTGATTGGCTTCCGTGCAGGTAGCGTTCGTTCAGACAGGATCCCCCGCACAAGTATTTGGCCCAGCATTGCCGGCAGTTGTCAAGTTGTGCTACGTCTTGGGAACGGAATTCATTCAACCGGTTTTCCTGAATGCCGCTGTTTACGTCGCCCAGGCTTGTTTCCCGAAGGGGAAGCATGTTCTGACAGGCATAATAACGTCCTTGCTCGTCCACTATCAGATTGCTTCTGCCTGCGCTGCATCCTTGCAGACGTACAGTTTTGTCTTTCAGTGTTTTCAGTCCGTTGCAAAAGTCCAGGTTGTATATTGGTTCTCCTTTCATCCGTTTCGCAACCAGATAGGCTGTACATTCGGCCAACTGTTGGTCGAGCCTGTCGAGGTCAATTTCTCCAAAGTCGAAAGTGTATTTCCTTTCTGTTCCGGAATCCATGGTGAATGCATAGGAGTAGGGCACTTTCAGGGTTTCGAAGAAGCGGATTATCTTGAACAACTTTCGGGTATTGGGATGGATGGTTGCACGGATATTGAAGCGGATGTGATGTTCTTTCAGTTTCTCAATGTTCCTGATAATTCGTCTGTAACTTCCTCTTCCGTTGGTGAAAATCCGGTTTTCATCGTTTATGTCTTCCGGACCATCCATGCTGACAGTAACAGTGAACTTTTCTTCTTTGAACAGTCGTAACAGGCTTTCGTCAATTAGTGTTCCGTTGGTGTTGACTAAAAATATCACCTTTTTACCACGTTTCCCAACTATTTCTTCTTTAGCCATTGCCACAACCTCGTGTAGAAAGGATTTGTGTAGCAAAGGTTCTCCTCCGAAAAAGTAAATCGTATATTGACCGCTTGCAGGGTTAGTCTTCAGCATATTTTCTATCGCTTTCCGGGCTACTGACAAAGACATTACTTCTTTCCTGTCCTGCGTTGTGGATGCGAAGCAATATTTGCAGGCCATGTTGCATCCATGCGTCACGTTCAGCGTCAGCATGTCTTGTCGGGGTTCGGTTGCCGGATGCTTGGGCGGTGTGCAAAGGGAGTTCAACGTAGCGGTAATTTGTGCAATCTCATTGTCGGAGATCTTGTCGGCTGTTTCATCCCCGGTACAAAGGGTGAAATAGGCATCCATAAGTGGATTGCCGATCTCTAAAATCCGTTGACTACCGGAAAAGAATACATATTTCTTGTTCTCGTATGAGAAACGGTAAAAGCTATTTTGTTTTAATAAATTGTTCATACTTTAGAATCTAATATGTCGTTATTTCTGTCGCAAAAGTAAGTCATAGGGCAGATAATGAAAGTTGTTTCTATGTTAATGTTATGTTATTAACCCCAAGGATATTTTTTTATAAACTATGGTTATTAATCTTTTTTTGTACCTACTATCATATATATTAGTTGCCCATTGACTACAACCCATTTATATTTTTCTCCACCAAAGATGTTTAAAGCCTCTTCTTTACTTAATTCGTTCATTATTTTTTTCATATTCTATTTTTTTTATTTATGCTGCAAATTTAGTATGAGATAGAGAGGTGAAAAGTTTTCTTTTTGTTATCGTTACGTTAATAAAGAGAATATGCTAATATCTATTGATGTAATATGTTGAATTATTGGTCGATAAGATCTTTGGTGAATATGGATGAAATTACAATTGATAATTAATTTAAAATTGTGACATGCAATTAGTGCTCTGTTTGGGAAAAAATGTAACTTTGTAAAAAATGCTATGAAATCTTTGAAGAATAATAAATGCTTTTATTGGATTACTTCTATCAGTATAGTGGTTATGTTACTCTTACAAATAACATGGCTATATAATACATATATTCTTATACAAACCGATATAAGAGAGAAAATTTCTGAGATTCTAGAGAGCTCCCTAAAAAGGGAAGTAAGTGTGATTGCCTTAAATTTGCCTGAAGGGGTAGAAATTATAGGAGGACCGGAGGGAGAAACTATATCTCAATGTACTTATCTTTATGATGGGTTACTGAAACTTGGAATGGAATTTTCTAATGATAGAATAGATTCTATAGCCAGTCTATTATTGAGAGAGGAAAATTTGAATTGTGAATTTACTATTCGTTATCTAGATACAAAAAGAGATAATGTAAGTGGTGAGGATGATATTTTTGTGATAAAATCAGATATTATACCACTTAAATTGGACTTGTCTAAAGGGGTGCAGCTTGTATTGCGCAATCCATATATTGTTATTTTGCAGCGTATGGTACTATTGATAGTAGCTACCTTAATGATGGCATCATTTATTGTTTTCTGCATTATCTACCAACTTAGGATTATATCCCACATGAATAAAATCTTCAAAATCCGCGAAGATTTCTCTTATGCCATGATTCACGATATGAAAACTCCACTTACCACAATCGTTATGACGCTTAACTTGTTGCATACCGGCCGGTTGGAAGGTAAGCCGGAAAGAAAAGAGAAGTATTTCCAAATCGCCGAGAATGAAGCCGACCATTTATTGACGTTGACCAATAAAGTGCTGACAATCTCCAAATTGGAACAGCATAAGCTGGATATGAAGAAAGAGGAAATCGAATTAGCTCCCATGGTAGATAGACTGGTCGATAAGTTTACTGCCAAAGCAGATAAGCCGATACGCTTTGTGAAAGACTTGCAAGCTACAGAGGTCTATGCCGATGAGGAATATTTGGAGGAGGTGTTGGATAATCTGATAGACAATGCCGTCAAGTATTCCAAAGAGAGTGTGGAAATCACCCTCAGTTCGTCGTGCAACGACAGTCATACCATTCTCATAGTGAGAGACAACGGGATAGGTATTTCGGAAAAAGACCAGAAGGTGGTATTCAATAAATTCGAGCGTGGCGCTGCCGGGCGCCGGAAACGCAAACAAGGCGCTTCCGGATTCGGCTTGGGACTTCACTTTGTGCAACAAGTGGTGGAGGCGCATGGTGGAAGTATATTCGTAAACAGCAGCGAGGGGCTGTATACCGAATTTGTTATATCTTTGCCGTTGTTGGTACAAAATTTGAAATAAAAGCTGTTTCTATGATTAAATTGTTATTAGTGGAAGATGATGCCAATCTGCGCTATGTGATACAAGGCGGTTTGGAAGATATTATCGGCGGTTACGAAGTACGTACAGCTGCTACCGGTGAAGAAGGGCTGAGAGTTTGGGAAGAATTCAAGCCCGACATCATCATCAGCGACATTGACATGCCGGGAATGGACGGTTTCGAGATGGTGAAACGCATTCGGGAAATAGATCGTGAAACACCTGTATTGTTTGCCTCAGCGCTGACCTCACCCAAGGACGTGCGGAAAGGCTACGAAATGGGCGTGAACAACTACATCAAAAAACCGTTCATCGCCGACGAACTGGATGCGCATATGAAGGCCATTCTGAAGCTGAAAGAAGGGGTTGGCAGCAGAACGGAAACCGGTTTTTGCCGGTTCGGACACTATACTCTGGATACCGAACACGCCAATCTGCGTGACGACCGTACCGGCCGGCATCGGGTATTGACACTGATGGAAGCCAAAATCCTGCAAATCTTAGCTCAGAATAAGAACGAGATTATTCGTCGCGAAGCCATCTTGAGCCGTTGCTGGAATACGGAGGATGATTATTTCGCCTCGCGTAGTCTCGACGTATTCATATCCAAACTTCGCAAACTCTTCGAGGATGATTCGGATATCGAGATTAAAACTATCCGCTGCGTGGGTTGGGTGTTGTATGTGCACTAAAGTGTTGCATTATAAAAAACGTAACTTTGTGAATATATCAAAGGAAATGATGGCTAAAATACAGGTAAACAAGCAATTGATAACACGTCAGAAAGCTTTCGCGGTTATGTGGAACTGCTTCGCAAAATCAAGCAACGGGTACTGATAGCCCAACAACGGGCGATTTATGCTGCCAATGAAGAAATGCTCAGGATGTATTGGGATATTGGCGGCATGTTGCAACAAAGCCAAGATGCAGACGGTTGGGGCAAGAAAACCTTGCAACGGCTGGAAGCGGACTTGAAGAACGATTATTCCGAAATAAAAGGATTTACTGTACGCAACATGCAGTGTATGGTGCAGTTCTTCAACGAATATAATCAAGAGCTTACGATGCTAAAAAGGGGGGGCTCCAATTGCGAAATCAATGATTTCGCAATTGGATGAATATAATTTCACCCTCTCTATTAAGCATCTGGATTGGACGCACAATCTTGTATTGATAAAGCAGGTTAAAGATATTCGTGCACGCTATTGGTATATGGTGCAGAGCATTACCAATCACTGGGCGACACGCTATCTGCAAGGAGCCATCAAACTTGACGATTATGGCAAGCATGGAGCGTTGGCTAACAATTTCACTGAAACCCTGCCTGTACCGGAAGCTAATGATGTGAAAGCAATGCTCAAAGACTTACTCAGAATCTCTTTCTCTTAATGACTATCTCTAAAAATGGTTGTCAAATTTGAGTGCGATTAACTAATCTGTTCACAGATGCATTTCACTCTCATCAAGTCCATAGTTATATCCGTCAAGTCCCTCTTTACAACTGCCAAGTAGATGTTTACGCCAAGCATCTTCGCATATCCTCCCCTACCCAAACGATTATTGGAAAACACTGTTTTCGGCAAAAGAAAGCACTGCTTTGCAATGGACAAAACAGTGCTTTAACGAAAGTGATATTTTTCACATCCAAAAGAAAAACTGATTTCTCCTAAAATGGATTCACGGATTCATCTTTCTAGCTATCTCGCTTTAAATGTGAGAATTAAGGTGAAAGGAAACGTTTCACGGGGGTGAACTGTTTTGAAAGGGGAAGTACTGAGTGGTTCATCATTAAGTTGGTTTCACTATAAATGGCAGGTTCTCAGAAGATTACAATGAATTTACTCTCGAAAGAGATCCAATTTCTAACTTGTGAAAGCAAAGAATGTTGATTTCCGTTGATTATGGTTGATTATCGTCCGTTATTTACGTTGAAAAACTTGACTTCGCCTTTTTGATGTCGTATCTTTACGAGAAAAAGAATACACCTATGAATCTGATTTGTCAACTGAGAAATTTCTTTTTCCGTGAAGAACCATCCGCTTCGTCGTACGACCGGCTGCTTGCCGATCTGAACCGTGCCTGTTCCCGCCTGCCTGAAGGGCAGGCCTTCCTTGTGACAGGCGACGGCGAATTCACCGTCCGCCTGACTTGGAAGCCGCAACAGGCGAGCCCTGAAAAGCGCATGTTCAGCCTGAACGGGCAGGATGAGGTGACAGAATGGATAGAAGCCGCTCCAACTGCTACGAAAGAACAAAAATCTGTAGATATAGAAAAAAGAGAAAAGGAACCGAAACAAAAGCGGATGATACAACGCCTCTCACGCTACCTGAAGCTGCACTACGCTTTCCGCTACAATCTGCTGACGGAGCGGACGGAATGTGCCCGTCTGAATGCAGAGAAAGCCGATGAGGCTCACCACCTTACTTATACACCCGTGGATAACCGCATCCTGAACGGCATTGCTCTCAATGCCATCGAAAACGGTGTGGAGTGCTGGGATCGTGACATCAAGCGGTATGTGGAGTCCGACCACGTACAAGCCTACCATCCCTTTGAACTCTATTTCAAGAACCTGCCCG
>ERZ772831.313-NODE-313-length-51310-cov-12.171827_pt1 | contig 51310 bp, 48 predicted proteins | sample MGYA00580858_ERZ772831 | MGnify/ENA primary metagenome ERZ772831 (study PRJEB29015, sample SAMEA2737694) | human gut metagenome | biome: human gut; feature: human-associated habitat; material: faeces | place: China | collected 2012 ... | reverse complement strand
AGGCGCCCCTTATAGGGGCTGTGCAAACCACTAGTTTACTAGTGGTTATGATTTTGGAGGTTTTCAAAATGAAAGAGGGCTGCAAAAAATACATACCGTTCAAGCCTGTTGAGCTTGAATCGCGCACATGGCCGTGCAATAAAATCGAGCGCGCGCCGACATGGTGCAGTGTCGACCTGAGGGACGGCAATCAGGCGCTCATCGATCCGATGAACCTGCCGGAGAAGCTTGAGATGTTCAAGACGCTCTGCACCATTGGCATAAAGGAAATAGAAGTCGGGTTCCCGTCGGCGAGCGAGACAGAATACGAGATACTCCGCGCGCTGATAGACGGCGGATATATCCCGGACGACGTGAAGATACAGGTGCTTGTGCAGTCGCGCGAGCATCTTATAAGAAAGACTTTCGAGGCGATAAAGGGCGCCAAGAATGTCATCTTCCATTTCTATAACTCCACCTCCGCTTTGCAGAGAAAAGTCGTGTTTCACACAGACAAGCGGGGCGTTACTGATATTGCCGTCAACGCAGCAAAGCTCATAAAGCAGCTCGGCGACGAAGCAAAAGCCGACGGCACAAACATTATATATGAATATTCGCCCGAGAGCTTCATGGGCACGGAGACGGACTTTGCCGCAGACATCTGCGCGGCGGTCATGGACGCGCTCGGCGCAGATGATGATAACAAAGTAATACTGAATCTGCCCTCGACGGTCGAGAGCAGCACGCCGAACCTTTTCGCGGATCAGATAGAGTATTTCTGCCGCTGTCTCCCCCACCGCGAACACGCAATAATCAGTCTGCACCCGCACAACGACCGCGGAACGGCAGTCGCCGCGGCGGAGCTCGGTATGCTCGCGGGAGCTGAAAGAATCGAGGGCACGCTCTTCGGAAACGGCGAGCGGACGGGAAACGTTGATCTTATAACCCTCGCGCTCAATCTTTATACTCAGGGCATCGACCCTGAGCTTGACCTGCACGACATAAACGCGATAAAAGACATATACGAACGCACGACACATATGCACGTTGAGCCGCGGCATCCGTACTCCGGCGAGCTTGTTTTCACCGCGTTCTCGGGTTCGCATCAGGACGCGATAAACAAGGGCGAGCAGTATATGAAAGACCACGGCGGCGACTACTGGGAAGTGCCGTATCTTCCGATAGACCCGTCCGATCTCGGTCGCGAATACGAGCCGATAATCCGCATCAACAGCCAGTCCGGCAAGGGCGGCGCGGCATTCGTTATGGCGAACAACTTCGGCTACAATCTGCCCAAGGCCATGCATCCCGAATTCGGGCGCGCGGTCAAGCACTACTGCGACGAGGTCGGCAGGGAGATAAGCGCGGACGAGGTCATGGAGCTGTTCAGGCGCGAATATATCGACATTCACGGCCCATATTCACTCATCAGCCACAAATTTTACGAAGAGAACGAGGTCAATGACACCTCGCCGAAGGTCAGGTTTGAGGGCATGCTCCGTCACGACGGAGACGGAGACAGAAAAATCGTCGGCAAAGGTAACGGTCCTATCGACGCATTCTTCAACGCGCTCGCGACAGTCGGTGTGACGGGATACAGCTTCGTCGACTACTCAGAGCACGCTATATCGATAGGCTCGGACGCAAAGGCTGTCTCCTACATTCACCTCACCTCGCCTGCCGGCAAGCAGCTGTTCGGCGTCGGCATCTCGCACAACATCAACTACGCTTCGATACGCGGCATACTCTGCGCAATAAACAGATCACTCAGAAAGTAAAGGCAAAGACATGGAACTGAAAAATTTTCACACTCACACAACATACTGCGACGGGAAGAACACCGCAGAGGAAATGATTCTTGCCGCAATAAATCAGGGCTTCACGGCGCTCGGGTTCTCCGGCCATTCTCACACATCGATTGACCCGTCATATTGCATGACGACGGACGAGACGCGCAGATATATAGACGAGCTCAAAGACCTGCGCGAAAAATACGCGGACAAGATCAGGATATACATCGGTCTTGAAGCCGATTTTTACACTGACGAAACTGACCTGTCTGAATTTGACTACACAATCGGTTCGGTTCACTATGTGAAGGCGGGAGATGTTTATGTTCCCGTTGACAAGTCGCCGGCGCAGCACCAAATCGACTATGTCAACAAATATTTCGGCGGCTCGTTTATAAGCTTTTCGCAGGCATATTATGAAAATGTCGCGAAGCTCGGAGAGAAAATAAATCCGTCGTTCATTGGGCATTTTGATCTTGTGACCAAGTTCAACGAGAACGACTGCCTGTTTTCGACGAAAGACCCGCGATATATTGAGGCATGGCAGGCAGCCGCAGACGAGCTGCTGAAGTTCAAAGTGCCGTTTGAGATAAACACCGGAGCTACCGCAAGAAACTGCCGCGTGACTCCATACCCTGCTTTGGACATTGCCGAATACATCACCGAGCGCGGCGGCGAGTTCATTCTCTCCTCCGACTGCCACGATTCGGATTTTCTCAGCTGCGGATTTGACGAATGTCTCAAGAGATATTCAAACTGCCGCATAGTTGATTTTGAAAAAAGGCTGAAATAAAAAAGCACCGAAGCAAATAACCTCTGCGCACAAATAAAGCACAAAAACGGAGCAGGACGGTATAAACCGCCCTGCTCCGTTTGCATAGAACTATATTAAAACATCCTTATGCGTTGTTCTTTCTCTTCTCAAAGCAAGCGCTGCAATAAACAGGCTTGTCCTCGCTGGGCTTGAAAGGAACTCTTGCGACTCCGCCGCAATCATCGCAAACTGCCTCATACATCGTGCTTGCCTTCTTCGCCTGGCGGCAAGCCTTGCAGCGCTGCGGCTCGTTTACAAAGCCTTTCTCAGCATAGAACTCCTGCTCGCCGGCCGTGAAAACGAATTCCTTATGGCAGTCTTTGCAGATGAGAGTCTTGTCTTCGTACATTTGTCTAACCTCACTTGATAGTATAGTCGCCCTTGGACGGAATCGCACCGCCGCCTTTGAACTTCAACGCTCTGCTTTTAAGCTACGCGGGCATTTATCTGAACAGCGCCGGTCGGAAGTATTTGCGATTACCGACGGCTGTCGGAAGCGAGTTTGCGCCTTATGCGCTGAAGAGCATTGTCAACAGCTTTCGGGTTGGTGCCGAGGCGCTCGGCTATTTCTTCATAGCTCAGCTTTTCCGCTCTGAGAGTCAGAACGCTGCGTTCGAAATCGGTCAACTTTTCGCTGAGCAGATCTTCAAACCTTGCGTCGTCCTCCTGCGCGGAATATATATTTTGCGGGTCGGCGGAGAAGTCCTGAACCTCTTCCCCGTCGTCGATGTTCTGCATCATATCCTGCGGGATATTTTTCTGTGCGTTTCTGCTTCTGAGCACGGAGATAATACGGTTATTGATGCACGCGGCGGCATATGTTCTGAATGACGCGTTTTTCTTCGGGTCATAGGTATTGACCGCCGTTATGAAGGCTATCATGCCCTCCTGAAAAAGATCGTCCCTGTGGATATCGCCGTTGTTGTACATTGCGGCCTTTGCGCCGGCGAGCGGCGTTATACGGCTGATGAGCTCCGCCATTGCGGAATCATCGCCGGAGGCAGCCATAGAGCAGAGCTGTTCATCGCTGAATTTGCCGAGATCGCGATCCATATTCCACTCCTTTGATAAGCATCATTAGGTTTATAATAACAAATTTAAAAATTTTGTCAACATTTTTTCGTGCAATTTCATCATTTTTTGGCGTGGATTTTACGAAAATATAACTATTTTTTATCTTTTGATTCTTTTTGCTCATTATTGAGCTGAGATGCACGCCTGATTATCTGCTTGCCGTACTTGTCCCTCAGACCGTCTACGCGGCTGCCGAGCTGTTCCATGCTGTCGGCGTGAGTCTGGTCGAAGTCAAATGAGAGCTGAAAGCCCTCGTCCTCGCCGACAAGGTCGCAAGCGGTCATGCCGACAAGGCGCGCGGGCACGCGCAGGGCGTTATTCGAGCGAACAAGCCATATCGCCGCCGAAAGAAGCTCATCGGCGATGCGAGTCGGGTTTGAAAGCTTTTTCTGATACTGAGAGGTTTTGAAAGTATTGTCTTTTATCTGCACCTGAACCGCACCGGCGAGCATCCCCTCGCGGCGCAGCTTCGAGGATATATCATCGGCAAGCTCGGCGAAAATTCCGCGCACGCGCAGAGCGTCGGTAACATCCTCTGGCATAGTCACGCTGCGCCCGATGCTTTTTGGCGCAGGCTTGTCGCCGTAACGGCGGACGGGGTCGCAGTCAAGCCCACGGACGGCCTTCAAAAGATAATCTCCGGGCTTGCCGAGCAGTTGTTTGACAAGTTCATTTGATGCGGCGGCGAGGTCGCCGATAGTAAATATGCCGACCGAAAAGAGCTTGTCGCGCGTTGAACCGCCGACGCCCATGAGCTCCGTCACCGGGCGCGGATAGAGCTTTTCTTTATAATCGCTGCGCTTTGCAGAGAATATGCCGTTCGGCTTATTGATATCGCTTGAAAGCTTTGAAAAAAATTTGCAGAAGCTGACACCGATGGAGACGGTTATCCCGAGTTCGTTTTGCATATCGGCGGAGATTCTTTGCGCTATCTCCTCCCCCGAGCCGAAGAGCAGAGCGCTGCCGGTCACATCGAGCCAGCACTCGTCAATGCTAAACGGCTCAACGAGGTCGGTATATCTTAGATATATCTGTCTTGCGAGGACAGAGAACTCGCGGTATTTATCCATATGCGGCGGCACGCAGACGAGCTGAGAGCAAATCGAGCGCGCCTGCCAGACGGTCTGCGCGGTTTTCACGCCCGCCTTTTTGGCGAGCTGATTTTTCGCGAGCACTATTCCGTGCCTGTCGCTCTCACTGCCGCAGACTGCCATCGGCACATCGCGCAGTTCGGGTCTGAAGGTACACTCCACCGAGGCAAAAAAGTTATCGAGATCGCAGTGCAGAATAACCCTGTCCCCCATCGGTGTTCGCCTCCTCAATTCGAACATTTGTTCAAACATATTATATATCTTTTTTATGCTTTCGTCAAGAGTAATATTTTACATTGAATTTTGCCGAATACCGTGCAGAGAATAGCAAAAGAGAAAGGACGGGAGAAATATGCGGCAAAATCCGAACGAAAAAATAATCAGAATGTGGACTGCCGCAGCCGTGCTGACGGTGGCGCTTATATTTCTTTTTATAGCTTCGCGGCGCATGAACACCCTCTCGGAAATATTCTTTTATCAAACAGGAATGGGCGGGATAAATGAATATTGCGGATATTATTCAGTCTCGATGAATATAGCAAAAGTGTAAAGCAAATCACTTGACAAAGTGGATAACTGTGTGGAAACTGTTGAAAACTCGTCATTTTAATTCTGATATAAATATATCTTTGTAATTCGTAGCGCTGCTTGTTAACTGTTTATTCACAATTACAATATACCATTCAGTGAATATTTACTCTGTTTGAAGTCAAACTAACATAACCGCGGAAATTTCATCATATAATTTTCACAGCATAATGAAAGGCGCGATAATCAAAATGAAAAAAGGAAGAAAGACAAAAATATACCGCACATTCCGTCTGCCGTCGTTTGCCGGCGGGCTGCCTGCCCTCGCAATAACGGTCATTCTCACGGCGTCGCTGCTGCTGTTCGGCGTCGGCGGAACGAAGCTTGCGCTGATAAGCGCGGGACTTGCCATGCCAGAAGGCGGGATAGAATACATAAAAGAGAACTCCCCTTCCGTCAAAGACAAAACAGAGACCACAGAGAGCGAAGCTCAGGCGAGCGCCACAGTACAGAGCAGAAACGCGCCGGAATCGGAAGAGAAAGCGAGCGAAACGGAAAAGAGCTTTGACATCACGGCGACACCCTCGGATATTTTAGCGGCGATGGCGGAATTTGAATCGAAACACAAATCCGAAAAAGGCGACGGCAAGATAGTCGAGACAAAATACGGAAAAGCCAACGCGACCAACACATATAAAAATATCTGCGTCAAGAACACTACGCAGACAAAATCAATAAACATAGAAAAAGTTCTGAACGAGCCAATCGACTTGAAAGCCGTTGACAAATCTCAGCCTGCCGTACTCATTTTTCACACACACACCACCGAGGGCTATGAGATGCTCGGCCGCGGATTCTACTCGAACAGCTACACAGGGCGCGGAGAGGATAAAAGCCGAAACATGGTGCGCGTCGGCGATGAAATTACAAAAATGCTCGAAAAATCCGGCTACAAAGTAATCCACGACACGGAGATACACGACAGAAAATACACCGGCGCATATGACCACTCGAAAGTCAATGTCGAGGCGTATCTCAAGAAATACCCGTCGATTCAAGTCGTACTTGATATCCACCGCGACGCGATACATCTGAGCAACGGCAACAAGATAAAACCGACTGCGGAGATAAACGGCAAAAAGGCGGCGCAAATCATGATAATCACCGGAGCGCAGGAGGGCAAGGTCAAAGACTTCCCCGACTGGGAGCAGAATCTGCGCTTTGCGGTAAGATTGCAGCAGACCTGCGAGACGATGTATCCCGGACTGATGAGACCTATTCTGTTCTCGCAGCGCAAATACAACATGAATCTGTCGCACTGCAATCTTCTGCTCGAAATGGGCAGCGACGCAAACACGCTCGAAGAGGCCGCATATTCCGGCAGGCTTGTCGGCACAGCCATCGCAAAGCTGCTCGACGAATATTCCGCATAAAAAAGGGAATACTTCCCGCAGAACGGAGGTATTCCATGAAAAGACGCAAAAATAAAAAGGCAGAAACATTCACAGTCACCGCGAAGCGATTTATGATAAGCTGCATACTCATTCTGAGCATGACCGGGCTCGCGGCGGGGATATCATATGCGGGCGGCAACTCGCGGCACATGGCTATAGGAGAGAGCGGCAGCACGGTGGCACTCGCCCATAACGAAAAAAAGCTCGAACTCAATATAAACGAAAAGACGGCAGTGACATTCAATCTGTCACTGCCGGAAAAGTACAGGGATTATTTATATTTTCTGCCCGCTCCGCTGAGCGGAATTTTCTGGCTCATCGAGCTCATACCTTGACGGCAAGCTTCTCCGCCTCGGTGCTGTCGGGAGTCACGAAAGCGGTGTTATACACATGATAGATAACCTTGCCGGGCTTCGCGCCGACGGGCTTTTTGAGATTCTTGACCCGCGTATAATCAACAGGCACATTTGACGATTCCCTCGCTCTGCTGTGATAAGCCGCGAGGCGCGCCGCCTCTTCGAGCGTCGAGTCGGGTATCTCCATACCCTCGGCGCAGATTATGACATGAGAGCCGGGTATCTTCTGCGTATGGAGCCACATATCGCCCTTTGCGGCGGTTTTCAGCGAAAGCTTGTCGTTCTGTACGTTGTTTCTGCCGACCAAAATTTTGAATCCGTCTGTGGACCGGTACTCCATCGGAGCGCTCGGCTTCTGCAGACCTTTTTTATTTTGGACGCTCTTTCTCTTTATATATCCGGACGCCGCAAGCTCGGCGCGGATCTCGTTTATCTCGCCGAAGCCCGAAGCGCGGCTAAGCGCGTCGGAGACAGTATCTATATATTGAAGCTCCGCCTCACCCTGTTCAATGAGCGTTGCGAGCATCTGCTCCGCCGTCTTTGCCTTGCGGTACTCTTTGTAATATTTCTGCGCGTTTGCGCTCGGAGAGAGTGCCGGATCGACGTTTATACGGCGAGGCTTGTTTTCGTTATAATAGTCCGCCACTTCGTAAAACGGCACGCCCTTGCCGAGCGTATGCTGATACGCAGTTATCAGCTCGGCGTTTATCCTCAGTTCATCCTTATCGGCGCAGGCGGCAAGCTCGGCGCGCTGATTGTTGAGTCTGCGGCTTATTCGCGAAGTTGCGTTGCTCAGAAGCTTCTGAAGATCGGACGAGCGTTGGCGCGTGCGGTCTATTCTGTCGCGCTCGCTGTAGAATTCATCGAGAAGCTGAGAAAAGCTGTCATAGCTCTCGGAGGTATACGCCGTGCCGTACTGGTGTATCTCTTCAAAAGAGAAATCGAACGGCTTGCCGGATTCGTCCTTGAGCATAGTCGGTTTGCCAAAATTCGAATCAAACCTGTTTTTTATGCTCTCAAGTGCGGCGCATACTCGCTCACGCTGTGCTTCGTCGGCACAGCCGGTTTGAACATCTCCCCCGCTCGTCTCCGCTATCTCGCGGCATATGAGCGGCGACGCGCCCTCGACGCAGCTGAGCAGCGAGGACGAGAGCATCTTTGAAGAGAAAGAGAACACGGTTTCGGTTGTCTTTTCGGCAGTCTCTTCGAGCAGGCTCAGTTTATTCTGCGCGGGCGGGTCATGGTATTCGCCGCCGGGCAGTATCTGCCTTACAGAGGACTGGGTGCAGTCGATACGCTTGACGGCATCGACTATTCTCCCCGACTCCGAGACGAGAATCAGGTTGCTGTGCTTCGCCATAATTTCGGCGTAGAGCGTGAGCGCGACTTTGTCGCCGAGCTCGTTTGTGGCAGAAAAATCTATCGCGAGCACACGGTCAAGCCCGTTCTGGCGCACGTCGGTTATCTGCGCGCTCGTCAGATGCTTTCGCATGAGCATGCAGAACATCGGCGGCACTGCCGGATTCTCCGGCGCGCGTGAAGTCAGATGGACGCGCGGGCTGTTTGCGGACGCGGAGAGAAAGAGCTTCTTTGCGCCGTTTCTGTCGCGCAGATGCATGACAAGCTCATCTTTTGAGGGCTGATGCACCTTTTCGACACGGCATCCGACGATATCGCGGCGAAGCTCTTCTGTTAAGAAATGCAATGTAAATCCGTCAAGCGGCATAAGTAAAACTCCAGACTAATATATCAGATAAAATGGGTCGGAGACTGCTGTGATATAACAAAGAAGTCGACATCCGTGACAGTCTTTTCAAGATAATCAAAAATTGTTTTGACTACAGGATTTTCGGTCTCGAAATGCCCGGCGGCAACAAGAGTGACTCCGCAGGCGGACGCACCCAAAAATTCGTGGTGCGCAACATCGCCGGAGACAAGCGCTTCACAGCCGAACGCGAGCGCATCGGAGAAGAATTCGCCGCCCGCGCCGCCGCACAGGGCGACTCGCTTTATGCTTCTGCCGCCGTCGCAATAGCGCACATGGCAGCAGAGTCTCTGCGAGACAAGCTCCGCAAATTGTTTTGGCGAAAGCTCTTCTTTGAGCTCCCCCGCTCTGAGAAGCATCGTTCCGGCATTCGGGGACGGAATCTTACGGACATTTTCAAGCCCTAAGCACTGCGCCAGAACATCGTTGACGCCGCCGTCCGCACAATCGAGATTTGTATGGGCGCAGATAGCGTTCATGCCGTATTTTGCCAACAAATAGACGGGATCGTGCGCGCTGAGATTTTTTATCGGATGGAATATGACCGGGTGGTGGCTTATTATAAGCTGTGCCCCGGCTTCGTGCGCTCTTTCAACGGCATCTGGCGTTATATCGAGCACAACGGCAGCCCTTGTGACCTGCGCCGAGCTTTCGCCGACGAGCAGGCCGACATTGTCCCACTGCTCATGGACATCAAACAGACAGAACGCATCAAGAGCGTTATAAATATCACCGACAACAGCCATCACTTTTCTCCTCCGTTCAAAAAACTTTCCATACCGAGACAGGCCTTTTCGCAGTACTCCGCCTCGTCGAGTTTGAAGTTCGCTTCGCGCAGAGACGACGCGCGTATTTTCAGCCGCTTATGCTGTCTCTCAACGAGTTTTCGCGCGATATCATCGTTTGGATCGAGCTTTCCGTAGAACTCATAACCCTGAGGGAAAGCTTCTATTTTTCCCGAATATTCGGCACATATGACTGAATATATGCGCCCGTCATCGCGGCAGGTGCGCTCTTCAATTATATCAAAGCCATTATTGCAGAGAAACAATCTTACCTCTTCGGCATGAGACATCGGCTGAAGTATCAGCCTTATGTTTTTGTTTTTTACCCACTCGGTGCGCTCGAGCAGTTTGGCGATAAGTATTCCGCCCATTCCTGCCATTATTATATCATCCGCCTCGCCCGCCGAAAGCTCATCGAGTCCGTCGGAGAGACGCAGAGTTATTTTATCCGCAATGTTCCAATGTTTGAGCGTCTCCGCCGCGTTTTCAAGCGGACCTTTCCGTAAGTCGCAGGCGAGCGCGCGCGGGCAGATACTGCTCAGGACAAGGTATGACGGAAGATAGGCGTGGTCGGTACCGATATCGGCAGCGACCACGCCCTTGCGCACCATATCAGCCGCCGTTTTCAGGCGGGGTGAAAGCACGATCATTTACTTGGAAGCGAGATACTCGTTGATCTCGGCAACAAGCGAATCGACATCAACGCCGTGAACCATGCACGCCTGCTCAACGCTCTCGCCTCTGGAAGCGGGGCAGCCGAGGCAATGCATACCCATCTCAAGGAAGTACTTTGCGGTACCTCTGTCGGCGTCAAGTATATCTCCGATAAGCATATCTTTTGTAATTTCGGTCATAATACAACTTCCTTTCCTGTTTATACTTTCATTTTACCACAGTTTTGAAGGCATATCAATTATTTTTCAAGCTTTTCGCGGTCGATAATAATTGACTCTATTATATATTTCGGTCGATGCTTGGTCTCCGTGTATATCTTGCCGACATACTCGCCGATAATGCCGAGCATGAACAGCTGAAGTCCGCCGAGCGCCCACACGGATGCGCCTATACTCGCCCAACCCGCGACGGCATGACCTGTCGCCTTGCTGACGATGCAGTAGATAAGCATTGCAAGGCACACGAGCAGAGAGAATATACCGAGAGTTGTGGCAATTTTGAGCGGTCTGACGCTGAACGAAGTTATTCCCTCAAAGGCGAACGAGAGCATCTTTTTCAGCGGATATTTTGACTCGCCCGCAAGGCGCTCCTTACGCTCATACTCGACAGTAGAAGTCCTGAAGCCTATCTGCGGCACTATTCCGCGCAGGAACAAATTCACTTCGTCAAACTCGCTCAGAGCGTCGAGAGCGCGGCGGCTCATGAGCCTGTAATCGGCGTGGTTGAAAACTATCTCAACGCCCATTGCCGCCATGAATTTATAGAATCCCTCTGCGGTGAAGCGTTTGAAGAATGTATCTTTTTTGCGCGAAGAGCGTACACCGTAAACTATATCGTCGCCCGCAATAAAGTTGTCCACCATCTTTTCAATGGCGTCGACATCGTCCTGGAGATCGGCGTCGAGGCTTATCACGGCGTCAGCGTATTTTTTCGCGGTCATAAGTCCCGCAAGCAGAGCGTTCTGATGCCCTTTGTTGCGGGAAAGATTTATTCCGGCAAAAATGCCGTCATCAACGCAAAGGGCGCTTATTATATTCCATGTGTTGTCCTTTGAGCCGTCGTTGACGAAAGCTATTTTGCTCTCGGGCGATATTTTGCCGCTGTCTATCATGGACTGCATGACGGCTTTCAGCTGCCTTGATGTCTCCGGCAGAACTTCTTCTTCGTTATAGCACGGTACAACAAGCCATATTGTTTTCATTTTATCTAATCTCCGTATTTTTATTTGACTGTGCATCAATATTACATCGTTAATATACCATTCCTGTTCTCTGTTGTCAATAAAGCACGGTGTTTGTTCACAAATACAAACAAATATAAAAAGGCTGTTGCAATACCGGCGATTTTGTGCTTTAATATACTGGTGCAACTTTTTTGGCAAAAATTTTTATCAGAATGAGGGATCTTTAATGGAGAAAAAACGAAGCAGCTTTACAGGGCGCGTCGGTTTCGTTCTGGCGGCGGCAGGTTCTGCAGTCGGACTCGGAAACCTTTGGCGTTTCCCCTATCTTGCGGCAAAATACGGCGGCGGTATCTTCCTGCTCGTCTACATTATTCTCGCGATAACATTCGGCTTTACGCTGATGGTGACTGAAATTGCCATCGGCAGAAAGACCGGGCTTTCCTGCATCAGCGCATATAAGAAGCTTGACAAGCGTTTCGGCTTCATGGGCTGGCTGTCCGCACTCGTGCCTGTTATTATAACCCCCTACTACTGCGTTATCGGCGGCTGGGTCATCAGATATTTCGCCGAGTTCGTTTCGGGTCACGGCAAGGATCTTGCCACAAGCTCCGCCGATTTCTTCTCGAACTTCATCGGAATGAAGGGCGGCATAGTTGACAACCCAATGCTCTGGTTCATCATTTTCGTCGCGCTCACCTCTGCCGTCGTTATATTCGGCGTTGAAAAGGGCATCGAAAAGGTCAGCAAAGTAATGATGCCGATACTCGTTATACTCTGCGTGGTTATCGCAGTTTTCGCGCTGACAATTGACGGCGCGCTCGCGGGTCTCAAATATTACCTGCTACCCGATTTTTCAAAGTTCTCCTCCGCAACCGTTCTTGGTGCGCTCGGTCAGCTGTTCTATTCGATGTCGCTGGCAATGGGTATCATGATAACCTACGGCTCATATATGAAAAAAGAGGACAACATCGAAAAGAGCGTGCGCCAGATCGAGATATTCGACACCGGTATAGCTCTTCTCGCGGGTCTTATCATCATTCCCTCGGTCGTCGCATTCAACGGCGGTTCGGCTGACGGAATCAACGCGGGCCCCGGTCTTATGTTCATCACCCTGCCCCAGGTCTTCAACGCCATGGGATCAATAGGCGGTGTGGTCGGCACGCTGTTCTTTCTGCTCGTTTTCTTCGCGGCAATCACTTCTTCCATCTCCCTCATGGAGACGGTCGTTTCGATGGTCAGAGACAAGTTCCACTGGAACCGCGTAGTCACGACTGTCGTTGTTACATTGGGTACTGTAGCCATCGGTTCGCTCTCCGTCCTCGGCTACGGTCCGCTTGCAAACTTCAAGATTTTCGGCATGCAGATGCTCGATTTCTTCGACTTCATCTCGAACTCCGTGCTCATGCCAATCGTCGCTTTCCTGACCTGTATTCTTATCGGTCATGTTGTCGGCACAAAAGTCATCGCGGACGAAGTCGGACTTTCCGCCAAATTTACTGGCGAGAAGCTGCACCGCGTGATGATAAAATGGGTAGCCCCGATTCTTCTCGTTGTTATCCTCGTCGCGCAGGTTCTTTCCGCCTTCGGCATCATCACGATCTGACAGATAAAATTAACAGCGCACCGTCTGAAAGAATCAGGCGGTGCGCTTTTTTGCTATAAGATAGACAGAGATATAAATACACACGCAGAGCAAAGTAAAGTTGTTTCCGGTTTTTATGAGCAAAATTATCCCGCACACGGTCAGAGGAATCAGCAAAACGGCGGCAAAGATATTAACAATCTTATCAGCCGTGCGCTCCTCATATTTGAGCAGCAACAAGCTTTTGAGTGCCGTCGCGCCGTCCATCGGCTCGACAGGCAGGAGATTGAAAACGCCTATACCCGCACTCAGAGCTGCAAGCTTCAAAGCGTTTGGATACCACCGCGCAAACGGCAAGGCAGCAAGCAAAACAATAAAATTCGCCGCAGGTCCCGCGAGGGCGCAGACAGCCTCACGGCGGTAATCGAGGCACACTTCTCCCCGCTCTATCCTCATGCCGAACACGCCGAGAATTATCGCATCGGGCGGCGCGGAGCAGAGGGTCAAGAGCAAAATATGCCCCGCTTCATGCAGAGCACAGCAAAGAAAAATAAGCAGCGCCGTTCTGCTTTTGTCGAGCATAAGAATAACGGCGGCGGACGCGGCGAACGGAAAGCCTAAATCAATGCGGGTCGTTTTTATATAAAAATGCATCAGATATTTCCACTGAAAAGCAGACGCGCGGGATCGTATTTGAGCCCGTTTATCCGCACTTCAAAATGAAGATGCGGTCCGGTCGCCATGCCCGTTGAACCGACGAGGGCTATCGTCTCGCCCTGGCGAATAACCGCATTCATGGGAGCCAATATCTCGGAACAGTGACAATAAAAAGTTTCAAGCCCGTCCGCGTGGGTCAGGCGGATATACTTGCCGGCAATTTCATCCTCTCCAACCTTGGTGACGGTGCCGTAAAATGCGGCGGAAATCGGACTCCCCTGCGCCGCCGCGATATCGAGCCCCGAATGGAGCGACGCTTCGCCCGTAAACGGATCTTCACGCCTGCCGAACGGCGAACTGACCCTGCCGCTGACCGGCATATGCGCGCTCATAGTTGTGTAATAAGGCGAGAAGCTCATTCTATACGCCTTTACATTGAGCTCCGACGAGCCTTTGCCGAGACTTTCGGTGCTCGTTTCGGAATCTTCATCACTGTCGGCGAGCGCTCCCGCGGGTTCAAATACAAAGCCCGCGGCGCTCTTTATTTTTCCCCATGCTTCGCGCGCGTTTATGCTGTACTGCATGGCGGATTTATATGTATTTCTAATCGTCTCAAAGCTCGTTGGAGACAGCTTGCGTATGCCGAAAATCAGACCGACGGCGGCAGCGCAGATAATGAGCTGGAGCAATATAAGACGTGCCCCGGCGTCGCCGCTCTTTTCGCGTTTTGTATTCGGCTCAGCATCGAGCCCCATCTGCGCGCGATATTCTTCGCGCGTCATGCGTCCGTTTTCCGAGTCCATACATCCGCCTCCAAAATAGATATCATTTAAATCTATGCGGACAGGTCGGATAATATGAAAAGAGGCCGCCGCATTCAGATGCAGCAGCCCGAAATATCAAATTTTCTCAGCCCTTGAGACCGCGTTCCTGTCTGTCCATATCCTCGACGACTATATCGTATATCTCGCCGAGAGACGCGCAGTATTCAAGCACCTTCCACGGCTCATTGGTATGGAAATGAATCTTTATCAGCTCTTCATCGCCGACGGCAAGCAGGCAGTCGCCCTTGAAATGCTCGGTGAAATAATCGTTTATAACATCTTCGTCAAGATCGTGGCCGTCGATAAGAAGCTGGGTATCGTATCTGAATTCAAGCATGATTTTTCTCCTTTTGCGCCTTGTCATATATTATATCCCTTCATCGGCGGGATATCACAACGATATGTATTTTAACACAGGAACGCAAAAATGTATATAGACAATCTGTAAACATTCGAATAATTAAAGACCCGCCGAAACGGGTCTTTGATTTATCAAATTATCAGTCCGAATAGCCGGCGATGAATTCGCGGGTACGCTCGGATTTGGGATTGTCGAACACCTCTTCGGGAGTTCCCTCTTCTTCGATAACTCCGTTATCCATGAAGATTATCCTGTCCGCCGCCTCGCGTGCGAAGCTCATTTCATGCGTGACGATAACCATCGTCATCTTTTCGGCGGCAAGGTCTTTTATGACCTTGAGAATCTCTCCGGTGAGTTCGGGGTCGAGAGCGCTCGTCGGCTCGTCGAAGAACAGAATCTTCGGTTTGAGAGCCATTGCGCGGGCTATCGACACGCGCTGCTGCTGACCGCCGGAAAGCTCGCAGGGATAGTTGTTCATCTTCTCGCCGAGTCCGACCTTGCGAAGCAGGGCTTTACCGTTTTCATCTATCTCGGCGAAGATAGCCTTGCGGTTCTTCTTGAAATCCGGGCGGCTCTTTGCATGGATTTTTGCGGCAAGAGTGACATTTTCAAGCGCCGTATACTGTGGGAACAGATTGAAGGACTGGAACACGAGTCCTATCTTGAGCTGATTCTCGCGCTGCTGCTGAGCGGAGAGCTTATCGGTATTGCTGCCGTCAAAAACAACGCCGCCGTCAACGGTTATCGAGCCGCTGTCCGCAGTTTCGAGCATGTTGATGCAGCGCAGCAGAGTTGTTTTTCCGCTGCCCGACGAGCCGATTATAGCGAGGACATTCTTCTCTTCAAGCGAGAAGCTTATGCCTTTGAGAACCTCGGCATCGCCGAAGGATTTTTTGAGATCTTTAACTTCAAGTATAGCCATGATCAACCTCTGTAATAGTTAAGTTTCTTTTCGAGCGCATTGAACAGCAGAGTGAGAACTCCGCAGAAGATGAGGTAGAATATCGCGGTATAGAACAGCGGCCAGATTATGGCGTAGACTTTAACGATATTCTGAGCCGACATAATAAGCTCGCCGACTGCGATAACATTCGCGAGTGAAGTATCCTTGACGAGCGTAATTACCTCGTTGCTCATCGGCGCCATGATACGCTTGACGACCTGGAACAGCACTACTTTGAAGAAGGTCTGGGTCTTCGTGAGTCCGAGCACCTGACCCGCCTCATACTGACCGACCGGGATACTCTCTATGCCGCCGCGGTATATCTCCGAAAAATACGCCGCATAGTTGATTATGAACGCTATGATAACGGCGATTATGCGCGATCTGAACGGCGTGCCGAACACAAGACCGGGAACATAAAAGACGACCATAATCTGGAGCATCAGCGGCGTTCCGCGGATTACCCACACAAAAGCGCGGCTGATCCAGCGCAGGGGCTTGAAACGGCTCATCGAACCGAGAGCTATCGGCAGGCCGAGCGGTATGGCCGCGACGAGGGTTATAAAAAATATCAACAGCGTATATTTAAAGCCCCCGAGCAGCTGAGCGTTGACGCCGAGAAAATCCATTTATGTATCCTTCTTCCTTTGAGGTTATCTGACTTCGATATATATTAAACCATTTTTGAGCACAGCGCAAGCCCCGCCGCAGAAAATCGGCAGGACCTGCGTGATATTTAATTTGTTGCTTTACTGAGCGATGACTCTGCCGGAGAGGTTATACTTTTCGGCAAGCTTTGCAAGAGTACCGTCATCGTAGAGCTCTTTGATAGCGGCGTTGATCTTCGCGGTGAGCTCGGTGTCGCTCTTGCGGATACCAACCGCATAAACTTCGGAATCTGCGCTCGAGATGACATCGACTATCATAAGATCGTCATAATCGGTTCCCTCGCCGATGCTGCCCGCTGCGGTAACAGCATCGATTATCGCGATATCGGCGGTCTTGCTCTTGACTTCCATGAGCGAGGTGCCCTGATCCTTGACGGGAAGGTAGCTCTTGCTGAGTCCTGCGTCCGCCTTGACGGCTATCTCGCCTGCGGAACCTGCTTCTGCGACAACCTTAGCACCGCTCATCGAAGCGAGATCCTTATACTTTGCGGCGTCAGCCTTGCGGATAACGGCGACCTGGGAGTTGTTCATGTAAGCGCTGGAGAAGTTGATCTGATTCTTGAGCTCGTCCGTTGCGGTCATGCCGTTCCAGATGCAGTCGATAGTCTTGGAGTTGAGTTCGGTGACTTTCGAATCCCAGTCAATTTCCTGAAACTTTGCGGTCACGCCGAGCTTCTCGCAAACAGCCTTGGCAAACTCGGTCTCGAAGCCGACAAGCTCGCCGTTCTCCATGTAGTTCATGGGTCTGAAGTAAGTAATTCCGATGACCAGCTCGCCCTTATCTGCGATGTAGTCCCAATCGGTCTTATCGTTCTTTTTGCAGCCTGCAAAACCGAGTGCAAGCACGAGGGTCAGGACTGCGAGTACAAGTGCAACAATTCTTTTTTTCATGGTGTGTTCCTCCGTGTTGTTTAGTGTGATTGTATGATATCACGTTACTACGCTAAAGTCAACACTTTTTTTCAAAAATTTTTACTATCTGCGAAACGGTCAAAAACGATTCGTACAAGCAGGGATTTTTATGCAAAACCACGGCATAGCAATACCTCCCGGTTCAAAGCCCGGGAGGCACGATCATTTGTGACACACTCTCAGTGTTTTTTACCCTGTGCCGCGACTTTGTTTATTTTTGCGGCTATAACTTCGGGATCGCCGAGATACTGCTTGGATATTACATTGAACTTGTCGTCGAACTCATAGACAAGCGGAACGCCGGTCGGGAGATTGACTTTCATTATCTCGTCCGGGGTCAGCTTTTCGAAATGCATGACGAGCGCACGCAGCGAATTGCCGTGCGCCGCGATAATAACGCGCTTGCCTTCGCGCATTTTCGGCGCGATCTCGTTTTCAAAATACGGAACGGTTCTTGCAATCGTGTCCTTGAGGCTCTCGCCGAGCGGAAGCTCTGCTTTGTCCTCGTCTCTGTACTGCGCCTGGTTGGCGGGATTACGCTCATCAGTAGGTTCGAGCACGGGCGGGCGCACATCGAACGAACGGCGCCATATGAGCACCTGCTCCTCGCCGAACTTCTCGGCGGTCTCGGATTTGTTCAGCCCCTGAAGCGCGCCGTAATGGCGCTCGTTGAGCTTGTATGATTTTATAACGGGAAGCCATGCCCTGTCCATGACATCAAGCACTGCGTCGAGAGTATGGATGGCGCGCTTGAGATAAGACGTATAGCAAATATCAAAGTCATATCCGCCGTCGAGCAGAGATTTTCCCGCAGACAGCGCCTCTTTTCTGCCGTTGTCGGAGAGGTCGACATCCGTCCAGCCCGTGAAGCGGTTTTCAAGATTCCATTCGCTTTCTCCGTGGCGAAGCAACACAAGTTTCATTTTTACACAGCTCCTTTGTTTCAAGATAGCCGGAGTCTCCTACTCCCGCCTGCGGATATATTATACACTTTTTTGGTATGCAATGCTCCGCTTATTCATATTATTTAAAAATAATTTACAAATTCGCATGATTGCCACAGCCGGCTCGCCGATATTTTTCCTGAACAGCCTAATTCAAATGAGGTTTAACACGTATTTATCATAAACAAACAGTCAAAAAAAGTATAAAAAGAGCCCGGAATTACCGAGGCTCGTCGTCGAAAGGCTAAGCTTATGAAACAGTTTAGAAAATCATTAAAAAAAATCATAGCAATAGGAGAAAATTTTTAATTAAAAAATATTGACAAGTGCCTGTCTAATGTGTTAGACTAAAGACGTAGTCTAATGCATTAGTCTGAGGAGATAATGAAAATGTCAACACCTAAAGTATTTGAAAGTGAATACCGTTTTTGCTTAATTTTATGGGAAAATGAGCCTATTGGCAGCACTGAGCTTGCAAAGATTTGTAAAGAAAAACTTGGTTGGTCTAGAACAACCACTTACACGGTAATTAAAAGATTATCCGATAGGGGCGTAGTTGTAAATGAAAATGCCGTTGTTCGTTCTTTAATATCAAAAGAAGAAATTCAAAAAGCAGAAATAGAAGAATTGGTTCAAAAAAAATTTGAAGGTTCTTTGCCAGATTTTATAGCGACCTTTACAAGGCATCAAAGATTAACTGATGAAGAAATCAATCAAATTAAAAATTTGATTGACAAAGAATAGGTTATTTATAAAATGGAGTTTTTATTTTTAAAAAGCGTAAATATAAATATTGTTTTATCTTGGATAATTATTGCAATATTGTTTGTTCGTATTATATTAAAAAAAAAGTCAAAACAAGTATGTTTTTCATTATGGGGGATTCTTTGTTTTAAGTTTTTTATCCCCTTTTCTTTTGAGTGCAGATGGAGTTTAATTCCGAGTATCGAAACATTTAGTATAGAGGATATATATAACAGGAGCTTTCGTATTCATTCGGGAATAAGTAAATTAGATGAAATTTTAAATAATATAATTGGTAGTCGTTATTACGAGGGGGTAACAGTTCCGACCGGTGCCATGTCCTTTACATTGAAAATATTATCAATTACTTGGTTCGCGGGGATATTAGTGTTTTTAATCGGTTTTATTATTTACACCCTCAAACTTAAAAGAAATCTTTGTACTGCTGTTCATTTTGAGAAAAACATATGGGAAAGTGATATAATTACATCTCCGTTTGTTTTTGGTTTTTTTTAAGCCGCGTATTTATATCCCGTTTAATCTGACACAAATTGAAATTAATAATGTTGTTGCACATGAGAGTTCACACATTAAGCATGGGGATCATTTGTGGCAGCTGTTAGTATATTTACTATTGATGTTAAATTGGTATAATCCTTTGATTTGGCTTGCTTATAAAAAATTTATAGATGATATGGAGTTAGCTTGTGATGAAAGGGTTATCAAAAAAATGGATATTTCAGCGAGAAAAAATTATTCTAGGATCTTATTGAATTGTACTGTAAATCAAACTTTCACATTAGGAGAGCAGTTATATTTCGGTCGTGAAAATATCAAAGAAAGAGTTGTCAATATTGTTAAATATAAAAAGCAATCTAAATCGGTATTTTTATTTTCAGTTGGTTTATTATTGATAGTAGCTATTTGTTTCCTTACAAATCCCGAAAACAGTAATGGTCAAAATATACTTGAACTTTTGAAGGTTATCAATAATTAAAGTAAAATATACTATAGTATTATTTATATTATGAATGTGGGGGGTGTCGCCAATGTGCTGAATAATCTTTAATATTAAGATTAATTAATGCAAAGTTTAAAAACAATAAATTTAAAAAGGAGTAAAACCATGGAAAAATACACTTTTAAATTCCAAAAGACATCAAGAATAATTGCTATTATACTTTTATGCGTTACTGTTCTTTCTTCAACGTGCATTACGGCTTTTGCGGAAGAAGACAATGCCATAAACAAGCCTGAAACAAATATAGCAACTGTCCTTACGACTGTCGGAAAAGTAATAGATGGCGGACAAGTTATTATTGACGGCAAAGAAAATAATTTATATCGTGAATTTGCAAATAAAAATGAAGCAATTACAGATATAAAAGAAAAGGTTCCAACACTGTTAAGCGTATTATCAACAGAATATAATTTAGCACCGCTTACTGATGAAAACTGGAAAGAATATAAGGACGCTATGTTTATGCTGTTTGATTCCGAAAACAAACCGGAAAATTATGACGAATCCAATATAGAGTTTCGAACACTTAGAGCATTTTTTGATATTTACGAAAATTCTGAAAAGAATGAGCAGATATTAGAAAAAGTTCAGGTATTGAAATATGTTCAGTTTAATCGTTCATTGAATAAAGAAATCGATGAAGAATTAGCACTTTTATTACCATACACTGAGCCGTATGCTCGAGCATTTATAGAAACAAAGAAAAATGATATTGTACCATATGCAGGGGCTGCATATGATGTAACAAAAGCCGTGAATTATGCTAATAAATACGCAACAAATCCAAATAAACCAACATATTATTATTTTAGCAGGGGTGATTGTGCCAATTTTGCCTCTCAGATACTTGAAAATGCAGGGGTAAGCCAAATAGTATATAATGATGTCGGTAAAGGTTGGTGGCATAAACGCGAAACCGGTTTTTTAGGTATTGGTTATAAACATACGCATTCTCAATCATGGAGTATGGCTGATACTTTTGCAAGATACCAAGGAATAATGTATTCCACAACAAATCATAATAGCTTTAAAGCTAACATTAGCAAAGGTAGTTTCATAGTTGCAGACTTTGATAATGATGGTGATTGGGATCACTGTGGATTTGTAACTGATAAAAGCTCAAACGATTACAAGGTAGCTCAGCATACAAGCAATTACAATGAGTGGGCAAGTAGCAGTAAAAACGGTTGGGATAATATCGGCGGTGACGGAGGTAAATATGCTCGAGTCAGAAAATAACAAATGAGGGATTAAAATGAAGAGTATATTAAAGAGAGTATTATTAGCTGCTTTATTATTAGTAAATTTATCAACGCTGCTGTTGGATTGGCAGACAATTGAGGGAATAACTTCACGCGATGGCGTACTTGTTCTTTCCGGTAATATTGTTTTATCAGGTGTTATTTTATGTATTTTCTTTTTGAGTTTATTGCTTTACAAAAAGTTAAAGACAATATGTTTTATAAGCGGCTTGTGCTCTCTTAGTATGTTGTTTGCACTTGAATTTTCCAAATTTGAATCATATGGAAGATTTAATAACTCAGCGATAGGTGTCTATTTGGGATTATTGACTATGATAATTACTATTGCAGCATTTATCTTGTTGTTAAGAAAAGAAACATTTCTTGCTGATAAATAAAATAGGGAGGGTGTCAATATTAACACCCTCTTCCTATACTCTGTTTTTAAGCCCGCTCTCTGTGTCAGCGCAATATATGCGGCGGCGATGGGTTATACAAGGCTTGCCGCCGGGGCGCACTATCTGACCGATGTGGCGGCGGCCGCGATAATCGGATACACGGCGTTTGTGACAGTCAGATTTATTTATATAAAAGTTTCGGCGAAGATATAAAAGAACACGGTGCGGATTTCCGTACCGTGTTATTTATACAATAGTTATCTCTCGATCGGAGAAATTACAGGCTTTCCGTCTCTGTCAAGCAGAGGCGTCATGCCGCCTGCATAGCCGTCGGCACGGAACAGATAATTCACCCCGGTCTCTTTGTCGACCCAGATTTCCATGGTTGACAACGGACCTTGCGAATAGACATTTTCGAATCTTTCGTTTTTGGCCATTGTATTGTCTCCGTGAATTTATTTGTCAGCGCACAAATTCTCTGATAAGACCTATTACCAAAAGGTGAAGAGGATAATATGCATAGAACAGCCATTTCATGAATCTGTTGATTTTGGGGTTTCGTCCGCGCTTTCCGTTATACAAAAACAACAGCGGTATCGCGAGCGCGACGCAGAGCTGTATCAGCCCGTATATTTTGTCGATAGCGAAGAAATATACAACTGCATAGACTGCAGCCCAAAGCATAGACCAGGCAATCTGCTTTTTCGGCTCTCCCCTGTTCGTGCCTATAGACAGCACGCTCAGCGACGCTATGCAACTCCAATCGGCGGGCAGCGCGACGGCGCAGATAAGTAAAGTTAAAATCACCTTTGCAGGCATTTTAATTTTGCTGTTGTCTGCTATTCGCAGCAGGACGAGTCCCCACGCGAGCGACCATATAACGCTCGTCTGGTTGAGGATATTCCCATAATAAAACGGAATAAATGAGTGCCAGTCTGCAAAATCGTTTGAAGCGAATATATAAGCAAAATGCGATATCACGGCAAACACAAACAGGCGCGCCGTATATTTCTTAATATCGCGCGTATAGTGATAGCCCTCGGCGATGAAAAAGCACATTATCGGGCAGGTAAGCCTGCCTATGATATGCAAAATTATCGGCAGAGGGTCTGTCGGATAACCCGGGAACAGAAGCCACGCAATATGATCCGCCGTCATGGCCGCTATCGCGATAAGCTTGAGCATATTTGAATCGAGTCCGCTGCGGGTCAAAGTTTTCTGCATAAATTCACCTCATCGGTCGCCGCGATATATTTCGTCCATCTCGCTTTCGGAGAGATCGGGATTTTTGCTCTTGTTTTCAATGCCGCTCTGCGAGTCCTTTTGAGCGGGGTTGACGGCAGTGGTTTTTCCGAGATTGCTTTTGAGAACATAGATCATGCCGGCAAAAATCTCGCCGAGTCTTTTAGTTATCTCGTCCTCGGTGAAATTACACACCTTGCGCGCGCAGAGCACGCAGAGTCCGTAGGTATATGTCCACATCTGGCTGAAAAGATGCTCCGCCTGCTCGGGTGTTGCGTTATAGTCGCGGGTTATAATGGCAATATCATTCTCCTTGCCGAACGGCATTATCTCAACAGCGGAGTTGAAGTCGGTCTCGGTCTCGCTGCCGCTCATGAATAGCAGCTGAAAAAGCATCGGGTTTTCGCGGGCGAATTTCACCCACTGCATTCCGCGCTTTTTATATGCGGGCGAGAAGTCCTCCGCCACAACCATGTATTCGTCGAACACCTTTCTCGCTTTGTCGCACACAGCTGCGCGCAGTTCGCTCATATCATTGAACGCGGTAAAAATCGGCGTTGACGAAGTGCCGAGATATTTTCCGACCTCGCGCGCGGTCATGGCATCGGTACCGCTCTTCTGCACTATATCAAACGCGGCGTTTATTATATCTTCTCTTGAAAATTTCGGTTTTGGCGGCATAACAGTATCCCCCTTTTGCTTCAATATGTTATATAACATAAGTTACATAACATCCGATTTCAGTATAATACTTTTATATATCAATGTCAAGCAAATATGTGGCTCGAAGCGCAACAGTTTTGATAAACTGTGGTTCAAAAATGCACAAAAATATACTGTTTAAGCCCTGCGTTTTTCTACTTGACAATCCGTGATTTCGGGACTAAAATACGAAGCATAAACGCGATGACACGGAATAGTAAGCGTTGATACCCTTTCAGAGAAGTGCCGGGAGCTGCGAGGCATCAAGGAGATTCAGCGACGAACTCACCGTTGAGCGGCTGCGCTGAAAAGCCTTTCGGAAAATAGGTGCGGACGGGACGCTGCCGTTAAAAAGCAGGGATATGTCAGTATCCCCTAAGTGCATTCCTAGGATGAATGAATAAGAGTGGTACCGCGGAAGGTTTTACCCTTTCGTCTCTTATGTGGCAAGCATAGGAGACGAAAGGGCTTTTTGCTTGCCTGAAAATCTCACTCACGAAAGGTGATGCAAAAAATGAAAGAAAAAACATCCGCAAAGAACATCGCAGCGAAGGGCTCGTTCGCCCTTGCATTCTCCGTCGGTTCGGTTCTGTTTTCGGCGCACGCCGGCGGTGGCTTCGCAACCGGTAACCAGGCAAACACATACTATGTCGGGCTCGGCTGGCTCGGTCCGATATCGGCAGTGATAGCAATGCTTCTGCTGACGCTCACAATGCGCGAGGCGATGATCATGTACAACTCGCGCGGACTCAAGAGCCACAAAGAGCTTTTTGAAACGCTCTATCACCCGCTCGACAAATGCTACGTTCTGTTTGAAGTTTTCTTTTATATAATGGTGCTCATGGCAGTCGCCGCCGCTATATCCGGCGCGGCATCCGCACTTAATCAGTATTTCGGGCTCAACTACTATATCGGCATTGTTATAGTCGGTGCGCTCGTTCTGCTGCTGACGATATTCGGCGCAGACCTTGTCAGAAAAGTTTCGACCTATATGGGCATAGCTATTCTTGTGACTGCGATAACTATTTACACCATCGGCATTTTCAAGAGCAAGACACTGTTCACGGCCATGAGCGCAGATTTCAGCGCGGTCGGATTCAAGAATATCCCCAAGGCCATTCTCAATGCTTTCACATATGCGGGCTTCCAGTGCGTCACCCTGCCGACGATGATAGCCTGCGGCACTCCGCTCAAGGGCAAAAAGAGCTGCTCGAAGTCGATGTGGATCTCATTCGTCATGAACTCCGTTGCGCTCGTTCTCTCGGTATTCATGCTGATGTCATGGAAATGCTACTACAGCTCGGTCGAGGGCGGCTCGACAATTCCGACGCTGACTGTATGCACTGAGATGGGCATGAAGTGGCTGACGGTTATTTACGGTATCTGCCTGCTCCTGTGCCTCATTTCGACAGGCGTCACAACAACTTTCGGCTTCGTCGCCCGCTTTGAGAACCACAAAGTATTCAAAAAGATCAAGTCGCAGAGAGCGCGCAGCGCAGTTGTTTCGGCATTCATTATTATACTGTCGATGACCATTTCGCTCGTCGGTCTTACAAATATTATCAAATACGGCTACGGCTACTGCGGATATCTCGCCATCGCCATAGTTGTTGTACCGTTCCTGACGGTCGGCGTATACAAGAACAGAAAATACATCAAAGAGCACCCCGAGTGCAAATAACAGGACTTCACTTTTTCGGAAAGGATGATATAATATGAAGAGAACACTTTTTCCCGGATATTCGGTAGGCACGGACGCATATGAGGATATAAAAGAAATCTGCCCGGCATACGGCAAAAAGGCGGCGATAATCGGCGGCAAGCACGCACTCGCCGCGGCGCAAGATAAGATAATCGCAGCGGCAAAGGAAGCCGGAATTGAAATTATCGGTCCGTTCTGGTACGGCGGCGAGGCATCGGTCGAGAATATTGAGATGCTCAAGCCAAAAGTTGCGGACGCGGACATGATTTTCGCAGTTGGCGGCGGCAAGGCTATCGACACCTGCAAGGTACTCTCCCACTCGACGGACAGACCGTTCTTCACATTCCCGACCATCGCCTCGACCTGCGCATCATGCACGAGCCTCGGCATACTCTATCATCCGGACGGAAGCCTGCGCGAATATTCATTCTCGAAGATCCCGCCCAAGCACATTTTTATAGACACTCAGATAATCGCCGACGCGCCGGACAAATATCTCTGGGCAGGCATCGGCGACACGATGGCGAAGCACTATGAGTGTACGGTATCTTCGCGCGGAGATATTCCCGCTCACTCGGACGCCATGGGTATTGCGCTGAGCTCAATGTGCGCGGTGCCGATGCTCCGCTGGGGTGAAAAAGCTCTTGCTGACTGCCGCGCTCACAAAGTAACTGACGAGCTGACCGAAGTTATACTCGGAATAATCGTCTCGACAGGACTCGTCTCGAACTTCGTTCAGGTCGATTACACGACCGGTCTTGCTCACGCGGTCTACAACGGCTTCACCGTTCTCAAGAGCACCGAAGAGAACCATCATCTGCACGGCGAGGTCGTCTCCTACGGAATACTTGTTCTGCTGACGGTTGACAAGCAGTATGAAGAGCGCGAAAAAGTATTCAATTTCAACCGCTCCATGGGTCTGCCGACAAAGCTCAGCGACATTCACGCAACTCCCGACGATGTCAGAACTGTTGCCGAGAAAGCGCTCAAGGGCATCGATGTTCGCAAATATCCCTATGAAGTAACTGAGGACATGATTGTTGACGCCATAACGGAGCTTGAAAAATATAACGCGGAACACTAAAAAAGGATAGTGATAAAAATGTCTGACTACAACATCAACTACAACCTATACCTGCCGAGCTATTCGATAGGTCCCGACTGCTACAAAGAAATACCGCATGTCACGCGGTTCTTCGGCAAGACCGCCGCAGTCATCGGCGGAAAGACCGCAATGGCAAAGGCTAAAAAAGCCATGATCGACGGCGTTGCCGGGAGCGATGTAAAGCTGCTCGATTTTATTGAATACGGCGGTGATTCGACATACGAAAACGGCGACGCGCTGATAGCGAATCCGACTGTCAGAGACGCCGACATGATATTCGCAGTCGGAGGCGGGCGCGCATGCGACACGGGCAAATATGTTGCAGACAAGCTCGACAAGCCGCTGTTCACATTCCCGACCGTCGCTTCAAACTGCGCGTCGGTGACTGCCATCTCGGTCATATACAACCCCGACGGCTCGTTCAGGGAATACTATTATCCGAAGCTTGCAAACCACTGCTTTATAAACTCCGCCGTTATCGCGGATTCGCCGGAGCAGCTGCTGTGGGCGGGCATCGGCGACGCGCTGAGCAAGGAATACGAAGCTGTGTTCTCCTCAAAGGACGACACGCTCTCGCACACGCCGCTCATGGGCAAGCAGATAAGCAGGATATGCACCGATCCGCTGATAGAATACGGCGCAGAGGCTTTGGAATCCATAAGAGAAAAGAAAGCGTCGTTCGCGCTCGACCAGGTGACGCTCGACATTATTATATCTACGGGCATCGTCTCGAACATGATGAGCACGGTTGACGACTATTATTACAACTCCACCCTCGCCCACTGCGTCTACTACGGCTCGACTGTAACCGAGCACGGACATCACCACCTGCATGGCGAAGTCGTTTCGCTCGGCGTGCTCTGCCTGCTCGAGTTTGAGAAGAACGACAGCGAGGTTGAGCGCATAATGAAGTTCAACAGCTCGATAGGTCTCCCCGTCTGCTTCGACGATGTTGAGATAGACGAGAGCGAATTTGAAAAGATGGCGGACAAATTCGTTCAAACAACAGAATGGGCGCACATGCCCGCAGACGTGACCCGCGAGGGCTTCATCGAAGCGATGAAATCGCTCAACGCCAAAGGCCGCCGATTCAAAGCGAAAAAATAAAATATTTTAAATAAAAGCACGGTCTGATATTTTCAGGCCGTGCTTTTATATCATGTACAAAATAATAAATATATTTATAAACTTTTCAGCAATTCTGCATATAGTTTTATTGACTTTTGGGCGGTGCAAGTTTAATATAAAACTAACAGAAATCTTTTGAGGCGGTGAAAGATAATGAAAAGCAAAAACGGACTTTCAAACGCAAGGTTCTGGATTCTCGTATGGGGTCTCGGAATTGCCGGACAAATCTGCTGGAACATGGAAAACCAGTGGTTCAACACATTTGTCTACGCGAAGATTGCAAAAGATCCGACGATAATCTCATGGATGGTCGGCGTTTCGGCAACGGCAACGACCATATCCACCTTCCTCTTTGGCTGTATCTCCGACAGAATAGGCAAGCGCAAGGTGATGGCTTCGGTCGGCTATATTCTCTGGGGCATATTCACCATTGTTTTCGGGCTGACGCAGTATCTCGTGCGCGGCAGCACGGAGACTTCGTCCGTGCTCATGGCAGTCGGCGTTGCAGTCGTCGCGGCGGACGCGATAATGAGCTTCTTCGGCTCGATGGGAAATGATATCGGCTTCAACGCATGGGTCAACGACCACATGAAAGACAGCAACAAGGGGCAGATAGGCGCGGCGCTCGCCACTCAGCCGGTCATCGGCACAATAGTCGGCACTGTCGCGGGCGGAATGCTCGTCGGCAGCAACGACAACTACATGCGCCTTTTCTTAGTCATGGGCGTTGCGGTTATACTCTTCGGCATATACTGCCTGTTCGCGATGAAGGACAGCCCGGAATTAAAGCCCAGCAAGCGCGGCACATTCGCCCAGCAGTTCTTCAGCATACTCAACTTCAAGAACTACATAAAGAACAAGGAGCTCGCCTGGGTCAATCTCTCGCTCTCCGTCTATTTCATAGCGTTCAACATGTATTTCGCCCATATCGGCAACTACATGATATATTATCTCGGCTTCTCCGCCGACATGATGGGATATATCGAGGGCGTTGCGCTCGTGCTCGCGATGCTGTTCACTATCCCCTGCACAAAGCTTCTCAACAACAATAAAGCCCCTCTGCTCTGCTTCATTTCAACCATTCTCAACAGCGTCGGAGTCGGTCTGCTCGGACTGTTTGTAAGACCCGAGAATGTCAACACAAACTCGATTTGGAACCCGATGCTTCTCATCGGCGTTCTCCTGCTCGGCATGGGCTATGTGCTGTTCCTGCAGAGCAGCACGGTCTGGGGCAAGCAGCTCTATCCCGAGGACGCGAGAGGTCAGTTTGAGGGAATCCGCATTCTCTTCTTCGTGCTCATCCCGATGGTCGTAGCTCCGCTGATTGCAAACCCGATAATCAAAAAGAGCGGCGAGTTCGTTGACGAAAACGGGCTGACGGCATATCTGCCGACCTACACGCTTCTGCTCGTCGGCGCGGCTCTCGTGCTGCTGACGATAATCCCGCTCATCCCCGCGAAGAAATACCACGACAAGCGCATAAGCGAAAAGACAGCGGAGGGCAAAGAATGAGAAGCGATCTTCCGGTAACAAAGCTCGCCGAAAATGTGTACCTGCTCAACGAGTTTGACGGCACGAACTGTTATCTTGTCGTCGGCAGCGAAAAGGCTCTGCTGATAGACTGCGGCACCGGCTTTTGCGACATAAGAGGCGCGGCGGAAAAGCTCACAGATCTGCCGATAATTCTCGCGGCGACGCACGGACACGGCGACCACATCGGCGGCGCGGGACAGTTTGAAGAAATTTACATTCACCGCGCTGACTGTGAGATGCTCAACAAAGCGCAGATGTCCCTGCTGTTTCGCAAAGTATTCCTCGCAGCAAACGCGCCCGTAAAATCGCACGGGTTCAAAATGGGCGACGTAAAACCCGGCAAATACAAAACAAAGATAATCCCCATGGACGACGGGCATATCTTCGACCTCGGCGGAAAGACCGTGCGCGTCAGGCACACGCCCGGACATTCGCATGGTAGCGTCGCGTTTATCGACGAGCAGGACAAAATCATATTCAGCGGCGACAACGTCTGCGACGCGCTGTGGATGCAACTGCCCGGAGTTACGAGCATTGAAGAGTGGCTCCCAAGCGCGCAGTGGCTATATGACATGAGCGCCGACTACAGGATATTCTGGGGTCACAGAGTTCCGCAGCTGGAGCGCGAATATATAGCTCAGGTCATAACCTGGGGCAAGGAAATCATGGCAAAAAGCCGCGGCAACTCAAAGCTGCCGAAGATAACACAATATCCGAACAGACCGGACGGTATAATCTACCGCACGGACAGAGTGTTCAGGAAAAGAGGACGAAAACATGAAAAATAAAAACACCGCAGGTACCGAAGAAAGAGTCTCCGCGTCAAGCAAATTCTGGCTTTGCTCGGCGGACTGCCTTTGCACAACGATAAACAGCCTGCTGACAGGCGGAGGAATGACATATTTCTTCACGAAATTCCTCGGTCTTTCCGAGGGACGCGCGAGCACGGTATGGATGATATTCGCCATATGGAACGCATTGAACGACCCGCTGTTCGGCTATATCTCCGACCACACGAAGTCGAAGCTCGGGCGCAGAATACCGTATATAAGATACGGCGCGTTCTTCTATTCGCTGATTTTCGTGCTGACATGGGTCAGATGGCCGCTCGGCAGCTCGCAGACGGCTCTGTTTATTCAGATGCTCGCAACGCTGTTCCTGTTTGACACGCTCTACACGGCAATCGCGACGTCCATCTACGTCATGCCCTACACCATGGCGGTATCGAACAAGGCGCGCAGCGGCATCTTCCTGTGGAAGATATTCTTCACGCTCATCGCGATGGCGGTTCCGCTCGTTGTTTTCCCGCTGATAAAGCCGGAGGTCGGAAGCGACCCGACAAAGTTTCAGCTGATAATGGCGGGCATAGGAATCCTCGCGTTCGTTATCATATTCACATCTACTTTCTTCTACAAAGAGAAAGTCACGACCGAGAGCGACAAGAACGAAAACATTTTCAAGGCGGTCATAGACTGCTTCAAGAACCGCTCGTTCGTCGTTTTCGAGGTGCTCTCGTTTACTGTAGTATTCATTCAGACGATACTCATGCAGGGCGTCATATACTACTTTGACGAATTCGACCTGCCGATGCCGATAGCCTACGGCGCATTGGGGCTCGGCGCGGTGCTCGGGGTTATACTATGGGCGACCAAAGTCAGGACATGGGGCGTCAAAAAATGCGTATTCATCATGTGCGTGATATTCGCCTGCGGCTCTGCGGCGATGGCGATATTCGGCAAGATAAGCGTCATTGCCGTCCTCGGATTCTTCACCGCAGGCATGGGATTTGCGGGCGGAATGTACCTTGTTCCGCTGATGAACGGCGATGTTATCGACTACGATGAAAGCATCACCGGGCTGCGCCGCGAGGGCATGTACGCGGGAGTCAACAGCCTGATAACAAAGCCTGCAATAAGCTTCGCGAACTCCGCGTTTCTGCTCATAGCCAAGGCATTCGGCTACGACACGACCCTCGCCTCCGGAATGCAGAGCGAATGGGCAAAGCAGGGCGTGCTCGTCGCATGGATGGCTGTACCCGCCGCGCTGCTCATAATCTGCGCGGTAAGCCTGAAATTCTATCCCCTCGCCGGAGAGAAATGGGACGAAACCAAAAGAGCACTCGAAGAAAAACACAGAGACTGATACCAAAAGGGAGCCGGCAATCCGGCTCCCCTGCTTCGCAGGCGCAGAATAAATTTGCGCAACACACGAATTTATTTAAAAAAGCTCTTGCAATTTTCGCGACAATAGTATATAATTCTTAAAGCACTTCGGGGTGTGGCGAAGTTTGGTATCGCGCTTGGTTCGGGACCAAGAGGCCATGGGTTCGAATCCCGTCACTCCGACCATGAAAAAAGTCACTTTTGTCTACCGACAAAGGTGACTTTTTTCAATGATATCCGTTCCTTGCGGAACGGGTGATATATCTTCGATATGATATCGCACTGTCGTGCGATGATATATGCCTGCGGCATATGAGGAACGGATATTATATCATGCTTGCGAAGCAAGTATATCATACGGCTTGCCGTATATCATATCGCGTCAGCGATATATCATTGAAATACACAACAAATTGTAATATAATAATGGCGAAAGAGGGTGCATTTATGTCAGAAAACAAATTACTTGACTTATCCTTTGAATTTGCTGTTGCTATCGTAAATCTTGTTGACGGTGTAACTGTACCGAAAAGTTCTTATATGGCCGATCAGCTTGCAAGAGCGGGTACATCGGTCGGTGCCAATATTCACGAAGCACAGTACGCGCAGAGCAAGAAAGACTTTGTAGCAAAATTGGAAATTGCATTGAAAGAATCTAACGAAACTAGTTATTGGTTGAAATTGATGTATGAAACTAAAAGAATAGATATTGCCACATATCAATATACCGAGAAACTTTGTGGCAACATTCGCAGATTATTAATCGCTTCCTGCCGCACAGCAAAGGAGAGCACGAAATGAATTTTTTAACAAAACTATTTAAGAAGAAACCCGTGGTAGAAATACCGCCAATGCATTCATGGGAAACTGTTGTTGAAATGATGTACGACAAGTATCTTGATGCATTTTCTGATGAAGTTGTAAAAGTGATTTATTCAAAAGATCGCTGGATGAGATATGTTGTACTGAAGGACGAAAAGGAGTTTTTCACTTATCAGCTGGAAGCAATCTATCAGTACGATGAAGACGAATGGAAATATATTTGTTCACACGACAATGTGCTACCTGCAATGTGGGAACCTTTTAGAGGGATTGTTGGAAAATCCGTTTTTGAAAATATAGACGAATTGCTTAATGAATTAAAAGCAGAACCGGAGTATAAGCAATATTTTTGATTGCTACACTACTTTTGCTTACTTTTGCCCCCGTTATGCTCCGTTTGGTTACCCTTTCGCATGAAAAAGGACTTGCAAAAGCAAGTCCTTTTTTTCAATTTATTATTGACACTCAAACCTCTGTCCTTTTAACTTGGCGTAAGATATTCAGCTTTTGCAGCATTATTTTCCATCGTGACATTTATTGGACTTTGCACCTTTATTATAGACAAACTGCCTTGTTTCGCGGTATAATAGCAATGCCGTTTACGGCAAAAATGCAGCATTGGAGCGCAGGCAATGGAAATATCGGCAGAACAGCTGAAGAAACTCAACGACGGGGAATACACCGTCTATGACATAAGAAGCGAGACTGACAGGGCGTATGGTTTCATCCCCGGCTCGGTGCACACAACCGCCAACGAGCTTGAGAACAATCCGCCCGCGGACAGGGACAAAAAAATAATAATCTACTGCGCGCACGGAGTTTTCAGCATAGACATTGCGGACAGGCTGTGCAAGCAGGGCTACGAAGCGTACAGCCTCGAAGGCGGTTATCTCGCGTGGATGCGCTATGAGATGCAGAACCGGCAGGACAGCGAACTGTGTCAGAAGGTCGAGCAGAGCCTAAGAAAGAAATTCCGCGTTTCGATAATGAGTCCGTTCACGAAGGCTCTCAAGATATATAAACTCGTCAACGAGGGCGATCGGGTCGCGGTATGCATATCCGGCGGCAAGGACTCGATGCTCATGGCGAAGCTCTTTCAGGAACTTAAAAGATACAGCAAAGTGAATTTCGAGGTCAAATATCTCGTCATGGATCCCGGATATAACCCCGAGAACCGCAAGATAATCGAAGACAACGCGCGGGCGCTGAACATCCCGATAAACATATTTGAGTCGGACATATTCAAATCCGTCTACAATGTAAAAAAATCGCCGTGCTATCTCTGCGCGAGGATGCGGCGCGGATATCTTTATAAATTCGCGCAGGAGCTGGGCTGCAACAAGATAGCTCTCGGTCACCACTACGACGATGTTATCGAGACGATACTCATGGGAATGCTCCACGGTGCGCAGATACAGACGATGATGCCCAAGCTCCACAGCACGAACTATCCGGGCATGGAGCTGATTCGCCCGCTCTACCTCGTGCGCGAGGACGACATAAAGGCGTGGCGCGACTACAACGGGCTTCACTTCATCCAGTGCGCCTGCAAGTTCACCGACACCTGCACGACCTGCAACGACGGTCAGAATCACTCAAAGCGTCAGGAGACGAAAGAGCTGATACGCGAGCTTAAAAAGAGCAATCCCGATGTTGAGAAATGCATATTCAGCAGCGTTGAGAATGTAAATATTGACACGGTTCTCGCCTACAAAAAGGACGGAATAAAGCACAGCTTTCTTGACGAATATGACAACAAATAAAAATTTTTCACACGGCACTTGCAAGAACAAAAATAATGTGCTATGATAAGCAGGATATAAAAACAACGCATAGATGGAGAGAGTAGGCGCGCGGCGAACACCGCAGAGAGGGGTCACTTGGCTGGAATGATCCCGTGTCAGAGCACGCCGAAGTTCACTCCGGAGCGGCTCGGCTGAAGCTTTATGTTGTAGGCTGAGACGGTTCACCGCCGTTACACGGTGCTGTCCGCCATCGAGCGGAACAGGCTGAGGCGTCCTATGGGCGCGAATGCAGGGTGGTACCGCGAAGTTTCCTTCGTCCCTCAGTGGGACGGAGGATTTTTTATTTTGCCTCCCCTGCCGGCAGAAAAGATGTAAATTATGCTTTTTGAAAGGATGAGAAGTATGAACGAAAACGCCGAAAAGCTCAAAGAGTTATTCAAAAAGAAATCCTCCGAGGCGGGCAAGGTCTCTGAGCTTGAGGAGCTGAGGATAGAGTTCCTCGGCAAAAAGGGTCACATCGCAAATCTCATGAGCGAGCTTCGCGCCCTGCCAAACGATCAGAAGAAAGAGGCAGGGCAGAAGATAAACACGATAAAACAGTTCATCGAGACCTCCATGCAGGAGCGTCTCCAGGAGCTCAAGGCTCTTGAAGAACAGCGCCTCATTGAAAGCGCCGAGGTCTACGACGAGTCTTTCCCCTGCGACACGAATCCCGGCTCTTACAGCCCGATAACGCTCGTTCAGCGCGAGGTTGACGAGATATTCCTCAACATGGGCTTCTCCATTGAGGACTACTCCGAGGTCACCGACGACTACAACTGCTTCGAGGCGCTCAACATTCCGAAGCACCATCCCGCGCGCGACATGCAGGACACATATTACCTGAGCAACGGCCAGTTGCTCAAGACCCACACCTCTGCGGCGCAGAACACTATTCTTCGCAAATACGCCGCCGACCTTGAAAAAGGTATTCCGCTTCGCGCCGTCTTCCCCGGACGCTGCTTCAGAAACGAGAAGATCGACGCCTGCCACGAGAATACTTTCTTCCAGATGGAAGGCATGATGGTCGACAAGGACATATCCATTTCGAACCTCATCTATTTCATGAAGACGATGCTCTCCGAGGTTTTCCAGAAGGATGTCACGGTGCGCCTGCGCCCCGGCTTCTTCCCGTTCGTTGAGCCCGGCTTCGAGCTTGATATCCAGTGCCTTATCTGCGGCGGCGAGGGCTGCTCCTCCTGCAAGGATTCCGGCTGGCTTGAGCTTTGCCCCTGCGGCATGATACATCCGAACGTTCTCAAGGCGGGCGGCATCGATCCCGAAAAGTATTCGGGCTTCGCTTTCGGTCTGGGTCTGACGCGCCTTGCGATGATGAAATACGGCGTTAAAGACATCCGAGTGTTCAACAGCTGCAATCTCAAGTCGCTCTCGCAGTTCACCAATTCATCGTTCACCGTGCCCGACGACACGAAGAAAGAGGAGGCTTAAAGTCATGCTTGTTTCAATAAACTGGATCAAGGACTATGTTGACCTTGACGGATGCGATATAAAAGGACTCATCAACAAGTTCACCCTCGCCACGGCTGAGGTTGAGGACATATATTATATGGGACGCGACGTTCAGAAAGTCGTTGTCGGCGAGATAAAGACGCTCGAAAATCACCCCGAGTCGAAGAAGCTTCACCTGCTCACGGTTGATATCGGTGACAAGGTAGTAAACTGCGTATGCGGTGCGCCGAACGTCAGAGTCGGTCAGAAAGTCGCTTTCGCCACTGCCGGCGGCAGAGTTGTCGCAGGTGAAATCGGCAAGGCAACGGTCGCCGGATATGAATCCGAAGGTATGTGCTGCTCCGAGAAAGAGCTCGGCATCAGCGACGAGAACTCCGGCATAATGGAGCTCGACCCGTCATACAAAAACGGCACCGACATAAAAGAGTTGTTCCCGATAGACGATATCGTCTTTGAGGTTGATAATAAATCTCTCACAAACCGCCCCGACCTCTGGGGTCATTACGGAATAGCGCGCGAATTTGCAGCCCTCACCGGCCGCGAATTAAAGCCGCTCAACCTCGCCGACATTGACAGCGACAGCGAGAATGTTGTCCCCGTAACTATCGGCGACACCGAGCACGTTTTCAGATATTCCTGCCTGAGAATGGCTAACATCACAAAGCATGTTAGCCCCATGGAGATAAGAATCAGACTGTTCTACTGCGGCATGAGACCGATAAACCTGCTTGCAGACCTCACGAACTACATCATGCTCGAGATCGGTCAGCCGACTCACGCATTCGACGCGACAAAGATCGACCACATCAAGGTTGACATGCCCAAAGAGGAGATTGACTTCACCACCCTCGACGGCACGACGAGAAAGGCGGACACCAACACCCTGCTCATCTACAACCACGATGAGCCGGTCGCTATAGCCGGTATCATGGGCGGTCTCGACTCCGAGATAGTCGGCGACACCTCGAGCGTTGTGCTTGAATCCGCTAACTTCGACGGAATCTGCGTCAGAAAGTCATCCTCGCGCCTCGGACTGCGCACCGACGCGAGCGCGAGATACGAGAAGATGCTCGATCCCGAGTTGACTCTCGTAGCTATAAAGCGTTTTGTCAAGCTCGTCAAGGATATCGACAGCGGCGCAGTCATCGACTCAAAGCTAACAGACGAATACGCAAAGAAATATCCGCAGATAACGCTCACGTTCGACAAGGCTTATGTTGACAGATACACCGGAATCGAGATAAGCAACGAGCGCATTATCCATACGCTGACTCTGCTCGGCTTCGGCGTTGACGAAAAAGACGGCGTTTTCACCGTCACCGTCCCCTCCTGGAGAGCCACGAAAGATGTCACGATAAAGGCGGACATCATCGAAGAGATAACGAGAATCTACGGATACGACAACTTTGAAATCACTACGACCCGCAGCCCCCTCAAGCCCGTTCACAGCGCACCCGAGAGACTTGTCGGCGACGAGATAAAGGATATCCTCGTCAAGAAATACTCCATGCACGAGGTTCACTCCTACATCTGGTGCGACAAGAAGAAATACAAGAAGCTCGGCATCGAGGTTGAGGACAATGTCAAGATACTCAACATCGAGAACTCCGACAACGGCGTTCTGCGCGACTCAATGCTCCCCACCCTGCTCGTCGCGGCATATGAGAACAAGGACTTCGCGGACAGCTACGGTATATTCGAGATAGGCAGAGTTATTGAGGGCACACTCGAAAACGGTTACTGCAACGAGCGCCGCCATCTCGGCGTTGTGCTCTTCTCGAAATCGCAGAGCGAGCGCGATCTCTACTACAAGGCTATCGAGGTTGTCAACTGCATCTTCGAGCAAATTAAACACTGCGCGCCGAAGTTCGCAAAGATAGCTCCCGTCCACGCATGGCAGCATCCGAAGAACACCGCCGCAGTTCTTGCTGACGGCAACGAAGTCGGTTTTGTCTGCGCGCTTCATCCGCAGAACGCCTCCAAACTCGACAAGACCGGTTCGGCAGTCTGCATCGAGATGGATATAGACAAGTTCAGCGACGCGAAGGCATATGACATCGAGTTCAAGGAGCCTTCGACCAAGCAGTCCACCTACTATGATCTCTCGCTCGTGCTCAGAAAGGGCGTCACCTACGACGAGCTTTCCGAGAACTGGAAGAGCATGAACATTGAAGAGCTCGAGAGCGTTAAGCTCATCGACACATACGAGCTGCTCGGCACAAAGAGCATCACGCTCCGCTTCACCTTCTCCTCACACGACCGCACGCTCGAGATGGAAGAGGTTCAGGGCTGGATAGACGAGATACTTCACAGACTGTCCGCGATCGGCGTTTCGCTGAGAGTTTGAGTTAATTTTCAAAATACCATTGTTTTGTTGCAGATTTTGGTATATAATAAACTTTATGGAGGTGGTTACTCATGGCCGACGAGACTATTCAGTTCTCAATAAAAAACGAAAACGACGAAGAAATGAAAAAGATACTCCTCGAGGTTTACAACGCACTTAACGAAAAGGGGTACAATTCGGTCAGTCAGATAGTTGGCTACATCCTTTCTGAGGATCCGACATATATCACCACCCACAACAATGCCCGCAGTCTTGTGCGAAAGCTGGACAGAGACGAGCTGCTGCAGAGCATGGTTGAGGATTATCTCGGAATCAAAAAATAAAGTGCAACTATAACCCGATTGGAGTGACATTGAGTGGCGGAGAACAAGAAGCTTCTCATGTACAAGGGCAAGCCCCTTGTCAGAAAAGACAACACGCTTTATTACGGATACATGGATGAGCCCTGCATCATCATGATGCAGATAACCTCGACCAAGGACGTAAACGGCGCGGAGCTCTCAGATAAAATACTCGTGCAGCTCGTCAGCACAAATGAAGATCTTCGTCCGCGCGACAGGATCCTCAAGAAGGCGGAGCGCAGAGGTCTCTACAGCGCGATAGACATCGGTTCGATATGGCTTGAGCGCGAGCTTCAGAAAAGAGCATAACAAAAGGCGGAGCACTGAAAACGGTGCTCCGCTTTTTACTTTGGCAAGAAACAAACCCTCTGCACTCGGCAGAGGGTTCATGTTTTTATTATTGGACTTTTTCGAGTCTGTAGCTGACGGTGTATCTGTTATGCACCCAGCAATTGTTGCTGTCCTTGACATAGGCGCGGGCATATGCCGTGCCGTGGGACTGGGTGGGGTCGGCACTGCTGAGATCGACCTCGGCGAAGAGCTGATCCGTGGTTATCTTTTCGAGATTCTCTTTCGGGCCGACAACTTCAACGGACGGTATGCGCGTCTGAGTCACGACCGCTTTATATCCGGCGGGGACATTGATGAAGGAGACATTGTTGGCACTCACCGAGCTCTTTTGTGAGGTCACGCCGTTCATCTCGACCGTGACCTTGAGTTTCGTCTCCCCGCTCATAACCTTGACTCCGCTCAACGTCGTCAGGTCTATGGTTATCTCATTCCTGCCTGCGCCGAGCATATAGAAATCGATATCGGCGACCGACAGCTCGGTTATGGACGAGAGCTTCGTCGCGTCCATAGTGAAATTGAGTCTCGCGGGACTACAGGTAAACGCGGGCGGATTGCTCGCGTAAGCGGCAGGCGCATTCTTGAAAGTTACCGTAGTCGGCAGTTCGGCGCGCTGATAAATCGGAAGAGTCATCGTGATATCGGCGAGTCCGTCGTTGACGGTTATATACTGGAGCTTTCCGCCGTATTCGCTCAGCGGGATTATCTCGGCGTCGAGCGTTGTGGTCGCGCTGATTTTCTTGTTCAGAGTCACGCGCGCGACAACTTTCTTTATCTTCGCCATCTCAGTCACGGGACCCGACAGCTTCACGGCATTCGCAGAGAGCACCGGGGTTTCTGCTATCAGTCCGTTTGTGACATACGACGCGCCGTCATAGACGACATCGGGCTGGAGAGTGTATTCGCCTTCTTTGTAATAGTCGAAATACACATTTATCGAATCCTGAGAGAGCGAAACTATCTCATAGTTCGCCTTGCTCGGATCTTTTGCAGTCACTTCAAGTTTCAGGGTCTGGCTGCCTGTCGAATCGACATAGTTGGTCTTGGCGACAACGGAGATATCGTCTTTTGTGAGCACGCTCTCGGCGACTTCGTAGCGCTTGCCGTGAACCTTGACTTCGACTGTGAAATCCGTATTGCCGAACATCTGAAGCCCGAGATTCGAGACATTGTTTGATATTTCTATTTTAACAGGGACATCTTTTATTATCCGGTCATCCTCGGGGCTCGCCTGAATTGCGACAACGATCCAGATTATAACTGCGGCGATTATTGAAAGCGCCAAAACGAATCTGTTATCATATATGAGATTTTTGAAGCTTATTTTTTTCTTTTTCATTTCTTAAAACCTCCGAACAGCTTGCGTATGCCCTTAACGGCGGCTTTATCTTCGTTATTCGTTCCGCAAAGGTAGCGCACAAGGTGCTCACGCAGATCGGAATCGGTGAGATTTCTGATAAGCTGGCCCTTGCAGGCGATGGAAATTGTTCCGGTCTCCTCGGAAGTGACGACTATCATCGCATCTCCCTGCTCGCTCATACCTATGGCGGCTCTGTGGCGGGTTCCGAGCTGGGTATCGAGATTCTCTTTCTGAGTCAGCGGCAGGACGCAGCCAGCGGCAACTACCCTGCCGTCGCGTATAACTGCGGCTCCGTCATGGAGCGGCGCGCCGTGATAGAAAATATTGCCTATCAGCTCGCGCGAGACTATCGCATCGACGGGAGTTCCGCTCTTTATGATATCACCGAGGAGCGTATCATGCTCAAAGACGATAAGAGAGCCTGTCTTGCTCTCGCTCATGCTCTGACACGCCTTGCACACGGCGTAGATCGAATCCTTTATCTTCTGATTGCGCTCCGTCTCCTCATCGCGCACGCCGAAAAGATTGAGCTTTGTTATGCTGCGTCTGCCGACGGATTCGAGCATATGGCGCAGCTCGGGCTGGAAGAGGATGACGAGGACTATAATTATCTCGCCGAAGACTTTTTTGAATATGAACTCACTCGCCTGCATATCGAGCAGGTAAATGGCAAGATAAGCCACACCGAAAAGCAGAAGACCCTTTGCAAGCTGAATGGCCTTTGTCTCACGGATGAGCTTGATAACACTATAAAGAATGAACGCAACGAGGCAGATATCCAGGAAATCCGTGAAGGCGAAGTCGGAGAATACGACCTTCAGCTGATCCCAGAGAGATGCGATCTTTTCAGTAAACATAGGCATACCTCTCTTCAATTCCTATAATACCATAAAACGCGCCTGAAATCAAATTACTTCTCAATAAGGCAGACGGCGGAGGCACTTATGCCCTCGCGGCGTCCCGTAAAGCCGAGTCCCTCTTCGGTGGTCGCCTTGACGCTGACGCATGAGACATCGAGCGAGCAAGCGTCGGCTATGTTGCGGCGCATTTCATCTATATACGGGCGCAGCTTCGGAGCCTGGGCGGCAACGGTTGAGTCGATATTGACTATGTGCCAGCCATGAGCGCCGATAACGCGCACGACTTCGCGCAGGAGTTCGAGACTGTCCGCGCCCTTGTATTTTTCATCGTTGTCCGGGAACAGGCAGCCTATATCCCCCATTGCCGCCGCGCCGAGCAGCGCATCGCTGATGCTGTGGAGCAGGACATCGGCATCCGAATGGCCAAGAAGTCCCATGGTATGGGGTATATCAACGCCGCCGATTATGAGCTTCCGCCCCTCGACAAGCTTATGAACATCGTATCCGCTGCCTATTCTTATCATTGATTATCATCTCCGCTGAGTGAAAATTTTCTTATACTTTCCTTAAATTCATCGTATGTCATGAAAATATTTATTATATCGACGAGCGCGCTTGTTGAAAGGCGCTCGGGAAGAGACAGACTGCGCAGGAACTTTTTGCGCAGAGCCGCCGAATCCGCTTTTCCGCTGAGCCCGGCTTCGTAGAGGTCGGCAACGGTTACAGCTCGGCTCTTTTCCTGCGTACTCTCGCAGGTGACTCCGGCGCGGTTGAGCGCTTCAAGCAAGATCTCAGTATCGATTCCCTCGACCCCTAATTTGCCCTCTTTAGACGGCGCGTCCTTTCTGCGCTCTTTGCCGAACACGTCGGGAATATAGGCGTGAATGACGCTGTCTTTCGGAACGCTTCCGCCGATAAACGAACGGATTTTGAAGCCCGCCGAGTCGCTGTCGGTCAATATGACTATGCCGCGTGTCTGAGCGAGGCGTTTTATCAGCTTCTGCTTCTCTTTGTCCTTGAAAATGCCGAAGCCGTCGGTCTGTATTATAACGGTATCGAGGACTGTGGAGAGTTTTATTTTATCATACTTTCCCTCGACGATGACCGCCTGTTTTATCTTTATCATTTTACCATCAACACCATCCGGCGTTTATTTTCGTGACTGTATCGCCACAAACAGCTTGACAAGCAGTTCCTCCATAACTATCCTGTTATCAACGGCAGAGCTCTTGAGCAGTGTATCGGCTCTGTGCAGTTCATCGAGGCACTGACGCAAAACGCGCACGCTCAGAGCCGACGCCTGGCGCGAAACTTTTGTCAATTTGAACTCGCGGCCGCGGTAGTTTGAGAATATCTCCGCCGGCTGAGTGTCTCTGTAGCCCGCAGATACGCTGACCTTGACACGATAGATATCGACAAAGACGGATATCACCGCGCCCATTATCATCATAACATCCGCACGCTGAGCGAAGAGCATATTGAGCGTTTCATACGCCTTGTCGAAATTATCCGAGATTATATATTTTGTCAGGTCGAATGCATTCGCTTCGATAGTCTTGACGCACATCAGGTCGATGTCCGCGCGGGTTATCTCGCGTCCCTCGGCATATGCCGAGAGCTTGTCGATTTCATTTAAAAGAGTAACCATATCGTCCCCGACGCAGGAAACAAGATATTCGGCGTTTCGCTGGCTGAGCGAAGAATCGCGTTTCTGCGCCGCGCCGACGAGCATTTTGGCAAGCTCATAAGCGGTCTTTTTGTTGAGCTCGACCGCATTGCCGTATTTTGTAAAGAGCGAGACTGCCTTTTTGGCTTTTGCGGTCTTTTTGAGCGAATCTGCCTTGCCGATATAAAAAATCAGCGTGCAGTAATCCGGGACATCGCCGACTATTTTTTCGAGCTTTTCATAAGAATCCTCGTCGAGCGAATCGACAGCCATATCCTTGACGAACACGCAGGTGTTGCTGCTCATCATCGGAAAAGCCTCGACCGCCTGCTCGATATCCTCGAGGGTACACGACGCACCGTCGAAGAAATGATAGTTGAAATCCGCAAAGTCCGGGCTGACGGCTTTGTCTTTTAACTTTGAGGAATAAAATTCCTTGAGATAGCTCTCCGTTCCAAAAAGCAGGAACGCGCCGCCGATATCTCCGCTTCTGATAAGCGCTTTTATCTCTTTTTCGCCGATAGCAGCCATTCAGTCCATCCTTTCCGTCAAAATTCTGCCAGACGGGAACACCGTGATTCTGATGTTCCCCTGCCCTCCCGTCGCGTACGCGTCCGCGCCGAGGGACAGCAATTTGCCCATGACCGCAGACGCTCTGTCGGCATCCGCCGATAGCACGGTCAAATTATAGTTTTCCGGGGAAATGCCCTGCGGCAGGTTCTCCCGCAAAACAAGAATATCCCCTTTTGTATCCGGCGCATAAGACGGTCTGAAAACAATGACCGCGCCAGCGCCGCTCATGCCGAGCACCGCCGTGCTCGTTTTATTCGTTGTTTTATATTTTAATTCTGCGCCGCCGATGTTTATATCCGCAGCAGGCGCGAGGTTATAATTTTCTGTTTTAAGTATTTCATTGAGGTCGGCATCAGTCTCGCCTGCAAGAATATACTCGGGCGAAAAAGTGTCGATAACATCAAGTGCGAGTGAACTTTCGCCCTCAGATACGCGCGGGATAAGAAGAAAATCAAGATTATCCGCGCCGACGCTGTCCATTGCGGACTCTATATTTGAGAGGGCATAGTAGCTGTCCCCTCCGCAGCCGAGCAAAGCGGTTTTGCCGCCGGAGCTGACGACAACAGCCGAGCCGTTGCCGACATCTGCCACGGTTATTACGGTTGCCGCGCGGAAAAGTGCAGAAGAACCGACGCACACGCCCGCAAAAGTGAGCGTGCATATCAAAACTGCTGCGCGGACGGTATTGCGCCCCGAAAATTTATAGATAAGCGCAGCCGCCGCAAGGACGATAAAAATCAAAACGAGCCACAGCGGGAACACAAACGACGAGGCGTTCAAAGACGAATGAGGAATCACCGCGAGCGCCTTCGATGAATTGATAAGAAAAGATGCGCACACACCGGACAGATCTGCAAGACCGGCCGTTATCACGCGCAAAAATGAGAACTTCGCGGTGAGAGCGGTAAGCCCCGAGAGGATCATACACGCTGATGCGGGAAGATCGGAAATGAGGTTCGCCGGGATCGCGATAAGCGACACTTTGCCGAGATCGAGTATCATAACAGGCAGAGTGAACGCACAGGCGAGCACGGTGCTTCGGACGGAGCCGAAGATAAACTCGCAGACGCGCCTTGCATATTTATTTCTGACGCGCGCGATATACGGATTCAGCGGGAAATCGATATTGCCGTAGCCGACAATTATTCCGAGAGTCGAGAGGAACGAGAGCCGCAGTCCGAGGCTCATCACGCAATACGGATTGGCAAAGCACAGAATAACAAGCGCGATGCCGAGGGAATTGAGCGAATCCGACTGCCTAGAAAGCAGCGTTCCGAGGAGCATAACGAGCATCATGAAGCCCGCACGCATGACGGAATATGTGAAGCCCGAGACCGCCATAAAAACTATAACAAACGCCGCCGAAATAATTGCTCCCGCTCTGCGTCTGAGCCTGAAAACATCGAAAATTTTCAGAATGAACAGACACCAGATTGAGAGGTGCAGACCCGAAACGGCTATCAGATGCGATATTCCCGCGGACGAGAACGAATCCGAAACGCTCTTCGGCAAATTTGATTTATCACCGATCAGAAGCGCCGTTGCAAGCGCCCCGCGTTCGCCGGGGATAAGACGTGAAACCGTATTTTTGATATAAGCGCGCATCGCGAGCGGATAATAGCCTATCGGCCTGCGCTCCGGCTGAGATATATTTATATCGCCCTTTGCGTATCCGCCCATAAAGACATTTTCGGACAGATAGTAGTTTCTCGCGTCGCGGGTCTTGCCGATATCGTAGAGCTGCAAATCGCCCTCGACAGTATCATACGGCTTGAAACCAAGGCGCGATTTTGAAGAAAGGCGTATGTTCAGCTTATATTCTTCGCCGTCTATCTCGGAAGTTTTAAGCTCTGTATAATATCTTTCGCCGTTCTGCTCCTCGAGCGAGACAACGCTCGCTTTCACGGTATGCACGCCGTCGTTGAAACGCTGCGACGCTTCATCAGGAACAAGTGCGGCGGCAAAAGACAAAAGCACTGCAACGGCCGCCGTTATACACGCAGTCGGGATTACAAAGTCACGCCGAACGCTCTTGAAGAACAGAGAAAAGATAAAGGCGGCAGCTGCTGCCGAAAGGATAACGACTGCCGCCTTCTGACCGAGTTCAAAAACAAGAACCAGCGTAAAAAACATTGTAAAACCGATAACCGTGAACGGACGCGCCATTTCTCGAGTTCTCCGATTATTTGAAGAAAAGAGGAAGCTTCTCGAGGAACACAATATCGTCGCGCTCTGCCGCGTCGCCCTCTGCGAGGACTGCCGCCTTGGCGACTATGTTCGCTTCGAACTTATCGGCGAGGGCAACGACTGCCGCGAGGGATTCGCCGGTGCTGATAACATCGTCAACGATAAGCACTTTCTTGCCGCGAAGCTGATCTCCGTCCTCTCTGCCGAGAAGAAGGGTCTGCTCTGCATCGGTGGTTATAGAACGCACGCTGACACAGACGGGGTCGGTCATATAGACCTTCGGCTTCTTGCGGGCAACAAAATATTTCTTGCCGCTCTGTCTGGACATCTCATAGGCAAGCGGGATGCTCTTCGCCTCGGGAGTGAGAATATAATCGAACTCAGGGCACTTCTTGAGCAGCTCTTCCGCCGCTTTAACGGTGACTTCGACATCACCGAAAAGGATGAATGCCGCGATATCGAGCTTGTCGCTGACCGGGCAGAGAGGAAGCTCTCTCTTCACGCCTGCGATTTCCATTGTATAGGTCTTTGCCAAAATAAACATCTCCTGAATATTAATATGGTCTTTTTTATCAGCCTGCCGGCCAGCCGAAATCTCTGCCGCCGAGCATATGGAAGTGCAGGTGTTTGACGGTCTGACCCGCACAGTCGCCGCAGTTGTTGACGATTCTGAAGCCGTCCTTGAGATCGAACTGCTTGGCTATCTTCGCCGCCGCCTCGAATACTTTGGAGACGACCACGCTGTTCTCCGGGGTTATCTCGGCAGCACTCTTTATGTGCTGCTTCGGGATAATGAGAATATGGAACGGAGCCTGCGGCTCGAGATCATAGAATGCGAGAACATCGTCGTCCTCATAGACTTTTTTTGAGGGTATCTCGCCCTTGATTATTTTGCAAAAAATACAGTCATCCATTTTCAGAAAACCTCCGTATTGCATTGCTTATTCCGCCGGCCGGGAAAGACCGGCGGAGCTATGATTTTATTTTAACATGGCGCTGACGATAGAGTCAACCGCTGCGAGAGCCTCGTCCGCCTTGGAAGCGTCCTTGGCGCCCGCCATTGCGCTGTCCGGCTTGCCGCCGCCCGAGCCGCCTGCTATCTTTGCGGTCTCGCGGACGATATTGCCAGCATGAGTGCCGAGCTTTATTGCATCCGCACCGCAGGCGCAGGCGAAGTTCAGAGTGCCCTTTTCTTTGTTGACGCCAGCAAAGACTGCGACGATATCTGCGCCGTTGTCACGGGCGGTGTCGCACATCGAGCGAAGCTCACCGGGGTTTGAGACCTCGACCTCAGCGGTGATAAGTCTGACGCCGCCGACCTGTCTTGCGCTGTCCATAAGGCTGCCCGCCTTGAGAGCGGATATCTCGCTGCGAAGCTCCGCAAGCTCTCTGTCCTTTGCTTTGACTTCGGCGGAGAGGGTCGCCGCACGCTTGTCAAGCTCCGCGACATTGCCGAGCTTCATCGCCGCCGCTGCAGACTGCATGATGCGCTCGTCGTTTTCTATATGCTTGAGCACACCGAAGCCGGTGACGGCGGTTATACGTCTGATTCCCGCGGCAACTGAGGACTCGGACACGATCTTGAACAGACCAAGCTTTGCGGTATTGTCCGCATGGGTGCCGCCGCACAGCTCAACTGAGAAATCGCCCGCGCTGACAACGCGCACGACATCGCCGTACTTCTCGCCGAACAGCGCCATTGCGCCGAGCTTCTTCGCCTCTTCAATGGGCATCTCGCGTGTCTCGACCGGAATACCCTTGAGGATAACCTCGTTGACCTCGTGCTCTATCGCCTTGAGCTCATCGCCCGAGAGAGCGGAGAAATGGGTGAAGTCGAAGCGCATCTCCTCGCTGTTGACAAGCTGTCCCGCCTGCTCAACATGGCTGCCGAGGTGCTTTCTCAGAGCCGCCTGGAGCAGATGAGCCGCAGTATGGTTGCGGCGGGTCGCCTCGCGCTTTTCGACATCTATCTGAGCGTGGACTTTATCGCCGAGAGCGATGCTGTCGCCACTTATAAATCTTGCAATGTGGAGCACAACGCCGTCGGGAGTCTTGCCGGTGGCGGTAACCTCGAGGGTTGCATTATCGGTCTTGATAATGCCGGTGTCGCCCGCCTGTCCGCCGCTCTCGCCATAGAACGGGGTCTTGTCGAGCACAACAACCACCTCGGAGTCCGCGGTTGCGAACTCGTCACGCTCGCCGTTTGTGACTATTGCCTTTATCTCTGCGTCGCAGGAATAATCGGTATAGCCGACAAACTCGGTGGCTCCGACATCCTTGAACGAAACGTTGCTGTCCTTCCACGCCTGAGCTCCGGCATCCTTGCGCGCCGCACGCGCTGCCGCTCTGCTCTGGGCATAGAGGCGGTCATACTCGTCGATATCAACGCTCATGCCGCGCTCTTCGAGCAGCTCTTTTGTCAGGTCTATCGGGAAGCCGAAAGTATCCTGAAGCTTGAAAGCATCTGCGCCGCTGAGCACCTTGGAATCGCTCTGAGTGATAATATTCTCAAGCAGATTGAGACCTGTGTCTATAGTCTTATTGAAGCTCTCCTCCTCAGCTTTGATAACCTTTACAATAAGGTCATGCTTCTCGACGAGGTTCGGATATGCGGCAGCATTTTCCTTGATAACGGTCTCGCACACTTTGTAGAGGAAAGTGCCGTCGATACCTAAGAGTCTGCCGTGGCGAGCCGCTCTTCTGAGCAGGCGGCGAAGAACATATCCTCTGCCCTCGTTTGAAGGCATAACGCCGTCGCCGATCATGAAAGTGGTGCTTCTGATGTGGTCTGTGATAACACGCAGAGAGACATCCTTTTTCTCATCCTCGTGATACTTGACGCCCGCTATCTGCATGATGTGCTTCATGATATTCTGGACGGTGTCGACCTCGAAGAGGTTGTCCACGCCCTGCATGATGCAGGCGAGACGCTCAAGGCCCATACCGGTATCGATATTGCAGCTCTTGAGGCGGGTATAGTTATTGTTGCCATCGTTATCAAACTGAGTGAAAACGAGGTTCCAGAACTCAACATATCTGTCGCAGTCGCAGCCGACTCCGCAGGTCGGAGAACCGCAGCCGTACTTCTCGCCGCGGTCGAAATAGAGCTCCGAGCAGGGGCCGCAGGGGCCTGCGCCGTGCTCCCAGAAGTTATCCTCTTTGCCGAGGCGAACCATATGGTCGGGCGAAACACCGAGCTCCTTTGTCCAGATGTCATACGCCTCGTCATCGTCCTGATAGACGCTGATATATATTTTATCTGCGGGCATCTCGAGCACTTTCGTGCAGAACTCCCACGCCCAGGCGGTCGCCTCGTGCTTGAAGTAATCGCCGAATGAGAAATTGCCGAGCATCTCGAAGAAAGTGCCGTGGCGCGCGGTGATTCCGACGCGCTCAATATCGGGCGTTCTGATGCACTTCTGGCAGGTTGTGACGCGCTTTCTCGGCGGGGTCAGCTCGCCCGTGAAATATTTCTTGAGCGGTGCCATGCCGGCGTTGATGAGCAGCAGGCTCTTATCCCCCTGCGGCACGAGCGAAAAGCTCGGCAGGCGGAGATGACCCTTGCTCTCGAAAAAGCTCAGATACTTCTCTCTGAGTTCATTGAGTCCCGTCCATTCCATGATAAACAACTCCTTAAAAAATAAAAATAGATGCCGTTCTGTCCGGGACGGCCGAAGCCGCGGTACCACCCGGATTGCACAAAACTGCACCCCTCTGCTGCCCTTAACGCAGGCTACGCCCGTTCAACGCGGGAGGCTCCGAGCCGGCTGCCGTACTTCCTGACACGGCGCACCTCACAGCGGCATAATGCCGGCGCGCCTCTCTGCGAGCGGAATAAACGTCTCTGCTCTTCACAGCCAAAAATATTTACTCAAATATTCTACTCTTAATTTCCCCCGATGTCAATGTTTTAGCCGTAAATCGCGGAGAAAATATCGGGAGCGGCGAATAAGAATACCTGTCTGCGGGAGCTATGTATCTGCGGACGGGCGTTCTTTATATCACAAAAGCGGAGAACCCTCTTGAGCTCTCCGCTTTGTTTACGTTACTATATTTCTATCAATAATATCGATATCCGGCGAGCTTCTGCGCAGCCTGGGCACGGGTTATAGATCTTTTGATAATCATAAACTTGTTCTCAAGAGCAAGATTGAACGACATCGAAACGGTCTTTACTACCCTCTTCAGGTTGAAATCGACCTTTGCGGAGAAGCGAATCATCGTAAGGCCGAAATCGGCGATGCTTACTTCGCTATCCGGCTCAAATTTGCCGTCGGACGCTTTGACTATTCCGTTGCCGACAGCCCACACTGCGGCTTTAAACGCAGGATCCGAGCTGTCGAGATCGGCAAATGAAATGTTCTCGGTATTGACCTCGGGCGAGCCGGCCATGCCGTAAAGAGCCTGAACAAGAGCCGACTTTGTCAGCGCGGAATCGGGGCTGAACTGCGTCTCGGAGGTGCCCGCCATGTAGCCTTTTCTGTACATAAACTCGATTGCATCGTAATATTCCGAATCGGACGCGACATCCGCAAACGGGAAGTTTGCATCAGGCAGAGCGTCAAGGATTCTGTCGGCGATATGTCTGTGGCCCGCTGCGTTCGGATGGTATGTGTCGCAAGTCGTGCCCGTTGTATCGACAAAGATATAGCCGTATTTCTCGGCGCCCTCTTTCATCGGCTTGTTCGCCATATCGACGACCATTTGTCCGAGATTGATGCTCTGGCTGTCATCCTTGCTCTCCTCGGTGTCTGTCGCTCCGTCGTCGCTCTTTACGCTCGTATCGAACATTCCGATAACCAGAAGCTGAACATCGGGGTTTAGAGCATATATATCCTCAATGACATGGTTCCAGTTCTCAAAGAAGTTTTCGAGCCCGTATTTAAGCGCACGCGGGAGAACTCTGATAAGCTCGGGCATTGCGTCGGTAATCTTAGCGAGCTCAACTATTTTGTCGAGCTTGTCGTTGACTATGCCGTTCTCCTTGAGAAGATCGCGCAGAGCCTTGACATACTTGCTGCAAGTGCCCTCTTTTTCGAGAATATCGGCGATGACCCATGTAAGATAAGTGCCGAAATCGTTTCCGCCGACACCGAGGGTAATAAGACCCGCCTGTGAAATTGCGCGGCGATACTCGGGGATCCTCGTTTTCATGACCTCGGGATCATGAGAATCGTGGAAAAGATAATCGTCGCCCGGATAATCGTCCTCGAGCATATAGCGGATATCTATCGTCCTGAATCCGGGGCAGGCCATCGGAACATAATTCACTCCGAGAGCATCGGCAACATACGCGCCGTATGAATTTTCAACGCGCTTGAACTCAGAATCCACATACACAAGGTCGTTGTGACCGCTGGCGACACTGTCACCCAGAAGCACATATGTGCCGTAATCGTAATACTTCTTTGCGTCTGCACTCTCGGTGCTGTCCGCGGCGAAGCAGACCGCGGAGCCGAAGGCCAATGCGCATGTGAGAATCACTGCGACCGCCCTGCTTATAAACCTTTTCATTTTGATCCTCCTATCAAAATAGATAAAGCCGCACAGTCAAGACAACTGTACAGCTTTAAAGTAGCACAGATTTTTTTGAAAATCAATGCCTGAGGGAAAAAAAACAAATTATCCTAAATCAGTAGGCATTGTTTTTAAAAAGTGCGGTCATCCGCCAAATTTACAGGGCTTATTCATCGGCTTATTCCGATTATATATTTCTCCGCTTCGACGCTGAGCGGCGTATAAGCGTTTATTTCTTTCGTTTGCAGATCGGCGGTCACGACCGCCTTATCCACACCAAGAATCATTTTGCCATTCTTTACAATCATGTTGAAAACGAGATAAAAGCCACAATCAAATTCCGTCTTTGCATCGATTCCGTTTTCCGATGTTTCGAGCAAAATTGATTTGAGCTTTTCGCCGCCGCTTTTTATGTTCTGATTTCATTGTAATCTTGTTTAGATTCCAGATTTCAAAAAACGGGGGCGTAAAATGGAGCCATTTTTGAATTCTGGGGGGCGCTTTTCGCCCCCAAATAGTGAAAGTGGGGGCACTTTCTGCCCCCACTAAGGAAATATTGCTAAAATACAGTTTAGATTTACCATACATACAAACAGGAAGTTATCATTCCGCCTTTGTTATTTTCTCTACATCTTTTTTTCTTGATAGCCATATAACTTTATCATCATATCT
>ERZ772831.296-NODE-296-length-52179-cov-12.266806_pt1 | contig 52179 bp, 46 predicted proteins | sample MGYA00580858_ERZ772831 | MGnify/ENA primary metagenome ERZ772831 (study PRJEB29015, sample SAMEA2737694) | human gut metagenome | biome: human gut; feature: human-associated habitat; material: faeces | place: China | collected 2012 ... | reverse complement strand
TTGGCTGGCAACGTAAAGCTGCTTAGCCATTATCTCAAATTTTAACGAACTATTGATACTAATTAATTTTACAGAATCTATTTTTACATTAAGTATATTAAGTGAAGTCATCTTATTACTTATTGTTTTGTTTTATGGCATAAGTAAAAATGAACGGATATTTGTGAGAAATTGGATAATAAGTAAGTTTCAAAAATAACTTCAATATAATTATTTTATCAATGATTTAATTTCCTAATAATAGACTTTATGATTAAACCAACAATAAGTGTAGTTATCCATGTATATAATGTTGTGGATAATATAATAAGAAGCTTAGATAGTATCTTGAATCAAACATATAAATCTTATGAGAACTAATGCCCTTAGATATCATTGGATAGACAACATAAAGGTATTCGCTTTATTTTTGGTTGTTCTTGGTCATATAGGAACATCATCATTACATCACATTATCTATGGTTTCCACATGCCTTTGTTCTTCTTGTTGTCAGGAATGCTTCATAAGGATAAGCCTGTGGCAGATATGTTTAAGAGATTGGTGATACCTTATATATTGTTCAATGTCATTTATCTTGCTTTGGAGAGTCCATGGTTGTATAGACAGTATGGAAATGTAGATTTTCTGTTGAGAGATATTCGAGGAATAGTATACCCTACTGAGCATCCTATTGATTATCCTACTTGGTTTTTGCTAAGTCTTTTCGAGATAAAGCTCATCGTAAAAGGTTTGCGAGACAATATAAGGTTGGCATTTGCTATCTCAGTAGTACTTATTGCTATTTGCTGTATATTGGATATAAATCACGATGGACCTTTCTTCATAAAAAATACATTGATTGGTTTGAGCTATTATTGCATGGGACATTTGCTTTACCATGTTTTTACAGGTAACATAAATGCTGAGAAACGATATGTCGTTTGCATTTCGGGGGGGGGAAAAATTATAGTGCTTTACCTTATAGCTATGATGCAATTTGATTCATGTGTATGGAATGAGTCAATGAAACAGCCTATGCAGTTTGTTTATAGCATAATAGGATGCCTGGGAATGCTCTTGCTTTTTAAGGGATGCTTTAATCTGCATTCCGCTATCTTGGAAAAATGCAGCATTGGAGCCGTTGCGATAATAGGACTTCATCCACTTCTGATACAATATTGCCGAAGGGCTGTGGTGCTGATGGGTGGTTCATGGGGAGATTATCCTGTTATGATAGATATGCTGATAGCCGCAATTATAATGTTGCTATGTATGTTGACGATACCTTTTATTGTTAAATATTTTCCATTGTTAATTGGTTTAAAAAGAAAAGTATGATACCAAAATTAATTCATTATTCGTGGTTCTCAGGTGAACCTTTTCCAAAACATATTGAGGAATTGATGAAGACATGGAAGCGTGTGCTTCCTGATTATGAGTTTATGTTGTGGGATGCCAAGAAATTGGCAGAGGCTAACAATATGTTTGCCGATGAGGCAGTGAGTGTACGCAAGTGGGCTTTCGCTGCCGACTTTATCCGTCTGTATGCAGTATATAATTATGGTGGAATATGGCTTGACACCGATATTGAGATGTTCAAGTCGTTTGATCCATATCTCGACAATGAGGTTTTTATTGGCCGAGAGGCGAATTTCCATAATCGTCCAAGAGAGCGTTGGCTTACATCTCATTGCTTCGGTGCTGTAGCTAATCATCCTTTCATTAAGGACTGTTTGGATTATTACACTGATAGGCATTTTATTCGCTCTCATAACGAGAAATATCCTCAGACTATGCGATTTGACATGACCATTATTCCTGAGGTGCAGGCAGAGATTGCCAAAAGCTATGGTTATGATAGTTTTGGCAAGCGTGATGATGAGCAGCTTTTGCAGAACGGAATTCATATTTATCCGTCTGATTATTTTGATTGCCCACGCTACAAAACGATGAAGAATGTGGTGTGTATCCATCGTGCAAGTGGGGCTTGGAGACCGGGATGTGATGGTATTCCAGACTATTCTGCATCCAATCCAATGAAGAAAGATAAAAAATATTATCTCCAAAAGATAAATGATTTCTTGGAAGACTATGGTTATGCAATATCAAAGTTTAAGAAACCGAACAGAAAAGGAAAATAAGATGGGAAAAATTACCCCCCCCATTCACGATTATTCAGTTTATACAGAGCAAGTTAAGTTACGCACTCGGATACACTATCTGTTGGGTTTGATACCCCGATGGCGACAGCATTTTAAGTATGCCAAGGCTGTGAAGATAGCTCGCAAGAATGGGGCGACGATTGGCGAAGGTGTTATTATGCCACTATCGTTGGCAAAGTCGGCGAATAGTAACTTAAAGGTAGGTGACCATGTGTCTATACAGACTGATAAAATAGACTTGCGTTCACCTGTAACTATTGGCAACCATGTTATAATAGGTGCAGGCACGGAGATCATCACTACCTCGCATAATATAGACTCTCCAGAATGGGAACACAAGTATTATGGCATTACCATTGAAGACTATGCTTGGCTACCTACCAAAATAATGGTTTTACCTTCTTGCCGTCATATCGGTATGGGAGCAGTGGTAAGTTCTGGCAGCGTAGTTGTAAAGAACATAGATTCAATGTCAGTGGTAGGCGGTAATCCTGCTAAGGAATTTAAAAAGCGTGGCTGTGTACACAATAAACTTGTAGAAGAATCACTGTTGGGTGGTGATTATGATATTTATCGTAAAATGAGAAAACTTTAATAGAAATTATGGGATTTAGAATCAATATTGTATCTCCAGGTCGCTTCCATGTGTGCGACTTGGCAAGAGAGCTTGATAAGAATGGTTGGGATGTTAGTTTTTATTCCTTTGTTCCAACGAAACGTGCCATGAAGTTTGGCTTACCTGCTAAATGCAACAAGACTGTCTTGCCATTTGTTTTGCCGTTCCTTGTGCTCCAAAAATACATAAAGAGTGAGTGGACTAAGCAATTGCGTATCTATATGCAAGATATCATCACGAGCATTTATATGCGTAAGTGTGATATTTTGATAGCCATGAGTGGCGATTTCGTGCATACCGTAGAAAGAGCAAAGCGTCATGGAGCAACTATCGTTTTAGAGCGTGGCTCTAAGCATATCTTGGAGCAAAAGCGAATATTGGAATCAATTCCATCATTAAAAGGCACGAAGCCTGTGCCTGATGCCAATGTAAGGAGAGAATTGCATGACTATCAGAACGCTGACTACATAGCCGTTGCTTCCAAACACGTAAAAGATAGTTTTATAAAGCAACATTTTGATGCAAACAAATTATTTGTCAATCCTTATGGTGTTGACTTGTCGATGTTTCATCCAGCTGAGAACACTGTCAAGGAGTATGATGTTATAATGGTGGGAAACTGGGGGTACCAAAAAGGATGTGATTTAATAGTAGATGCTATAAAACTCTCTAATTATAAATTCTTGCATGTCGGACCTGTATCCGATATGCCTTTCCCTAATAATGATACTCGATTTACTCATGTGGATGCTGTTGATCAGGCTAAGTTGGTTGATTATTATGCTAAGGCAAAAGTATTTGTATTCCCTTCACGCCAGGACGGTTTCGGTATGGTTCTATCGCAAGCTGTGGCATGTAACTTGCCAATTGTGGGAAGCAAGGACTGTGGAGCACCAGATTTGAAAGACATGGTAGAAATACCTGAATACATTAAGTTAATAGATGAATATTCTCCACAAGCAATCAAGAAAGCGATAGATGAGTCATTGGTAACTTATGAGACTCTTAAAGGAAAAATATATGCCGGTAATGCTATAAGCCAGCTTACCTGGAAGGCTTATGGTGAGAGATATTCAAATTTCCTAAATAACATTCTGGGGGGGTAAATCTGACAATTCTTAAGTTGTATAGGAAGTATGACGTAATCATGGTTGGTGGATGGAGCTATCGCAAAGGTTGTGATTTGATAGTGGAAGCTATTAAGCAATCCAACTATCGGTTCCTTCATGTTGGTTCTATCGTTGATATGAAATTTCCTCAGTGTGATGAGAGATTTACTCATATTGATGCTGTTGACCAAAGGCTGCTGCCCCATTATTATAATCAAACTAAGGTTTTTGTCTTGCCATCCAGAGAAGAAGGCTTGGCTATGGTACAAGCACAAGCCATAGCTTGTAATCTGCCAATGGTAGGAAGTAAGGACTCTGGTGCTGAAGATTTGAAAGCCATCGTGGAGTATCCTGAATATATCACAATCATCAAGGATTTTACTTCTGATTATTTGTTGGAAGGTATCAAGATAGCTTTAGAGCAACAGAAGAAAATGAATGGTTTGCAGTATGCTGGCAATGCAGCAGAAAGACTGACTTGGAAGGCATACGGCAAGCGTTATAGCGATTTCTTGCATAAAATTTCAAAACAATGAAAATATTATCAGTAGGAGGCTTTGATGCTTATGGCATAAGCAATACTTGCTTGCATAGGCATTGGGCACTCGAAAAATGCGCCGATTATATCGACAATGTGAATACAGTGTCGAAGGCTATTGGCTTTAGGTATAAATTGGCTTATCATTTATTTCAAAAACATATACCGGTAAGATTGCCTGACTGTGTAGGTGCTAACGATATGATTTTAACCAAGTTGCAGCAACATGATTTTGATGTGATTTGGATTGATAAAGGTATCACTATTTGGGCAAAGACATTGGCTAAGGCTAAGCAACTGCAACCCAATATCAAGATTGTAAGCTATTCGCCGGACAATATGGCTCTTCGACATAATCAGAGCCAACAGTATTTGGAATGTGTGCCTTTTTATGATTGCATAGTGACCAACAAATCGTATATTGTAAACGAATTGAAGGCACTTGGTGCAAAGAAAGTTGTATTCGTAAACAACACCTTTGAACCGACATTTCATTATCCTCACGAATTAAGTGATGATGATATCATGCGTTTGGGTGGCGATGTCGGTTTTATTGGAGCATGGGAAAATGAACGTTGCCAAAGCATACTTTATCTTGCGGATCATGGTATCAACGTAAGAGTTTGGGGCGGTGGCAAATGGTTGGAGTACAAAGACTATTCTCCGAACTTGAAGATAGAGGATAAAGGACTCTATTCGGAGGATTATTGCAAGGCATTGAAAGCCTTTAAGATAAACCTGTGCTTCTTGCGCAAGATGAATTTTGATACGCAAACTACTCGCAGTGTGGAGATACCTGCTTGTGGTGGTTTTATGTTGGCTGAACGCACAGATGAGCATCTTGCCATGTTTGAAGAAGAAAAGGAGGCTGCCTATTTCGCAGACAATAAAGAACTATTCGAAAAATGTCGCTTCTATCTTTCTCACGAGAGTGAGCGTATGAATATTGCGGAGAATGGCACGAAGAGATGCTTGGAGAGTGATTATAGTAATGTAGGGATGGTGAGAAGAGTATTATTTTCAGAATGAAAAAGTTTAAAAAGTACCTTTGCTGGTTTATTGTTATATGTGTTATTATAGAGATGCTTTATTTCCCGTCTATAGATAATGCATTGATTTGTTTGCTTGCATTGATAGTAACATTTGAATTTTGTATTGTTGTAAATGAAGATGTGTTTCTAAAACATACATTTTCCTTTTGGGCATATTTTACGCTCTTTGCGTATAGGTTCTTTCCTATTTTGGGCACATTGTTGGATGGTAATCCCGTAACAATAGGGTTCATTAATGCTTTCGATGTTTTTGTGGCTGAAACAATAACGTTCAGCATTGCAACTTTAGCGTTTTATTTTTGCTCAAAACGTAATTCAAATACATTTTTAACAAGATTATATCATAAATTGGGATGGTTTAACAAGTTGTCTATACAAAGTTATTGGATATTAGGATTTATTGGACTTTTTTTTGGTCTTGGTAGCAAATTTATTCAAAATCCAGAATTATCAAAGATTTTAGGAACAGTCTCCATTTTTCAATTTAGTCCTATTTGCCTTTTATTTCCTAGCTTGACAGGGATTAAATTTGAAAGTAAAAGAAAAATTATTTGGTACATATGTTTGCTTTTAGGTATATCATTTACATCTGGAAGTCGTCAGGTTCTTCTCTATCCTATCTGCACATATATATTGTTATATATCTTAGATTGTGGCTTATCTCATCGAACAATTTTTAGTAGCTATTCTACACCTAAGAAGATATTTTTATTTTCCATACTACTTTTAGGACCTCTCGTTTTTGAAAGAGTATCATTAGCTATGTTGGCATCAAGATCTGTTGTTTTTGACAAGAGTAAAAGTGCTATGGATGTTGTAAGTGCGACAATTGAAAATTTTCAAGATGATGAAAAATTGAAATCTGTGTCTGATGAAATGTTTGCGATTGTTGATAAGAACGCGAATAAAGACGTTACTCAATGGGAGGAAAAATATGTATCAAATTCTTTTTTGAATAGATATTGTAATTTAAAGTTGACAGATCAAACACTTTTCAGATTGAATTTCGTAGGACTTCATAATGAAAAGATGTATGATAATTTTGTTTTTGGTAATACAGTTTTAGTCTTCCCCTCTCCTATATTACATTTGTTTGGAATTAATATAGAAAAGGAAATGTATGACTACTCGCCTGGTGACTTATTGTTTTCGTTATCATCAGGCTCTTCAATATATTCATCTCACGTTGTAACAAGTCATGTTGCTGATGGTCTTGCAACTTTTGGGTATATATATTTTCCTATACAGTTTTTTATATGGCTATTGTTGTTTTGTATGATTGATTCATTTATATTGAAAAAAGGAGGAACTGTTTCTTTTTCATTATATGGGTTAGTTTCTATTTTTACCTTTTTGGGCTTAACACGTGCGGCATCTGGATGCGGTAGTGAGTTGTATTATTGTTTGCGATTATATTGGAATGGTATATTGGGTATATTCTTGGCTTTTGGGTTATTAAAAGTATGCCAGTCTTTTTTGAAACGATAAAAATATGAAAATGGCAAGTAAATTATTAAGTAGGGATCAAAGTAGAATTGGCCAATTTATATGTATCATATTAGTTCTGATACACCATTGGAGCCAAATTTCAGAATTAAATGGAATCGTCTTGATTTTTAGTCCATTCAAATATATTGGTGGATGTGCTTGTTGTGGATTTTTCTTTTTTTCTGGCTATGGGCTTTACGAGTCTTATAAAAAAAATGTTAAGTCTTTTAAAAGGCAATTTATAAGAAAGAGATTTAGCAAGGTGTTGGTACCGTTCATTTTCTCTTGCATAATTTATTATTTTATATGGATATTTCGAGCAAAACAGAATTTTACATTCTCAAATTTCTTTTTGTCAGCACTTGGATTAAATTTGGAGGTAAATGGACATTTTTGGTTTATGCAATTTTTGATATTATTATATATAAGCCTTTATTTTTCAGTTTTATTTGTCAAAGAAGAAAAAAAACAAATTATACTGTTAATTGTAGCGAATATTCTATTGATAGTCTTACTCGGAAGAAGTTGTGGGTATCTCTCTTCTTTAGGCTTTTCTATAGGAATAGTGGCTTCTCACACGAATAGTGATAAAAATATGAGATTTGAGAAGAAAACATTATTTTGTGCATTGGGGGCTTTTTTAATATGTTATTATTTCGCTTTTTATGAAAATATTTTCTTTAAGTTTACTTTCACTCTATCTTTGATTGCATTTTTACCATTATTAGTTTGGAGTTCAAAAAAAATAAAAGCTTCCATTTTTTTATTGTGGTTATCAGGATATTCATATTATTTTTATTTGACGAATGCTATGGCATTGATTATTAATGCTTATGCATTTGGGAAGAATATGAATATCTTAGGTCTGATTCTCTACATAGTATTTAATGTATTTCTAGGAATAGTTTTGAAAACAATCATAGATGTGTTTACCAAAATTATATCATGTTATAAAATTTCGAGATAATGAGAGTTTTGTATATTTATCGCAATCCCAAGATGGGATTCTCTATAGGTAAAGTCTTTCGTCCTATAGAAAAAGCAATGAGAGAAAAATGTGATGTTGATAGTATTGAAATGCCTTGTTATGGGTATGGTATTAAGAGCTTATATAAAAATATTCAATACGTTCGTAATGTCTTGAAGAAGAAGCATTATGATATCGTGCACATCACAGGAACAGAACACTACTTGCTTCCATTCGTTAGGAAATATAAAACAGTTGTCACGGTTCATGATTTAGGATTTTATACAAATCATAAAAAGAATGTTCATGGTTGGATGAAATACTGCTCCTTTATATTGCCTTTAAAAATGGCATCAATTGTCGCATTTATTTCTGAAAAGAGTAAAGACGAAGCTTTAGATATAGTGTCTTTGGGTAACTATTGTGTAGTACCTGATTGTTATTCTCCTGATATTCTTTATTTTGATAAACAATATTCGAATCCTCCTATTATTCTTCATGTAGGGACTGGACCCAATAAAAACTTGAATAGGGTTGTCGAAGCCTTAGGGGGGCTTAACGTCCATTTGCGAATCATAGGACCTCTTAAAGCACAGTTAAAAGACAAAATGGAAGGTCTTGATATATCTTATAGTCAAAGACAGAATTTGTCAGATGAAGATATAGCTAAAGAATACATGGCTTGTGATATTGTAAGTTTTCCGTCATTGACAGAAGGCTTTGGTATGCCTATAATAGAAGGACAGGCTGCTGGTAAAATCGTCGTCACGTCTGACTTGCGTCCTATGAATGTAATTGCGGGAGATAAAGCAATCCTTGTAAATCCATGGGAAATTAGTTCTATTCGAAAAGGATTTGAGAAGGCTTTGAAAAGACCAAAGGACATTATTGAAAGTGGAATTGAAAACGCTGAAAACTATTCTGCTGACAGTGTCATGAATATGTATAATCAACTTTATAATAATTTATAAAATGAGAGTTTTATTTTTTGCAGTCAATCGTTCGCCATTTACAGTAGAATTGATTGATACATTGTATGACTATCTGCCCAAAGGTAGTTATTTGAAGATGATTCTTCAACATTCTTTAGAAAAAGAACGTTCACATTGGGGAGAAAAAGTGTGTAAGAATCCTGTTGATATAGTAAAGGCCCCAAATGACTTGTTGCAATTTTTTAATGACGAGAAGCCTGATGTTATAATATATACGAGTTACCGCTCTCCCAAATTTATGGAAGCAAAAAAATGGGCTTTGGATAATCATGTGAAGTTTTTTGTAAATGCGAGCGAAAAACTCATTGAATATAGAAAGTCTCCTTTGTTTGTCTTGCTTAAATATCAATTGTTCAGATATCGAACAAAAGGTGTTAATGGTGTTTTGGCAATTAGCAATAGAGCAATGGACTTATATCAAAAATATTGTGATGCACCAACAATGGTTGTACCTTATACGTTTGATATGACAAGGTTGTTGAATTTTACACCACTTCCTTATGATGGCATGAATCTGACTTTCTTGATTTCGGGAAGATTGGAGCCTTTCCGTGATCCTATATATTCTATAAAAATGTTTGCGGAGTTAAAAAGTCTGCGTCCAAATATTAATATGAATCTTATAATATCTGGGAAAGGTAGTCTTTACGAAGAAATAAAACAACTACTAAAAGATTTGAAAATCGAAGAATGTACTACTTGGATGAATGATTTTAAACAATGGACAGAAATACATGAAATTTATAAAAAAGCACATATACTTTTGTGCTTCCAAGAGTATGGCGGTTGGGGACTAATTGTGCCAGAAGCTATGGCTGCTGGAATGTTGGTTGCATGCTCTATGGGGGTGGATTCTGGCGACAATTGCATTATAGATGGATATAATGGCTTATATTGTAATCGCAAAGACAGAAAAACGACAATATCTGCTATGTTAGAAACTATAGACAATCCGGAAGAAATGAAAATAATCCGCCAACGAGCACGGGAAACTGCAAAGTATGGTGATGTCAGGTATTATTCTAAAAGATTATCTCAATTCATTCAGGACAATTAATATGTATTTACCTTTGTACTTTGCTGTTTTCGTGTATGTTATATCGTTTTGATAGCCGAGTATTGAGTAAATTCAATTAAAATAATCATCATTAAATATTTACGTATGAAAGTCGTATTATTAGCAGGAGGTTTTGGCTCTCGAATATCGGAAGAAAGCCAGTTTAAGCCAAAGCCTATGATAGAGATAGGCGGTATGCCTATCTTGTGGCATATTATGAAGGAGTATTCCTATTATGGTCATAACGAGTTTATTATTTGCGCTGGCTATAAGCAAGAATATATAAAAGAATGGTTCGCCAATTATTTTCTCCAAAATAGTGATGTGAGCTTTGATTGGCGGAATGGTTCCAACGAGATGACAATCCACCATAGTGAATTGGAACCATGGAAAGTAACGGTAGTAGATACTGGTTACAACACCATGACAGGTGGACGTATCAAACGCATACAAAAGTATGTCGGCAATGAGCCTTTCTTTATGACATACGGTGATGGTGTATGTGATGTGGATATTGATAAGCTGTTGCTGTTCCATAAGTCTCATGGAAAACTTGCCACTCTCACAGCTGTTAGACAAGCTCAAGATAAGGGTGTGCTTGACATAACAAAAGACCAGGCTGTGCGTGCATTCCGTGAGAAAAATGTTTCTGATGGTGCGCCAATCAATGCTGGTTATATGGTCTTAGAGCCACAAGTTTTTGATTTGTTGGATGGGGATGACTGTATCTTTGAGAAAACAGCTTTAGTGAAATTGGCAGCTGAAGGTCAATTGATGTCGTACATTCATACAGGATTCTGGCAATGTATGGACAATATCAGAGAAAAATCAATCTTGGAAAAACTCTTGGCAGAAGGAAAGGCTCCTTGGAAACGTTGGGAGCGTTCTGTACCCAAAATACCAGATTACGCAAAATAACATATTCTTATGGAAAATATACTTGATTTTTATAAAGGAAAGCGTGTGTTCTTGACAGGACATACAGGCTTTAAGGGCTCTTGGTTGTGCAAAATACTTGTCAATTCTGGAGCAAAGGTTACAGGCTATTCCCTTGAACCACCAACAGAACCATCTTTGTTTAAAATTGCCAATATTGAAGAAAAAATACATTCTGTCATTGGCGACATTCGCAACTATGCCACATTGAAGAAGGCTTTTGATGAGGCGCAACCAGAAATCGTACTCCATCTTGCTGCACAACCTATTGTCCGTGATAGCTATAAAGATCCAGCCTACACTTATGAGACAAATGTCATGGGAACGGTGAATATCTTGGAATGTGTGCGCAACAGTCATTCTGTGAAATCATTCTTGAATGTGACTACCGACAAAGTTTATCTCAATAAAGAATGGGCTTGGGGATACCGTGAGAACGAAGAATTGGATGGATACGAACCTTATTCAAATTCTAAGTCTTGCTCCGAACTTGTTACTCACTCTTATAATCGCTCCTTCTTTACAGATAAGGACGGAAAGTGTATCATACCTATATCGACAGCTCGTGCAGGAAACGTTATAGGTGGAGGCGATTTCGCCAATGATCGTATCATACCTGATTGTATTAGGTCTGTTGCAAAGCATGAAGACATCATTGTCAGAAATCCTTATTCCACAAGACCATACCAACATGTTCTTGAGCCATTGTATGCCTATTTACTGATAGCAATGAAACAATTTGAGAATGCTCGTTATGCAGGTTACTACAATGTTGGTCCTGACGACACAGATTGTTTTCAGACAGGGGCGCTCGTTGATCTTTTTGTTAGTAAATGGGGAGAAGGTATGAAATGGATCAATAAATATGACGGAGGTCCACATGAAGCGAATTTCCTCAAACTTGATTGCTCAAAGTTGAAATCTACATTTGGATGGAGTCCGCGTTGGAATTTGGAAGAAGCGATGGAAAAGATTGTTGAATGGAGTAAACTTTGGATGAGTGGTGATGATGTCTGTGCTTGTATGGATAGGCAAATCAAAGAATTTCTAAATAAATAGACTATGATAATGAAAAACGTAATTGTTACAGGTGCAAATGGCTTTATTGGAAGCTCGCTTATTAAGAAGCTTGTCGCAAATAATATTCAAGTTGTTGCTATAGATGTTTCTTTTACTGGTGACCGTTTGCCAGATTCAGAATTGGTTAATAAAATAGAAGCCTTTGTAGATGATTCTCTGATTGATAAAATACCAAGTGGAGAATATGATGCGTTCTATCATTTTGCATGGAAAGGAGTGAATGGTGCGGACAAAGCAAATCCAACAGTACAGTTGGCTAATGTCCAAATGGCAGTTTTTTGTGCTGACATTTGCAAAAACTTGGGCATAAAGAAGTATTTGTGTGCTGGTACGGTGGCAGAAAACGCAGTGTATAGCCTTCCTAATCTTGCAAGCACTTCTGGCGGTATGATGTATGGAGTTGCTAAACATGCCTGTCATTTAATCCTTGAGGACTATTGCAAGAACATTGGTCAAGAATTTGTGTGGATGCAATTTTCTAATATTTACGGAGTGGGAAATAAAACAGGTAATCTTGTCAGTTATACATTGAATGAACTGATGTCTGGCAAGGAGGCAACCTTTGGTCCTGCATTGCAACCCTATGATTTTATATATGTGGACGATTTGATAGAGGCAGTTTATCGTCTTGGAGCAAATAAAACGGAAAAATCATTTTATTTCATTGGTTCTGGTTCTCCACGATTATTAAAAGACTACTTGCTGAACATTGGTGCACTTGTAGGATGTGAGGATAGTGTTTGTATTGGAAAACGCCCAGATGATGGCATTAAATATACTATGCAGATGTTTAATAATTCTGATACAGTAAAAGCCGTTGGGGAGTATGTCTCAATGGATTTTGAGAATGGTATAAAGAAAACAATTAATTGGTTAAAAGAGTAGATATGATACAGAAATTTGAATTTGAAGAACTTGATTTGAAAGGAGCCTATGTAATAACTCCTTTTTATGCTACAGATGAACGTGGCGGTTTTGTCAAGGATTATAATATTGATATGTTTAAACAGAATGGCATAGAGCATGAGTTAAAGGAGGTGTTCTATACTATTTCTAAAAAAGGTGTGATTCGTGCTATGCACTTTCAGCTGGTAAAACAACAAGCTAAACTTGTACGATGCATAAGTGGTCATGTATATGATGTTATTATAGACTTGCGTCCAGAGTCTCCAACCTTTGGCCAATGGAGAGGCTTTGATTTGACAGGTGAGAATCATGTGGAGTTATATGTACCTCCATTCTTTGGACATGGCTATTTGGTATTAGAAGATTCCGTCGTAAGCTATAAATGTGGTGAGGTATTTTATAGCGAGGGTGATTCTGGTATCATGTATAATGACCCCGACATGGCGATAAAATGGCCTTTTGAAAAGATTGGAGGAGAAGACAAACTTATTATATCTGAAAAAGATAAGCATCTGATGAGTTTGAAGGAATACAAAGATGTTATTTGCGGATAAGATTAAAACTAACAATGAAAGTCTTACATTTTGGAACGCTTGTTGCTTCGCAAGGTGGACCAGCGATGAGTACCTATTGGGCACTCTATGGTCTGCGTCAACAAGGCGTGGATGCGGAAATCATTATGTTTCCGCTCCGAGAGGGAGATGTGTTGAGAGGTGAGGAAGTGCCAGTGCATTACATACAATCAGTACCGCATACTCCTTTGGCATACGCATCAAGTTGCAAGCGAGATATACAAAACGCAGGTGTCTTTGACATATATCACGCTCAAGGCGTTTGGCTGTGGAGTACATACGCTCTCGTGGATGTTGCTAAGAAACTGGGTAAGCCTTATCTCATTACACCTCGTGGAATGCTCTATCCTCAGGATATAGCCAAACACAATAAAGGCTTTAAGAAATTGTCGCTGAAATGGCGATTGCTTGATGACTTGAATCATGCAGCTTGCGTACACGTCACTTGTAAAGATGAAATGATGCATTGCCGTAACCTGGGCATAACCTCTCCAATGGCTATCATTCCAAATCCTGTGGAGATAAAGGATTATCCTTATAAAAAAGAAGATAACAAGTTCAGACTTGGGTATCTTGGTAGGTTAAGCCTACGTAAGAATGTAGAGGCTCTTATTTACGCTTTCGCAGACATGGGTGAAATGGCTGCTGATGCTGAACTTCTCATTATTGGCGGTGGTGATGATAAATATGAACAATTCTTGAAGGATAAGGTTCTTGAACTTGGATTGAAGAATGTTGTGTTTGCTGGATTCTTGAATGGAGAGGAGAAAGACAAAGCATTGGCTTCTTGTTCTGTTCTTGCCATGCCAAGTGAATTTGAGAACTTGGGAAATGTCATTCTTGAAGGTTTGGTGAGACGCATTCCATGTATCGCTACGACAGGAGCACCATGGGAAGAACTCAACACGGAACATTGTGGATGGCAAGTGCCTTATACCCAGAAAGACATTACTGATGCCGTACGTAAGGCGATGTGTACTAGTACAGAGGAACTCTCACTTATGGGTGAAAATGGAAGAAGACTCATGGAACGCAAATACTCTGTAGAGGCTGTGGCAAGGGACTTGAAGGTTGTATATCAATGGATTTTGGGTAAAGGCGAAAAACCAGAATTTGTATATGAGGGGAAAAAATCAGATGTTAATGCCAAAACCGCATTCGTTAAAGAATTGCATCAAGGAAAGCTCTTCGTTTGACAGAAGAAATTTTCAAAAAGTTGGATGCTGTTTACAACAAATTGAAAAGTAAATTAGTATGAAGATGCAAGAATTAGAACGGCATAATGCTGGCCATGTAGCTCGGAGCGTTAAAATGCGTCGTGTGATTTGGATTGTCATGGCTGCCTTGCTGTTCCGTCCTTTCATCACTCCCGTGTTCCGCAAGTGGCGGTTGCTGTTGTTGCGAATGTTCGGGGCAGAGGTGGAATGGGACGCTAATGTGTATGCCTCGGTGAAGGTGTGGGCACCTTGGATGTTGAGGATGGGACACAGGGCGTGTCTCGGTCCTGAGGTGATATGCTATAACCAGGACTTGGTGGTGTTGGAGGATGATGCCATCGTATCGCAGTATTCGTATCTATGCACGGCGGGGCATGACATCGACCATGCCAATACTGCTGACAGCGGTCTCGTTACGTCTCCTATCGTATTGCGCCGTGGGGCGTGGATTGGCAGCCGTGCGTTTATCGGCATGGGAGTGGAGATTGGTGATAATGCCGTGGTTGGCGCCACGGCGTCGGTATACAAGAACGTTGAACCTTGGACTGTCGTGGGTGGCAATCCGGCGAAGGTAATCAAGAAAAGGGAAATAAAGCAATAGTTTCTTTCATTGAAGAACAATTTACTTGATACAGCAGAGATGACTCTGCTGAAGATATTGAAGAGGGATATAATGGGGATGAACGGGACGGAGAAGATGGAATTGTCTGTTGCCGGACTGAATGCCGTTATGCGCCTCGCCAGAGAACATGCCGTTACGGGACTGGTGGCTAATGCTGCAATGAGGAACCGGATTGTGATTGCCGGAGGTGTGGCGGAAGGCAGAGGTGAGGTCGTGATGAGACTCATGCAGCAGACCATGGCGCACAGACAGAACCAGCGTAGGTTTGAGGATGCCGTGGGGCGCTTCGCCCGACTGATGGAGGAGAACAGTATCGCCTATGTGGTGTTCAAGGGACTGGCTGTGGCGAGACATTATCCCGAACCGTTTGTACGGACGATGGGCGACGTGGACTTCTATGTTCCGCAGATGGATTTCCTGCGGGCGGTGGAGGTGATAGAGCGTGGGCTGCATGTGGTGATTGAGAAGGATTATGTGGACAAGCATTTTGCATTCGATTATGAGGGCATTCGCTTTGAGATGCATTACCAGATCGAGACGTTCGGCAACAAGCGCCATCAGCTCTGCTTCGACAGGATGATTGACGAGATTATGGCGGAGCATACGGCTTCGTTCACGGTATGCGACTCCGACGGCAATGGAACCGAGGTCAGCGTATTGCCACCGACAGAAGATTTAATCGTGGTTTTTAAGCATTGGTTTAACCATCTGCTCGTGGAGGGCGTTGGCTTGCGCCAGACCTTGGACTTGGTAGTGCTCTTGAATGCTTATAGGGACAAGATAAATGTCGGAAGGCTGATGACAGCCTTGGACGGTATAGGCTATATGAAAGCATTCCGAGCCATACTCGCCATGATGAAGCGGTATTTCGGTTTTGAATGGCTGGACAGTAACTTTGTGTTGGGCTGTCGCGACGAACGGTATGCCGACAAGCTAATGGCTGCCGTGATGGAGAGCGGAAACTTTGGCAGGAAGGCTTATCGGAACCATACAACAGGGAAAAAGAAAAGCATGGAGACTGCCACAAGAGCGTTGCGCCATTGCGTAAAGTTCTTCTGGTTGGCTCCAAAAGATATAATTTGCTTGATACCACGAAGGATAGGTATCACGCTGAAACAGAAATTCTAATGTCGTTTTCCTGCAACTCGGGAAAACAAAATAAAGATATAACTTTTATGGGAAATACAATAGCAGCTATCATCCTGACAAAGGATGAAGAGAAGCATATAGAGCGGTGCATAAGGTCGCTGCAGGGAGTATGTGAGGAGGTGTTCGTGATTGACTGCTACAGCAAGGACAACACGAAAGCGATTGCCGAATCATTAGGTGCCAAGGTGTATGAGCATCCGTGGAAAAATTATGCCACGCAGTTCAACTGGGGCCTGCACAACTGTCCGATTACGGCAGACTGGGTATGGCGTATTGATGCTGACGAGTATCTGGACAAGGGACTCGGAGAGAATGTGAAGAAGGCGATAAGCGAGTGTGGAGACGACGTGAACGGTATATACGTAAGGAAGCGTATCGACTTCATGGGGCGTCCGCTGATGCACGGAGGATGGTATCCGAGCTATCATTTGAAGGTATGGCGCAGAGGTCACGGCGAGTGTGAGAACCGCTGGATGGACGAGCATATCCGCATCTTTGACGGACGTGCCGTCACCGTAGAGCAAGGCGACCAGGTGGATGCCAATCTCAACAATCTGACATGGTGGATGGACAAGCACAACGGCTATGCCACGCGTGAGATGGCGGACATGCTGATGATGGAATATGGACTGGATGCGTCGGCACAGGAAGTAGTGCCGAAGTTCTTCGGAACAGAGGAGCAGCGCAAGCGCTGGCTGAAGGTGAAATACATCAAGGCACCGCTATTTATGCGCCCATTCATCAATTTCATGATCCGCTATGTGTTGAAGGCTGGTTTCCTCGACGGCAAGGAGGGTTTCATCTGGCATTTCCTCCAGGGCTTCTCCTACCGCTTCCTTGTGGATGCCAAGATTTTCGAACTGAAGAAACGCTTCGGCTTCGACAAGGAAAAGATAAAGGAATATCTCATAGATACTTATATGAAATAAGCAGACAACTATATGAAAGTTTCGATTATAACATCAAGTTACAACCGTGAGAAGACTATACGCGGTTGTATAGAGAGTGTGTTGGCGCAGGATTATCCTGACATTGAGTATATCGTGGTGGATGGTGCTTCTAAGGACGGTTCGCTCTCAATCATCAATGAGTATAAGGATAGAATAAGTAAGATAATCTCTGAGCCTGACCATGGCATGTACGAGGCTATCAACAAGGGAATACGGGCTGCTACTGGCGATGTCATCGGTCTGGTACATTCGGATGATTTTCTGTATTCTCCTCAGACAATATCCAATATAGTGAAGCGGTTTGAGGAGACTCATGCTGATTTTCTGTATGGTGACGGATTGTTTGTGAATGCCGAGAACACGGACAAGGTGGTGCGCAACTGGATTGGTGGCGACTATCGTCTGTGGAAAGTTCGTCATGGCTGGTTGCCGCTCCATCCCACTTGCTACATCAAGCGCAGCGCCATAGAGCGTAAGGGACTGTATAACGAGAGCTATAAGATAGCCGCCGACTCGGACTTTCTCTTCCGCTATCTGCTTGGCGGCGAGTTGAGCGTCACTTATCTGCATGAATATATCGTGAGGATGCGCATGGGCGGACTGAGTACGGACTCCGCTCGAAGGAAGCAGATGTGGAAGGAGGATATCAGAATGTATCAGTCGCATGGCATGAATCCTACTTTGACAAAGTTGGAGAAGATGCTGTGGAAGGTGCCACAGTTTATCGGGGCTAAATTCAAGTGATAGGCTCATTATTTGTGAATATACAGGACATCATAAACATCTTAAAATTAGAAAAGTAATGTGGTGTAAAATAATTTTAGGAGTAATAGGATTAGCTGTCGTTGGTTTTATTGGCATGGTCATCAAGATGGCGATAACTGAAGCAAAGGAGGAGACGAGGGATATAGAGAGGGCGAGTAAATCAGAAAATTGATTTGGTGCAATTGTCCGTATCGGTCGGCGCAGATGTCTGTATCGGTCGGCGCGGATGTCCGTATCGGTCGGTGCAGATGTCCGTATCGGTCGGTGCAGATGTCCGTATCGACCGACGCGGATGGTTTTAGCAGTGCTTCGACTCCATATCCCTTCGCGATTTTGACTTGATCACGAGCCATACGCCACTGAAGACGAGCACTACTGCCACGGCTTGCTTCCACGTGAAGAGGCACATGCCGCAGGCGATGCTCACTGATACCGCCACCACGGGCTGCATATAGTTGTAGATGCTCACCACGGTGGGGCGCAGCGTGCGTTGCGCCGTCTGCATACACAGGTAGGCGATGTAGGTGCCGAAGAACACCACGAAGCCCGTTTCGAGCCATGTCTTGAGGCTGACAGCCTGCCAGTCGGTAGACGCGGCGTGCGAGCCGAGGAACGGCGTGAGCAGAATCGTAGCCCACGTGAACATCCACTTGCTCATGGTTATCGGACTGTAGCGTTTCAGAATGCTGCGATAGAGCGAGAGGTAGAGCGCAAACGACATCTGCGCAGCCACGCAAAGCAAATCGCCGCGTATGTCGCCGATGCGCGAGTCGTTGGCTACGGCGGTGCTGGCTATCAGGATGACGGCACCCGAGCAGCCTACGCCCACGCCCAACGCTTTGCGCCCTGTGATGGGTTCCTTCAGAATGAGTGCTGCGAATATCATTGCGAAGATAGGCAGCGATGTGGTTACGATGGCGGCGTTGGATGGGGTGGTGATGCTCAGACCGATGGTGAAGCAACACTGGTTGCACACGAGTCCGAACACGCCGGCTCCGCAGAGCACGAAGATGTCATTGAGCGGCACATGCTCGTGCTTGGTGAAGAGCGATGTTATCCAAAAGAACACCGCTCCGCCCAAGGCACGCAGATAGACCATGTTCAGATTGTCCACCCCGCTGAGCATTGCGTCCTTGCCGATGGGAGCCATGAGACCCCAAATGGCGCAGGCGGAGAGAATGGCGAGGTGGGCAATCAGTACGCGTTTGTTCTGCATTGCGTCTATACGAGGTGAGCGATGAGGTCCTCACGCTCGCCGGCGAGCATGTCGATAACCGGAATTTCGACCATTGTGTAGCAGCCCGGCTGTTGGCGCATTGTAGCGCGAGCCACGTTGACGAGCACCTGACCGGTGAGTGCAGGGTTGTTGATGCTCATGGTGAACTCCATGCGCTGGTTCTGTGTCTTGCCGCTCACGCCCTTGCGTGTGAGATGCACGCCGTGGCCCATATCGCGCACGGCATCAACCGACGGTACGGCGAACACGTGAGTCTCGTCGTTAGAGAAGTAGGGGTCTGCCTTGATAGCCGCCGTAACGTCTTCGAGCTTCGCTCCCTCCTCAAGTTCTACGTACACCATGCGGCGGTGCAGTCCATCGCCCTTCGGTATAGTCATAGACAGAGCATCCTTTACGCCCTCCTTGGAGCGCACGCATACGCTGTGGCCCATCGACATACCTGGTCCGAAGTTGGTGTAGCTGAGGCCCTTCGGTGCGAGGCTCTGCATCAGAGTGCGCACGATAGAGTCGGAACCCGGGTCCCAACCAGCAGCGATGATGCTCACCGTACCGTTCTTCTTGCACTCCTCAGAGAGAGTGCGACGGTAGTCGACGATAGAAGTATGTATGTCGAAGCTGTCTACGGTGTTGATACCGAGTGCTGAGATTTGCTTTGCGTACTCCTCACACGAGCGTGTCGGAGTAGCAAGGATAGCTACGTCCACGTCCTTCAGCTCGCGGATGTCCTTCACAACCTCGTACTGTGCCAGTTCGGCAGGCTTGTTCTCGGCACCATGACGGCGCACCACACCTGCAATCTCAAAGTCGTCGGCAGCTTCAAGCGCCTGAATTGCATAATGTCCGATGTTGCCGTATCCCACTACGGCTGCTCTAATCTTTTTCATGTCTTTCACTTTATTATAATTAATAATATATGTAACACATCGTATTGTAGATGTGTTGCATCGTTCTTGATGAGTGCAAAGTTATAGAAAATCATTAAAACAACTTCTTCCTGTATGACGTTTTTTTATGTATTTTACTGTCTGTTAGGCAAAATCATTAAAAATAGGTATTTCATAATTCGCTGATTATGCTTAATTTTGCAACCGTAAAATAAAAATACTCAACGACAATGAAAAAGAAATATCTTGGCAAGACCATCGGGTCGTTGCTTATAGTACTTCTTATGATGCCGTTAGGGCACGCACTTATGATTCTGATGGAGCACTTCCTTGAGCCGACAACGCTTCACTATTCGGCGTTCTTGATGGGTTTCGTAGGACTTGTGGTCACTATAGCTGGTGTGTTCGTGAAAGGCGACACACGCCAGACCTGCTTCGGACTCGCCGGAGCCTTGCTCTTTTGGACAGGTTGGGTGGAGTTTTTGTTCGCTTACTTCGCTCAGCGCTTCGGTGTACATTGCGATCTTGTGGGCAACGGCGTTGTACAGACTGTTACGGAATACGTCAATGGTGTTGGTGTCAACCATACGTTCACAATCAACGGCACGCCGCTCGAAGATTTCTCGCGTGCCGACCTTAAGGCGATACGCGGCTCCCGACCGGAGTATCTCATCATGCCTGCCACCTTCGGCATGTGGATGATGTTCGTAGTGATGTACACCTTCTGCACCCGCACCGGCTGTCTGTTCATCCGCTGGGTACAGCGGCATTGCGGAATAAACGAAAAGGTGGAGTTGCGACCTATGGCGTATCATCCGAGCATAGTGATGTTCATGGAGTGGAACATCATGATGTGGGGACTTTACATGCTGCTTATGTTCTGCTACGACCCCGTATTCCTCGGTGACCATCACCCCGTGACCTATGCCATTGCAGCCATCTGCCTCTTCGGTTCGGTGCTGATGTTCAAGAAGCAGCTCTATATAAAGCAGTGGGGACGCAACCTGCGCATGGCTTACGCCACGGTTATCGTGTTCTGGACCTTCGTGGAGGTGGTTGCACGCAACGGACTCTTCAAGGAGATATGGGTCGACCCGATGAATCATGTGGTGGAGATGAGTGCAGTGCTCGCCATCTTCGTAGTGTCCATAGGGGGTGCACTTGTCTCAAGTGCACCAACCAAGCAAGAATTGCACCAATAGCTCGGTTGGTGCAGCAGAGACTGCTGCACCCCCTATGGTGCACCAACCAAGCAAGAATTTCACCAACAGCTCGGCTGGTGCAGCAGAGACTGCTGCACCCCCTATGTTGCACCAATAAACAAATAATATAAACAATAAAAACACAACTCTTTTTATGAAAAGAATTTTTACTCTCTTGTTCGCTGTTCTCACAGCAACAACAATCATGGCACAGATGCACGGACCAATGAAGTTTGTAGGCGCTTCAAAAATGAGCGTATCAACAATGAACATTGATAATCCCAGTGACACAATATTGTTCGCTATGAACGGCATGGAGTCGGGCAACATCACTCTGCCTGCCATGAAGGGTATGCAGACAATACCATCGTTCACCATCAGCGGTGCTAAATTCACGTTGGGCGAGAACCATGTCGTTACGTTTGCCGACCAGACTTTCAGCACAAAGGTGAAAGTGGACGGAGCTGAGAATAACATCACCGGCACATCGCTTTCAGGCACATACAACATGGCAGACAACTCGCTCTCGCTTACTGTTGTGTTCCAGTACGGCAAGATGCCGATGTCTATGACATACAGCGTGAAAGGCTACTACGTAAAGGCTGTGTCTAACCCCATCACTGTTACAGTAGGCGGACAGTTCACATACAACAACGACAATGTTACATACGAGTTGCGTCGATACAAGGACGGCGAAACAGACAAGCTCGACGTTACTGTTCCCTCCTATACGCTCGCAAACACCATCATGGGCAACCTCACACTCGGTTCGTACACCGTGAAGGGACTCGTTTACGACGAGGCTCAGGGCGGCTACTACCGCGACTATAAGAACGACGGACTTAAGTTCCACTTCACAGCCGTTCAAGGTGGCAAGACAACAATGGACAAGGACTACGACTTCGCAACAGACAAGGATAACAACATTCTTGTAAAGTACGAAGGCAACAACGTAAGCTCTATCGTCAACACCTTCCAGGTGGGAACCATGCCTTTCGGTATCGTGTCTGTGTTCAGTGGTGCAACAACCTCAATAAACAACATCACCACAACGCCGTCTCACGATTTCAACACCACATCGTCTCAGCAGTACAACCTCGCCGGCCAGCGTGTGGACAACAACTATAAAGGCATTGTTATTGTCAACGGTAAGAAGTATTTGAGAAAATAGTATAATGATTAAAAAAGCCATTTTACTTGCTGTTGCAACTGTGAGCATACACATGCTCACAGCCTGCAACGGCATTTTTGATGATATATACGACCAGCCGAAGCCGGTTGTGCCGGCGAAAGGACAGCTCGTCATCGACGCTACGAGCTGGACCGACTGGTATTATGTCTCTCTGCCACGCCTGCAGCGACTTGCAGAGGAGGGCGACGAGGACGCTCTGCTTAAGGCTCAGAGCGAGTTCGAGAAGCGTCCTATCCCGTTTGCGCTCAGCGAAGGCAGCGAGTGGGACGGACGTTCGGGGCAGTATCTGTACTGGTTCGACGTGTGGGGTGAAGGCATACAGAACAACGAGTTCCGCCAGCTCACCAAGACCGACGCTCAGCAAGACCCCGAGGAGTGGAGCTTCGCCGTACACCGCAACAACGTGCGCACAAACGGCGGCGCTGTCTACGAGACGCAGTACACCTCCTTCGACCAACTGCCCGAGTTGAGTGCCGAATTCGCCAACAAGGAGTTCACCGCCGACGAGTGGAGCGAGAACGAAGTGTGGAGCAGTCAGGAACAGATGCTGCTTAGCCTCGTGCCCTCGCAAGGCATCAATGTTAATAAGGTGCTCTCGTCGTGGCTTGAGTTCAAGTTCAACGTGCCGCCAGACTACATCCCCAACAAGCATGTCTTCATCCTGCGACTCGCCGACGGCACCTACGCCGCTCTGCAGCTCGCCAACTACATATCGCCCGAAGGCAAAAAGTGCTTCCTGACCATTAATTACAAGTATCCGTATTAGGGTGGTGGGGTGTTAAGATGTTAGGGTGTTGAGATGGTGAGATGTTGAGATGTTGAGATTTGCATAGGAGGGTATGGCATCCCTGCCATACCCACGCACCCTCCCAGGGGGTGCAGTGGTCTCCACTGCACCAACCAAACAGTCACTGCATCCTCCCACAGCAAGAGTGCATTCCGTGGGATAACAGCGCACCCTAACATCTGTGCTGATCTGTGACATCCGTGGAAGAACAAATGCATCCCGCCATCTGTGTAAATCTGTGAAATCTGTGGGAGAAAAAACGCATTCCACCGTCTGTGAAATCTGTGGGAAACTCACAAGACTGCGTGGGTATGGCAAGATGCCATACCCTCCTATAATTACAAATACAATAAGATAAATGATAAAGAAAATATTCCTTCCGCTCGCTCTCCTTGCTACATCGCCGACGGCGATGGCACAGGCAGACCCAGAACGGCTTGGCAGCTTGCCGGAGCAAGAATTCGAAGACGCGCAGCTCGACTCCATCTTCCGCCATTACGAACTGGAGGAGGTGGTGGTGACGGGCACACGCACACCGAAGTTTCTGAAGGACACGCCGATACAGACACGCGTCATCACGTCGCGAGACATAGCCCGCACCGATGCCACCAACGTGCAGGACCTCCTGCAGCAGGAGTTGCCCGGCGTAGAGTTTTCCTACTCGATGAACCAGCGGACCCACCTCAACTTCGCCGGATTCGGCGGACAGGGCATCCTCTTCCTCGTAGACGGCGAGCGTCTCGCAGGCGAGTCGATGGACGATGTCGACTTCTCGCGTCTGCTTATGGCTGGCGTGGAGCGCATCGAGATAGTGAAAGGCGCATCGTCGGCGTTGTACGGCAGCAGTGCTGCGGGCGGCGTGGTGAACATCATCACGATGAACGCCACCGAGCCGTGGACGCTGAACGTGAACGCACGCTACGCCAAACACAACGACCAACGCTACGGTGGCGTGTTCGCACTCAGCTCGAAGCACTGGAGAAATGCGTTCTCTGCCAACTATCACAACAAGGACAACTACAACGTGACGAGCGCTGCCAACCCCGTGACACGTGTCATCTCCACCATCTACGGCGAGCGCACAGTCGACTTTAAGGACAAGCTGACATGGCGACCCTCCGACCGACTGAGCATCGGAGCACGTGCCGGCTACTTCTTCCGCGAGACAACGCGCACCGTGAACCTGCCCGAACGCTATCGCGACTTCTCTGGCGGCTTGCGTCTCGACTGGCTGATAACCAAGGACGACGACCTGCAGGCGAGCTACGCCTTCGACCAGTACGACAAGTCGGACTATCAGCAACTGCGCCACCTCGACATACGCGACTACAGCAACGTGCAGAACACGGTCCGACTGCTCTACAACCACTCGTTCGGCGAGACAGCGATGCTCACCGTCGGTGCCGACTATATGCACGACTATCTCTTTAACACTTATCTCGCCGGCGCAGCACGCGAGCAGGACTGCTACGACGTGTTCGCGCAGTACGACTGGAACATCACTGACAAACTCGAAGCCGTGGCTGCTGTGCGCTACGACTATTTCTCCGATCAGTCGAACTCGCAGCTTACGCCAAAACTCAACCTCCGCTATAAGCCCAACCACCGCCTCGTGCTGCGTGCAGGTTACGGCATGGGCTTCCGCGCACCGTCGCTGAAGGAACGCTATTACAACTTCGACATGGCTGGCATCTGGATTGTCGAGGGCAACGAGAATCTGAAAGCCGAAAAGAGCCACAACTTCACGCTCTCTGCCGAATACTCACGCGCCAACTGCAGCCTTGCCGTGTCGGCATATTATAATAATGTAATAAACAAGATCTCTACATCGGCGCCCTATTTCAAGTCGATAGAAGACAAGCTGCCCTATCTGCCCTATACCAACCTCGCCAACTACAGAGTGTTCGGCGCAGACGTTAGCATGCAGGCACGCTGGCAGAACGGCATCTCGGCACGACTCAGCTACGCTCACACCAAGGAGCGCCTGCCGAAGGACAAGGACGGCAACACCATTAACAACCAGTACATACCGGCACGAGCCCATGCTCTGAACGCCAACGTCGACTACGACCATCAGTTCACGAAGCGCTACGGCATATACGCTTCGCTCAACGGACGCCTGCTTTCGGGTACGGAGAACGTGGAGTTCAAGAACTACTACGACGTGACCGAGGGCACGGTGCGTGTGAAGTATCCTGCCTACACCCTCTGGAAACTCTCGCTCACGCAGCGTGTAGGCAAGGCGGTGAGTATAACCACCGCTCTTGACAACCTCTTCAACTATCGTCCGAAGCACTACTACCTCAATGCGCCGCTCACCGACGGCATAACATTCCAGGTTGGCGTGTCGGTAGATGTAGATAAATTGTTTTGATATTAAATATTATTAGTATATTTGCAGCTGATAATTTAATAACTAAGCAAATATGGTACTTTCAAATCTACAGCATAGCGACCGTATCGAGTCGCTACACCCGTTGTTCAAGACCGTGTTCGACTACGTGAAGTCGCACGACTTGCTCAATACTCCTTGCGGACGCATAGAGTTGCAGGGCGACGACCTCTTCATCAACAACGTCAACCCCGAGTGCGTAGCAGCCGACAAGCAAGTGCTTGAGGTGCACCGTCAGTATATCGACATCCACATCCTCCTCGAAGGCGAGGAGACCATCGGCTGGAAAGCTATCGAGGACTGCACGAACGAGACGAAGCACTACGATGCCGAAGCCGACTGCGCTCTCTATGCCGAGCCGGCTTCCGCTTACGTGAAGATGCATCCTGGCGAGTTCCTCATCGTGTGGCCCGAAGACCCACACGCACCGGTGATTGGCGAGGGAAAGATTCGCAAACTGATTGTTAAGGTTAAGCTTTAAGAGTTTTGAATTTTGAATTTTGAGTTTTGAATTGTTGCCTACGGCAATTTTGAATTTTGAGTTTTGAATTTTGAATTATGCGCTTTGCGCATTTTGAATTTATGAATTAGGAATTGAGATTTGTGAGTTGCGAATTCTTAATTCAAAATTGACTAACTCAAAATCGGCGCAGCCGATAATTCAAAACTCAAAACTCACAATTCAAAACTCAATATCGGTTATGCCGATCTTCTTCCAGTCGAACCCAGCCACCAGTTCTTCAGCCGTCACCCTATTGGGCGACTCCTGCAGTCCTGCCTTATAAGCCAACAAGCCTATAATATCCTCTGCTTCGAAGCGCGATCGTAAAGCCTCCATGTCGAGACTGCGGTCGCGCTTCGACAGTCTCTGCCCCTCGGTGTTGCAGAGCAGCGGCAGATGAGTGAAGCGCGGCGGAGCAAATCCCAACTCCTTTGCCAGATAAATCTGTTGCGGCGACGAGAGCAGCAAGTCGCGACCGCGCACTACCTCCGTGATGCCCATCAGCGCATCGTCCACCACCACCGCCAGCTGGTAAGCCCACGCCCCGTCCTTGCGTCGCACGATGAAGTCGCCGCATTGCGTCGTCAGGTCTACGGTCTGTTCGCCGTAGTGTCCGTCGACGAACGACACGATGCCCTCGCCCTCCTCCGGCACACGCATACGTATAGCCGCCTTAGGAGGGTATGGCATCCCTGCCATACCCACGCAATCAGCAGTAGTGTATGGCATCCCTGCCGTTTTCAAGTTGCGGCACGTACCCTTATACACCACGCGCCCGTCGCTCTCGTGCGGAGCCTGCGTAGCCAATATGTCCGCACGCGTGCAGTAGCACGGATACGTCAAACCGCGAGCCGTCAGCTTCTGTAGCTCCGCCTCGTATATCTCGCCACGCTCGCTCTGATAGAACGGACCCTCGTCCCACGTCAGTCCGAGCCATTCGAGGTCGCTCATAATCAAGTCGGCATACTCCATACGCGAACGCTGCGGATCAATATCCTCAATGCGCAGCACCCATTTGCCACCCTGCGCCTTTATCGAAAGCCACGACAGCAACGCACTGAACACATTGCCCAGATGCATACGTCCCGTCGGCGACGGCGCAAAGCGCCCCCTCTCTATATATTCCTTATTGTTCATCTTTGTTTTATTAGGAGGGTAGGGCATCTTGCCCTACCCACGCACCCTTCTTTAGTATTAGGAGGGTAGTACATCTTGCCCTACCCACGCACCCTCGCACTGCTATATAATGACAGCTTAAAGGCTGCGTGGGTATGGCAAGATGCCATACCCTCCTATATTAGTCTGCAAAATTATAAAGAATAATCGGTTCGAGCGTAAGTTGTTGCAATAATATTCAGTTTTGTTACAAATCGATATTTATTCGCTGAATAAAACTACAAATTCGCTGAATATTTCGGTTTGTACTGCGGATTTGTTTGGAAAGTTACAAAAGATTTCTATACCTTTGCAGTGTGTTTGAATAAAAACAATAAGAAAATGAAAGGACCGAGCGCGTGAATCGTCACGTCGCCCGGTCTTTTTTGTGTTTAAAAACCTTGACAACCTATTTACGAAACAGTTACATACAAAAAAACGCCCGGATAGGCGTCGTTTCCGACTGTCCTATCCGAGCGGTTTATATATAAATGTATAAGTGATATTCTATGCGTGTAGCATTAGATCTGCACCTTCACGGTTGTAGCCTGAGCATTGCATACTACAGTAACGAGATATGTGCCCTTTGCGAGTTCCACCTTTGCCTTGTCGGCAGTAGTGGTGAGTCCGCCAACAACGCGTCCCTCAAAGTCGCTCACGAGGATGCGCTTTGCGAGTCCTGCAGTCTCCGGCATACTGATCTTAACGCAGTTCTTGCCAGCAACAATGCTGAAATCCTTTGCTGCAACCGTAGAAGCTACGCCGTCAACCACCTTCTTCTCAGCCAGGCGGAACACACGTGTAGCGTGCTTGCGCACATCGGTTGTGAATGTACCCGTAGCTTCGCCTGCCTCAGCGTTCTCCATCACGTCGCGAACGGTGTAAGTCTTTGTCGGGTCGAGAGCCGGAATCGCAGAGAAGTCGAATGTAGCCTGCTTCTCAGAGCTTGACATGTTGGTTACAGAGAGAGCCACGTCGCCGTTCTCGCAGTCCTTAGCGAAGACAACGAGGTTGTCAGCCTCAGAGATGAGGTCGCCCTGCTGGCCCATGCGGTCCTGGTTGAGAGCGATGAGTTCCTTGTTGCGCAGCAGCTTGAAGTCGGCATCGGTGAGGGTGTTCTTGCTCGGGTCGAACGACAGAGCCATCGGTGAAGACCACATACACCAGAGAGCGAACTGTGTAGCATACTCGTCGTCGGTCATACCGGCGCCAGTGCCGCCGCAGAGGTCGTTAGACGATTTACCCGTAGCGTGCAGACCGGTGCAAAGCATATCCGAATCGTTGAAGCGGTTAACGCCCTGATAAGCAGAGAGGTTCTTCATAGCCTCGATGCTCTGTACGACGCCCACACCGCTACCAGAACCTGTCCAGCAGTCGCGTACGTCCTGCGAGATGCGCCAGCAGCGTCCGCCTACCTCAGCACCCCATTTCCACGGTTCGCGCACGCCCCACTCGCAGATGTAGAGCATAGTGTTGTTGCCAGCAGCAGCGAAAGCGTCAGCAAGAGCCTTGTAGCGCTTCTTGGCTGTCTCTACGTCGTCCGGCGCATAGCAGTAGTCGCACTTCACAACGTCTACGCCCCACTCGGCGTATGTCTTGGCGTCGATTGTCTCGTAGCCGTACGAACCGAAAGCGCCAGCACATGTTCTGTCAGCAGCGTCGGTATAAAGACCGAACTTCATGCCGTTCTGGTGAACATAGTCGGCAACAGTCTTAAGACCGTTCGGGAAGCGTGATGCGTTAGGCTGCGGTGTGCCGTCAGCCTTGCGTGTGCCCTGCCAGAGGTCGTCCATCATGATGTGGTTCCAACCGCACTCGTACAGACCCTTGTTCTGGAAGAGTTCTACAGCCTGCTCAATAATTTTCTGTGAGATGTTGCCCTGAACCGAGTTCCAAGAGAGCCAGCCCATGAACGGAACGGGGTGCTGCAGAGAGCTTGATACGGTGAGCGTTACGTCCTCCGATGTTGTCTCGCCGTCTACTGTGACGTTAATCTGATATGTATATACGCCTTCTTCAGCAACTACGCCCTCTACGATATTGCGGGCTGCGTTCCATGTAAGACCTGCAGGCAGATTGCTTACAGAGAGCTGAGCACCGGTAACGGTAGAGCGAACCTTCTGCATGAAGCGAACGTTAGGCTGCGAGAACACGGTTGTAGCACAAGCGAGCTTTGTGGTGAGCTCCTCTGCGCTCACGATGCACGGACGTGTAGAGTTCTGATCCTGGAACACGAGATAAGCGTTAGCCCAGTCGACGTGGTCGCATGTGTTTGTGCCGTCGTTGCCGTTTGATGTCTCAAGATATAGATACTTCCAACCGCTGAGGTTGTCAGCGTGGATGTCTACCGACTGGTTCGAGAAGCGGTTGATAGTGCCCTTAGCCACATCCTCTGTAGCACCACCTTCAGCCTTTACGTAAACATGATAGTCGAAGTTGCCAGCCTCCTTCACCTCGTCGTCAACGCCGAGCACAGTGTAGAAGTCGGTTACCGATCCGTTGAGCTTGATGATAATCTGCGACGGTCCGTGTGTGCCCACTCCGCTCTCGTACACCTTACCACCGACGGTGATGTTGTTGCCGTCGATGCTCTTGTCCTTCTTCGGAGTGTGGTTCTCCCAACCGCACTTGGTCTTTTCTATTTCGAGAGAAGACAGACGGATGTATTCCTGACCCAAAGGAGCGTCGGGGATAGTCACTACGTTAGAGCCTTCCTGCCACATGTCTGACTCGTTGATGAGCTGCGGAGCTGTGCCAGCGTACTTGAAGTAAGCGTCGCCGAGATCCACGTGGTCGCCCCAAGCCTCTTCGCCCTTGTCGAAGTTGAGAATAAGATACACTGCGCCAGTAAGGTCAACATCAATCGTTGTGCCAGCAGCGTCGTTGACATTGATAGTGCCACTCTTCACAGTCGTAGCCTGTTTGCTGCTGTTGTAAGTAGTGACGGTGTAGTCAACGATGCCGTGCTTAGCCTGATTAGGTGCTGCTGCATCAATACCGAAAATAGCGTGAAAACTTTTGGCACCATTCACCTTCACCACAAATTTTGAAGGAGCATGTGTGCCTACACCCGTTGTGTAGGTGTTGCCGGCTATAATAAGCGGTGTACCAAACGTAGCCTTGTCGGCATACACCTTATTCTTATTATCGTCGTTGAAATAAGTGACAGTAGTCAGGTCGAGCGAGCTCAACAGGCATACGTCGTTACCGGTTGGGGGGGGTAATTGTCTCTGCTTTAGCATCAACAATGCCCAACACACTGACAAGAAGCAAACCTATCAGTGCGCTTACGTTACGTAAAAGTTGTTTCATTGTTTTTTAATTAAAAAATTGATTTGTTGTATAATAGAACTTCTGCAAAGTTACCTATTATTGTCTGATTGGCAAAACATTACATCATGTTTTAACATAAAAAAGGTTCGTGGCGACAACATGGCATGTGTCTATTTGCTTAATAGCAAAATTATTTGTAATTTAGCGACATAAAAACCAGACAATTCGCATGGAACCTAAACATAATATGAACAGATGAAGATACACCAGAAACTACACCAATACATATTTGCTGCGTCGGTCGTCTCGCTGCAAATACCGGCATCTGCTACTGCTCAGGTGCAGGAGCTGAACGTGCAGCGCGACACAGTCCCCACATATCTGAAGGTACAGAACAAAGGTATCGTAAACAATGCGCTCGACGTGTTGAACGGCAATGCCGCCGGTGTTAACGTTACTTCGAACGGCATGGACCGTATGGCGCAGCTCTCGTCGGTGCGAGTGCGTGGCACCACGTCAATAGTAGGAGGCAACGACCCGCTCGTCATCATCGACGGCGTGACAAGCGACATCGCCACGCTCTCCACCATTTATCCTGCCGACATCGAGAGCTTCTCTGTGCTGAAGAATGCCGCAGAGACCGCACTCTACGGCTCGCGCGGTGCATCGGGCGTTATCGAGGTGAAGACAAAGAGGGGCACAGGCAAAGGGTTCCAAATTTCTTACGAGACAAACATTGGACTGGAAGCCATGTCAAAGAAACTCGACATGCTGTCGGCTGACGAGTATCTCGCTACAGCCAAACGCCTCGGGATATATGCCAACAACGGCGGATATAAAAACAACTTCTACGACGTAATCACCCGAACCGGCTTTGTTCAGAACCACTACCTGGCTTTCAGCGGTGGCTCCGAACAGTCGAACTATCGTGCGTCGTTCGGCTACATCGACCATAACACCATCATAAAGACCAAGGACTACAACAATTTTGTGGCAAAGATAGATGTCACGCAACATGCTTTCGGCAACCGTCTCGTCGGCGACTTTGGTGTGTTCGGCTCTACGTACAAGAACAACGACATCTTCGACCCGCAGATGCTGTTCTACTCTGCTGCATGCCAGAACCCTACTTATCCTGCCGGTCGCGATGCCAACGGCAACTGGACAAAGAACGGTTCTGCCTATCGTATCAATCCGCCTTCTGCCGTGCTTGCCGAACGTAGCGACCAGAAGGAGATGTACTTCAACACCCACATGCGACTGCTCTACAAGCTTGCGCCCTTGCTCAATCTGTCGGCATTCGGTAGCTACTCGTATACATCCAACGAGAACTCTGAGTTCTGCCCCACATGGGTGTGGGCGCAGGGCAACGTATATCGCGGCGAATTCAAGAAACAGGAGTATCTCGGCAATGTCTCGCTCGACTATGCCCATACATGGGGCATCCACACGTTGGCAGCAGGACTCTCCACCGAATACCATTACCTGGAACGCACGGCATTCTGGACACGCGCCAAGGGCATAACGACAAACGAGTTCGGCTACGACAACATCGGAGCCACTGCGTCGCGTCCCTATGGCGCTACGGGCAGCATCTACGAAGACCAGTCGCTGGCATCGGTCATGGCAAACGCCTCCTATACATTATATAATAAGTATAAGCTGACGCTCACTATGCGTGGCGACGGTTCGTCTATGGTGGGCGACAACAACACGTGGGGATTCTTCCCCTCGGTTTCGGCTGAATGGGACGTCAAGAAAGAGCAGTTCTTAAGCCGTTTCGACGGAATAAATACTCTGAAACTGCGCACCGGTTACGGACGCTCGGGCAATCTGGGCGGCATATCCGCCTATACCACAATGAACAACGTGCAGCAGACGGGCATCGTACCCGTTAACAACACGCCGACCGTGACGCTCGGCACCATACGCAACAACAACCCCGACTTGAAATGGGAGACAAAGTCGATGTTCAATATCGGTGGCGAGATCGGACTGTGGCATAACCGCCTTATGCTTACCGCCGAATACTATTACTCTAAGACCACCGACATGCTCTACTCCTAGGACGTGCCCGTGCCGCCGTTCGCCTACGACAAGCTGTTGACAAACATTGGCGCTATGTCAAACCAGGGTCTTGAAATCGGTTTCTCTATTGCTCCGGTGCAGACAAAGGATATAGACCTGAACGTGAGCATGAACCTCTCGTTCCAGAAGAACAGGCTGCTGTCGCTCTCAGGCAAATACAACGGCATGAATATGTCGGCTGCCAACATCACAGCCATTGGCTCCATAGACGGAGCCGGTCAGAACGGCGGCGACAACAACCATGTGCTCTACCAGATAGTAGGACAACCCTTGGGTGTGTTCTATCTGCCCCATTGCACCGGACTCTACAAGGACGAGCAGGGCACGATGAAGTATAGGATAGAAGACCTCGACCGCAACGGCACCATCGACTTCGGCGACGGTGGCGACCGACGCATCTGCGGACAGGCCACGCCGAAGGCCACGCTCGGCTCAAACATATCGCTGCGCTACAAGAATTTCTATATGTCGCTGCAGATGAACGGAGCCTTCGGGCACAAGATATTCAACGGTACGGCATTGGCATACAACAACATGTCGTCGTTCCCGATATACAACGTGATGAAGGGTGCGCCCGAACGCAACATCGTCGACCAGAACGTGTCCGACTATTGGCTCGAACGTGGCGACTATCTCAACTTCGAGTATCTCACCGTAGGATACAACGTGCCGGTGAAGAGCAACATAGTACGCTCGCTGCGCGTGTCGTGCAGTGTAAACAACCTCGCCACCATCACGTCGTACAGCGGACTGACACCGATGATCAACTCGTATGTTGTCAACTCGTCAATGGGCATCGACGACAAGCGCTGCTATCCTACGTACCGAACCTACTCCATAGGAGTGAGCGTGCAGTTCTAAACAGCCCGAAATGTTTTCACCAACGTAACGATTAATAACTATGAAACATAAATTCCTCGCATTTTCTGTTCTCGCACTTTCGCTCTCGCTGACGAGTTGTCTCGGCGAGACGCCAAAAGACCAAGTGCCGGAGCAGAATATATACGACTCTGCCAACAGCCTGTATGTCAACGCTGTAGCTTCGCTGTACAACTACATCGGTGCACACGAGGAGGGCGAAGGCTTGCAGGGCACATGCCGCGGCATATACGACTACAACACGCTGACCACCGACGAGGCTATCATGCCCATACGCGGCGGCAACTGGTATGACGGCGGACTGTGGCAAAACATGTACAACCATACTTGGACTGCCACCGACACCGATCTGTATAACGTTTGGAAATATCTCTATAAGGTTATCGTGCTCTCCACAAAGTCGTTGGAGACGATCGACCAGTACAAGGCGCTGCTTACTGACCGGCAGCGTGACGAGTACAAGGCGGAAGTGAGAGCCGTTAGAGCCATGTTCTACTATTATGCCATGGACATGTTCGGACGCATCCCCATACTTGAGTCGACAGCGCAAAAGACAGCCGACATACGACAGAGCGAGCGCAGCGAAGTGTTCGGCTATATCGTGAACGAGCTGCAGACCGTGGCGCCGCTTCTGCCCCTTGAGCACAGCAATCTGCAAGGCAACTACTACGGTAGGGTGACGCGTCCGGTGGCATGGTTCCTGCTTGCCAAACTCGCCCTCAACGCCGAAGTGTACACCGACAACAACTGGACCGACGCGTCACGACCAGACGGCAAGACGATAATGTTCAACATCGACGGCGCACAGAAGAACGCATGGCAGACTTGTGTCCACTACTGCGACCTGATAGCAGCCGCCGGATATTCGCTCGAGAGCGAATATGCAAGCAACTTCGCCGTGCACAACGAGAATTCGAAGGAGAACATCTTTACCATTCCGTTGGACAAGATGCTCTACCTGAACGAGTTCCACTATCTGTTCCGCTCGCGCCATTACGCACACGGCGGTGCATACGGCGGAGCTTCCGAGAACGGCACCTGCGCCACGCTGCACACTATGGCTGTAAACGGTTACGGCACAGCTTCGCCCGACACGCGCCTCGAACTTAACTTCTACACGGGTAGGGTGGAGGTGGACGGCAAGTATGTAACCCTCGACGACGGCACACCGCTCCAGTACATGCCGCTCGCCGTCGAGCAGAACCTCACGGCAAGCAAATACATCGAGACGGCAGGAGCACGCATGAAGAAGTATGAGGTAGACCGCACAGCCTACTCCGACGGACGTATGCCCGACAACGACATCGTGCTCTACAGATACGCCGACGTACTGCTGATGAAGGCAGAGGCAAAGGTGAGAAACGGAGAGTCGGGCGACGAGCAACTCAACGCCGTGCGCTCGCGTGCCGGAATGCCCTCGCTTGCAGCCACACTCGCGAACATCCTCGACGAACGTCTGCTCGAACTTGTGTGGGAAGGCTGGCGACGACAGGACATGATACGCTTCGGCACCTACTGCGCTCCGTACGACATCCACACACCGTCAGATGCCGACAAGAAGCGATACACCATAGTGTTCCCGATTCCGGAAAAAGCACGCGAACTGAATCCGAATCTCGTGCAAAACCCTGGATATTAACGAAAGACAAAGCCAGTAATACACACGGATCGTAGTGCAAACAAAAAACAAATAATGAATAATTCGTGAAATGAAAACAAAAAAATACCTCAAAATAGGTATAGTATAATTCTTTTTTTGTAATTTTGTAAGCGTAAAGGGTGTGAGATGTAAAAGCTTATGCCGCTTTCGTAGAAAAGACTTTACACATTAATAATTTAAATTATTATAACCGATTATGATTTATTCAAAAGAAGTAGACAACATGTGCGTTGTCGCTAAGGGTCCTAACCACGGACCGGCTCCAATTCCTGAGGAAGGAAAATGGATTTATGCCAAGGAGATTAAGGATATTTCTGGCTATACTCACGGTGTGGGTTGGTGTGCTCCGCAGCAGGGTGCCTGCAAGCTGTCTCTGAACGTTAAGGACGGCGTTATCCAGGAGGCTCTCGTTGAGACTATCGGTTGCACCGGTATGACTCACTCAGCAGCTATGGCTTCTGAGATTCTCCCGGGCAAGACAATCCTCGAGGCTCTGAACACTGACCTCGTTTGCGATGCAATCAACACAGCTATGCGCGAGCTCTTCCTCCAGATTGTTTACGGACGTACACAGAGCGCATTCTCTGAGGGCGGTCTCGTAATCGGTGCTGGTCTTGAGGACCTCGGCAAGGGTCTTCGCTCACAGACAGGTACTCTCTACGGTACAGTAGCTAAGGGTACACGCTACTTGGAGCTCACAGAGGGCTACATCACACGTCAGTTCCTCGACAAGGACAACCAGGTTTGCGGTTATGAGTATGTTCACCTCGGCAAGATGATGGAAGCTATCAAGAACGGTATGGACGCTAACGAGGCTGTGAAGAAGTTCACTGGCTCTTACGGTCGTACAACTGCCGAGCAGGGTGTTGTTAAAGCAATTGATCCACGTAAAGAATAATAAGGAGATACACAACTATGATTAGAAAAGTAAGTTACGAAAGTCAGGAGCGCCGCGAGGCTCAGGTTCTTGCCGCTCTCAACGCTGAGGGAATCAAGAGCCTTGAAGAGGCTAACGAGATTTGCGAAGCTGCAGGTGTTGACCCTTATCAGATGTGTGAGGACACACAGCGCATCTGCTTCGAGAACGCAAAGTGGGCATACGTTGCAGGCGCAGCCATCGCTATCAAGCGTGGCGTTAAGACAGCAGCCGACGCTGCTGAGGCAATCGGTGTAGGTCTGCAGGCATTCTGCATCCCTGGTTCTGTAGCTGACGACCGCAAGGTAGGTCTCGGTCACGGTAACCTCGCTGCTCGTCTTCTCCGCGAGGAGACACAGTGCTTCGCTTTCTTGGCAGGTCACGAGTCATTCGCAGCTGCTGAGGGCGCTATCAAGATTGCTGAGATGGCAAACAAGGTTCGCAAGAACCCGCTCCGCGTTATCCTCAACGGTCTTGGCAAGGACGCTGCTCAGATCATCAGCCGCATCAACGGCTTCACATACGTTAAGACAGAGTTCGACTACTACACAGGCGAGCTGAAGGTAGTAGACCGCATCGCTTACTCAGACGGTCCGCGCGCTAAGGTTAACTGCTACGGCGCTAACGACGTTCGCGAGGGCGTTGCTATCAACTGGAGCGAGGACGTAGACGTATCTATCACAGGTAACTCTACAAACCCGACACGTTTCCAGCACCCGGTAGCTGGTACATACAAGAAGGAGCGTATCCTCGCAGGTAAGCCTTACTTCTCAGTTGCTTCAGGTGGCGGTACAGGCCGTACACTCCACCCGGACAACATGGCAGCAGGTCCTGCTTCTTACGGTATGACTGATACTCTCGGTCGTATGCACTCTGACGCTCAGTTCGCAGGTTCTTCTTCAGTTCCTGCTCACGTAGAGATGATGGGCTTCCTCGGCATGGGTAACAACCCGATGGTAGGTGCTTCTGTAGCTATCGCCGTTGCTATCGACCTCGCACTGAACAAGAAGTAATTTTTCGCTCTTAGCGAGATTTACATAATATGACGACTCCCATAGTCCGCAAGGATTATGGGAGTCGTTTTTTTGGTGGGGGCTTATCCGATATTTTGCAAGAATACAAATGTGGTTGTTGCAAAAAATGCAACAACCTCTCAAAAGTGGATTGCTACACCTTATTACTCCGAGATAAATAGTGTGTAGCTGAAAAAATCTACCATATCTTCCAGCATCGCCGTAACTCTCACATTATTAAAACTATAAGGGCTGGCAGATAACTTCAGAAACGGGTTATCTTCCAGCCTATCTTCCAGCTTATGGCTGCTTATCTTCCAGTCTAAACGATTTATCTTCCAACTTCAGTATTTCTTTTAAATAAGGTTGATACCTAAACATCGGTTGTTATCACGCTGCGACAATGAAGTTGCGGTAGCGTGGCAATGAAGTTGCGGTAGCGTGGCAATGAAGTTTCGGTAGCGTGGCAATGTTGTTGTAGTAGCGTGGCAACACTCTTTTTCCTAACTTCGTCATTGCGTCACCCAATATTAAGTGACGCAAAAATACAAAATATTGTTTATCAACAAGTTCTAAAATCACATTATTTGTTGCAATCTTTTTTCTTGAATTTCTTCATAAGGTTTTGTGTTGACATTCGCATATCCCAAATGTCAACAAGCAAAATAACCTTTGACGTTTCTTCGTATCTATAGATGATTTTGAAGTTTTTTCTAAATATGATACTTCTGTATCTATGTGATAGTTTTTTCAGAAGAGGCTCTTCTGGAGAAGAGGTCGGATAATCAGCTAAGCGCCTTGTGATATTGGTAAACTCTTCTGTGAACTTTCTTAATGTAGTCTTGCCATATTCGTTTAGAGTGTATGTCGCAATATCGCGATAAACTTCTTTGAAAGGCGTAAGTAGAAGTATCTTTACCATAATTGTTCAGCTTTGAGTTCCTCTGCGAAATCTTCAAGTGTCATAGCTGTTTGGTTTTGAGCGTATTCCTTTTCTGCCTCTTCCACTCTGCTGGTGGCTTCTTCTTCAGATGCAGGTCCAAATAGAGGTTCTGAAACCATCTTCGGCGTATCTTCTACCACATTGTATTCTTTGTTCTGTGTGGCTTGTTGTTTTTTGATTGCAGATTCGTGAAGCTTTTCTGCAAGCCAAAGTTCGTTGCTTGCACTCAGTGACATTGACTGAATGAACTTCCACAGATTATTTAATGTTATAGATATCATAACTTGTCGATTTTAATTTACTGATGTTTTTGCAAATCTACTCATTATTTCGTTTACTACCAATTTTTTGTTCCAAAAACAGCCGATAGTTATGCTTATTGCTTTGGTTAAACGTAGTAGTCTTAAAAAAATAGCCGCGCTGCGGTAATGATGTGCCCACGCTGCGGTAACCGGACACCAACTGCGCGGTTGGGATATAAAAAGCAAATAGGCTGGAGACAAACGCTGTCGTTGCGTTGTCTACAGCCTATTTTTATGTAATAAAGAGTCTTATTCTGTGTAATAAAGAGTCTTATTTTATGTAATAAAGAGTCTTATTTCGTATTGTATGGAGTGGGGCAGAGCCGCCGTTTTACTCCATCAAGTCCTCGCCGAGGTGGGTTGTCTGCTCGCGTTTCATGCGCTCTTCCACCTCGCGCGGCTTTGTGGCGTAGGTGATCATGCGGATAGAGTCGTTGTAGCTGACATACTTCCAGAGCCAGTTGAGCAGCACCATCATCTTGTTCTTCACGCCGAGGATAGAACGCAGGTGGACGACGAGCCACAGCACCCAGGCGAAGAAGCCCTGACTGCGGAACTTGCCTATCTCCACGACCGCCTTGTTGCGTCCGATGGTAGCCATCGAGCCGAGGTTCTTGTAGCGGAACGCGGTGAGCTCGCTGCTGTCTGCGCCCTTCACAATCAGCTTGAGGTTCTTGGCGAGGTTCTTAGCCTGCTGTATAGCCACCTGCGCCACCTGCGGATGGCCGTTGGGGTAGGCTGCGTCGGAGGTCTGCAGACACTGGTCGCCGATGACGAACACGTCTTCGACGCCCTGAATGCGGTTGAACTCGTCCACCTTGAAGCGGAAGCCGCGGCCCATGTGGCTCTCGTCGATGCCGGGCATGGCGTTGGCTCTGATGCCCGACACCCAGAGGAACGTGCGTGTAGGAATCTCGGTGCCGTCCTTCATGACGACCTTGTGGTCGCGGTAGTCGGTCACCATCTTGCCGAACTGTATGTCTACGCCCATGCTCTTGAGGAACTCGTACGCTTTCTGCGACGACTCCTGCGAGAGTCCGGCAAGCAGGCGGTCGCCCGCCTCGATGAGGTATATGTGCATCAACGACGAGTCCATGTCGGGGTAGTCGTACGGTATGACGTAGCGTCTCATCTCTGCAAGCGCGCCGGCAATCTCTACGCCCGTTGCGCCGCCGCCCACGATGACGACATTGAGCAGTTCCTGGCGTTCCTCCTCAGTGGCGCAGGTGAGAGCGCGCTCGAAGTTGGAGAGCAGGGCGTTGCGCAAGCCCATCGCCTCGGGCACCGTCTTCATCGGTATAGCCCACTCCTCGATGTTCTTGTTGCCGAAGAAGTTGGTTGTAGCACCGGCTGCCAGCACGAGATAGTCGTAGTCGATTTTGCCAATAGAGGTTTGCAAAATCTTCTTCTCGCTGTCTACCATACGAGCCTCAGCCATGCGGAAATAGAAGTCCTTGCGCTTACGGAATATCTGTCGGAAGGGGAACGAGATGCTGCTCGGGTCGATACCTGCCGAAGCTATCTGATAGATAAGCGGCGGAAACTGGTGGAAGTTGTTCTTGTCGATCAGCACAATCTGCATGCCCGACCCGTAGAGGTCTTCTGCAAGGCGCAGTCCGCCGAGTCCGCCACCAACGATTACTACTCTTTTCTTCTGATTTCTCTGGATATTGATGCTCATAATATTGGGTTAAAAATGGTTATCCTTAATTCTTCTACAAAGTTACAGTATTTTTATTGAAATACGTGTTACATCAACCAACAGATTGTGATATTTATGTTTTATGTTAAGAGTTATCTACTTATAAAAAAAGAGAGTGTGCCAAAAAAACTTTGGCACACTCTCTTCATACCTATGCTAAAAAGCGTTATTTGACCTCAATGTTCTTCATTACCTTTGCTTCCTTCTCGGGTGTGGTTTTAGGAATGACGATTGTAAGGAGACCATCGGCGACGTTCGCTGATATATTGTCGCGCTCTACATCGTCTGGAAGGGTGTAGCTCTGCTCGTAGTTGCCATAATAGAACTCATGGCGCAAGTAGCGTTCGTGTCTCTCCTTGTTGCACTTGCATTCCTTGCTTTCTTCCTTATGCTCCATCTTGCTCTCGATAGCCAGATGAAGCAAGCCCTCGTTTGTGACGTTGATGCGTACCCATTCCTTCTTAAGTCCTGGAACTGCAACCTCCATTATATATTCGTCACACGTCTCCTTGACGTTGATGGCAGGAACTGTGGTGCGTGTCTGTGGAACCTCTTCAGTATCGAAGAAACTGTTGTTAAACCAATCGTTCAACCAGTTAGAATAATTATTTCTGCGAACTAACAACATAATGAAATACCTCCATTTTTTATTTACCGCTTGCCTTTGTGGCTTTAGCTTTCATTATGTCACAAAACAACTTGTGTGCCAATCGTGCTTGGGATGTTTTTATTGACAAAATTGCCGTTTCTGTCAGATGTGTGTGTTAAAATGTCATGCGAAAGATTGTCGCGAGTTGTGCTTGTCTATCTGTGAAGATGTTTTAAAAAACTGGCGTAAGAAGAAATCTGAAAGTATTCTCCGTAATTCTGTATAAATTATTTGTCGGAAAATCTATAACTTTGCAGAAGATAGGCTGCATCTCAGCATAATATTCAAGCAAGCTTGATATTTTGCATTCGATTTGCACTATCTTTGCAGAAGATAGGCTGCATCTCAGCATAATATTCAAGCAAGCTTGATATTCTGCATTCGATTTGCACTATCTTTGCAGAAGAAATTAATAATAAGGTATAAGGGTTGTTTTAAAGAAAGATACATGAGAAAGATTTTGATAGGATTATTAGGATATACGTTTGCTTCGCAGCAGATGCTGGCGCAGACCGATAGCATAGCCGATACTCGTGAACTGAAAGCCGTGGTGGTGAAAGCCACGAACGGCATCAAGTCGAGATTCCGAGTTGACAACGCCGAGATAATAGGGCAGGGACAGCTGATACGTGCGGCTTGCTGCAACTTGGGCGAGTCGTTCACAGCCAATCCGTCGGTAGACGTGAGCTATAGCGATGCTGCCACAGGCGCCAAGCAGATAAAGCTGCTCGGACTGAGCGGCACCTACGTGCAGATGCTCACCGAGAACGTGCCCAACCTGCGAGGCGCATCCCTGCCATATAGCTTAGGTTATGTGCCGGGTCCCTGGATGCAGTCGATACAGGTGAGCAAGGGAGCGTCGAGCGTGAAGAACGGATACGAAAGCACTACGGGACAGATTAACATCGAGTTTCTGAAGCCGCAGGGCACCGATGGCGTGCGTGCGAACGTCTATCAGGACAGCGAACTGAAAACGGAGGTGAACCTCGACGGAAGCGTTCATCTCAACGAACGCCTTTCTACCGCAACACTTCTCCACTTCGAGAACCGACAGATGGACCACGACGGCAACGGCGACGGCTTTATGGATATGCCGAAGTTGCGCCAGTATAACATGATGCACCGCTGGGCTTATGTGTCGCCACGCTGGATCAGTCAGCTGATGCTGCGCGGCTTGCACGACGAGCGCAATGGAGGACAGAGCCGCAAGCACTCGGCTACTTCTATGGCTGAACCTCTCTACACCACATCAGTGAAGACCAACCGCTACGAGGCACTGTGGAAGAACGGCTTTACGTTGAATGACGACCACAACACGTCCGTCGCACTTATGCTGCACGGATCGTGGCACAACGCAGACAACATATTCGGACGCACCGAATATGACGTCACCCAGAAGAACGGATATGCGCAACTGATGTTCGAAACCGACATCACGGAGCATCACAACCTGAGCGTCGGCGCATCGCTCAACCACGACTATTACGACGAACGCTTCAATCCGTTGGGCACACTGGCACGGGCAGAGAGCACTGTTTCTAAGGAGACGACACCGGGTGTGTATGCACAATATACATATAAGTTGGGCGAAAAGCTCACGGTTATGCCTGGCGTGCGTTGGGACCATTCGAGCCGTTACGGCAGTTTCGTTACGCCCCGATTGCACGTGAAATACTCTCCGAACAGCATTGTCACGCTCCGCACCTCGTTGGGCAAGGGCTATCGCTCGCCACATGCTCTGGCTGAGAACGTGTCGCTCCTGGCAAGTGGTAGAGAGATATTCGTTTCGCCCGACCTGAAGCAGGAGGAAGCATGGAACACGGGCGCTTCGTTGGGCTTCAACATACCGCTCTTCGGCAGAAATCTGGAGCTGAACGCAGAGTATTACTACACCGACTTCGTCAATCAGACGATAATGAACTTCGACGGAGCGAGTGGACAGCACACGCTTCGCTTCGAGAACCTCGACGGCAAGAGCTATAGTCACACCCTTCAGGTTGACGCCACATACGCGCTGTTCAGCGGCATGACAGCCACAGCCGCCTTCCGTCTTAACGACGTGAAGTGCACCTACGACGGCAGTCTGCGCCAGAAGCCTCTCACTTCGCGCTACAAAGGCTTGCTCACGCTCTCGTACAAGACACCGCTCGAACTGTGGCAGTTTGACGTGACGGGACAGCTGAACGGTGGCGGCGAACTGTACGACCAGAGTAGCTATCCTGCATACTTCCAGTTGCAGGCGCAGGTGACCAGGGAGTTCCACCACTTCAGTCTGTACTTAGGTGGCGAGAATCTCACCAACTATAAGATTGACGACCCGATACGCCATGCACATCACCCGTGGAGTGCGGCGTTCGATGCCACACAAGTGTGGGGACCCGTTACGGGAGCGATGGCTTACGTAGGAGTACGCTTCAAACTTGAGAAGTTATAGTAACCAATATATAGTAACCAATAAAAAAATAAGGATAATATGAAAAAAAATCTTTTAACAGCATTTATGCTCATGCTTGCCTGCAACAGCTTCGCACAGACAGCTGCCGACACATTGGTAGTAACAACGCAACCGCAGATGCACTGTCAGAACTGCGAGAAAAAGATAAAGAGCAACATCCGCTTTGTGAAAGGCACAAAGAAAATCAGTACCTCTGTGGACGACCAGAAGGTGACAATCGTGTACGACGGCAGAAAAGCCAAATACAACGACTATGTTGAGGCTTTCAAGAAAATAGGTTACGAGATAAAGAAGAAGTAAATATCCAGGGTTAGTGCCATACCTTTGTGAGCCATTTTCTAACGGGCACGTCGTATAGCTTAAGGCAGAGCCATGCTAGCACTATGCTGCTTACTACCACCGCCAGAGCCACGTACCATGTCTCTTGCAGGGTGTACTGCTCGGTCTTGATGAGCCAACGGTAGAAGGCGTACATCAGTGGGTAGTGGACAATATAGAGCGGATAAGAGATGTCGCCCAAAAAGCGGCAGATGCGTGTAGAGGCGATGTCGGTGGTCTTACCCGATGCGGCAAGCCACACTATCAAGGGGAAGATTGCGATGATGCATACGCTTTCGAACACACCATTCAGACTTAGTGTGCCAAAGATGCCGCCAAGCGAATGACTTCTACCTATATAAGGTACGTGGAAGAGTGCGAGTAGTACGGCGGTGCTTATCCAAAACGCACCACGCACGTTGTTGAAAGGCTTGAAGATGCGCGAAAGCAACACGCCTGCGGTGAACGGACAGAGCATTCGCAGCGATCCGCCGAGCACGTTCATGCTGTCCACAGTCCAACCCACACCGATAGACCCGTAGCCCGACTGATCGGTGACGGCGAACCACGTCAGTGTGCAGCACAAAGCGACCGTCAGCAGGGAGAGCAGGCGTGTGGAGAGGCGGCGTATGACAAGCGCATACACGATGTTGCCGATATACTCGAAGAAGAGTGACCAGCACGGTCCGTTGAGCGGAAACATCTCGCCGTTGCCACGCACCTCGCGTGGCATACCGGGCAGAGCCGGCAGCATCAGACAGCCACAGACGAAGGCAAGAAGTGTAAGCCCGAGAGTGGCGTGTGTGCCGTCCCAACGCTCCATGCCAGTAAGTAGGAAAGACACGGCACCGATGAGTGCGCCCATGCACACCATCGGTTGCAGGCGTATTAAACGGCGACGGAAGAATCCGCCCGTGGTTAGTGTCTTGCCCCAACGACTGTCGTAGGCGTAGCCCACTACGAAGCCTGAGAGGATGAAGAAGAAGTCGACAGCGAGATAGCCGTGGTTGATGAAGTCGATGACGGGCTTGTTGCCGGCGAACTGGAAGCCTTCGAACACGTGATACCATACGACGAGCAGGGCGGCTACACCGCGCAGACCGTCGAGTAGGGCGTAATGAGGTTTGGAATTGTATGCTTGCACTATTTATATTTTATTTTGTTCCTTTTACGGGTCGCTAAATTACTAATAATTTTACAATTTGGCAAGTGCTTTCGTAATACAGTCCATTAAGAGTTATGATATGTGGAAAAATTCCACACTGTGTAGACCGGTTTCTACACTTGTTGGATATGGCGTAAATAAGCAATCGGCTGGTTACGAGTGCTTTAAGATAAAATATGATGTGTGGCACGTAATTTGTCCCCTGTCTTGTTATTAATCAACAATAAATATATAAATCCCAGATATGAGACTGTTTTATACAAAGAGAGAATTGGCATTGAAGAAGAAAAGAACAGCACTTGCAGTATTATGCATCGCTTTGGTTATTGGAGTTTATCTGATAGCTACCCATCGTTCTGAACCCGAACCCGAACTTCCCACAGTGGTTGTTGCTCCGGCAACACAAAAAGACGTAGAGATTTACGGCGAATATGTAGGTCGTGTACGCGCTCAGCAGTTCGTAGAAGTGCGCGCTCGCGTTGAGGGCTATCTTGAGAAGATGCTGTTTGCAGAAGGTACTTATGTGAATAAGGACCAGGTGTTGTTTGTTATCAATCAAGACCAATACAAGGCTAAGGCAGACAAGGTGCGTGCGCAGCTGAAGAAGGATGAAGCGCAGGCGCTGAAGGCGAAGCGCGATTTGGAGCGTATCCGTCCGCTTTACAAGCAGAATGCTGCCAGCCAGCTCGATCTCGACAACGCCATTGCTGCGTACGAAACAGCCGTAGCCTCGGTGGGCATGAGCAAAGCCGACCTCGATCAAGCGGAATTAGAGTTAGGGCGTACTGTGGTGCGATCTCCGATTGCAGGACATATCAGCGAACGCCATGTAGACTTAGGCACTCTTGTCGGACCGGGTGCCAAGTCGCTGTTAGCGACTGTGGTGAAGAGTGACACCGTACTGGTGGACTTCAGCATGACGGCACTCGACTATCTGAAGAGCAAGGAGCGCAATGTGTTGCTCGGTCAGAAAGACGACACACGTTCATGGCAACCGAATGTAACCATCACCCTTGCCGATAACACGGTGTATCCGCACAAGGGATTGGTAGATTTCGCAGAACCTCAGGTAGACCCTCGCACAGGCACTTTCTCCGTACGTGCCGAGATGCCGAATCCTAACCGTGTGTTGCTGCCCGGTCAGTTTACCAAAGTAAAGCTGCTGCTCGATGTACGTGAGCACTCTATCGTGGTGCCCATGAAATCGGTTATTATAGAAAAGGGAGGAGCCTACATCTACGTAATGCGCCGCGACAATATCGTGGAACGCCGCTTCATAGAGCTTGGTCCGGAAGTTGGAAACCAAGTGGTAGTGGAACGAGGCTTGGCAGCCAACGAGAATATTGTGACCGAAGGCTTCCACAAGCTTACACCGGGTGTTAAGGTGAACCCCGTAAAGCCTACAGCGAACACAAACAGAAAATAACGTGCGAATATGAAAGTTTGTTTTTTCATTGACAGACCGATCTTCTCGGCTGTCATCTCCATATTGATAGTCATTGTCGGCATCATCGGTCTCACGATGTTGCCTATTGACCAATATCCGCAAATCACGCCACCCGTTGTGAAGATCGGAGCATCATATCCTGGTGCAAGCGCTCTGACCGTTTCGCAAGCCGTGGCTACGCCTATCGAGCAAGAGCTTAACGGTACTCCGGGTATGCTCTACATGGAATCGAACAGTACGAACACAGGCGGATTCTCTGCCACCGTTACTTTCGATATTAATAGCGATCCCGATTTGGCGGCAGTAGAAATACAGAACCGCATCAAGTTGGCAGAATCGCGTCTGCCAGCCGAAGTAGTGCAGAACGGCATTTCGGTAGAGAAGCAGGCACCAAGCCAGTTGCTCACTATCTGTCTTACCTCTTCCGACCCTAAGTTCGACGAAATCTACCTGAGCAACTTTGCTACGCTCAACGTGCTCGACCTGCTGCGACGCATCCCCGGCGTAGGTCGTGTGTCGAATATCGGCAGCCGCTACTATGCCATGCAGATATGGGTGCAGCCCGACAAGATGGCCAACTTCGGACTTACCGTAGCCGATATCCAGTCTGCCATAAAAGACCAGAACCGCGAGTCGGCAGCCGGAGTGTTGGGTCAGCAACCCATGAGCGGACCCGACATCACTATCCCCATCAGCACCAAGGGCCGTCTGTCTACCGTGAGCCAGTTTGAGGAAATCGTAGTGCGCGCCAATCCCGACGGCTCAATCATTCGTCTGCGCGACGTTGCACGCATCTCGCTTGAGGCTTCGTCGTACAGCACAGAGAGCGGAATAAACGGCGGAAACGCTGCCGTGCTGGGCATCTATATGCTTCCGGGTGCCAACGCCATGGAAGTGGCTGGCAAGGTGAAGGAAGCCATGAAGGAGATCAGTGCCAACTTCCCCGAGGGTCTCAGCTACGAAATACCGTTCGACATGACCACGTATATTTCCGAATCCATCCATGAAGTGTACAAAACCCTGTTTGAAGCCCTCGTTCTGGTTATCCTCGTGGTCTACCTCTCATTGCAGAGTTGGCGTGCTACGCTTATCCCGCTTGTGGCAGTGCCCATCTCGCTTATCGGTACGTTCGGCGTTATGCTTATCTTCGGCTTCTCGCTGAATATGCTTACCTTGCTCGGACTGGTGCTTGCCATCGGTATCGTGGTGGACGATGCCATCGTGGTGGTAGAAAACGTAGAACGCATCATGGACGAAGAGAACCTCTCGCCGTATCAGGCTACAAAGAAAGCCATGGAGGGATTGGTCGGTGCTATCATCGCTACCTCTTTGGTGTTGGCTGCCGTGTTCGTGCCCGTTAGTTTCCTGCCCGGCATCACCGGACTGCTGTATCGTCAGTTCACCATCACCATCGTGGTGTCGGTATTGCTTTCTACGGTCGTAGCTCTCACGCTTAGTCCCGTGATGTGTTCGCTCATTCTGAAGAAAGAAGACCCCAACAAGCGTAAGAACATTGTGTTCCGCCGCATCAACGACTGGCTGGGCGTGGGTACTAATAAATATGTGGTTCTTATCAAGCGCATCTTGCGCCATAAGCGTCGCGTGTTAAGCTCGTTTGGAGTAGTGCTTATCGCCATTCTTGTGCTGCACCGCATCATTCCTACCAGCTTCCTCCCAACCGAGGATCAGGGATACTTCCGTGTAGAACTGGAGTTGCCCGAAGGAGCTACACTTGAGCGTAGCCGTGTCGTAAGCGCCAAGGCGGTAGAGTACCTTATGTCTCTGCCGTCGGTCGATTATGTGCAGAGCGTAGTGGGCAGCAGTCCGCGTGTAGGAACCAGTCAGGCGCGTACCGACCTTACTGTTATCCTGAAACCGTGGGAAAAGCGAGGCGAACAGACTATTGATGCCATCATGGCGCAGGTAAAGAAAGAGCTTTCGGCTTACCCCGAATGCAAGGTGTATCTTTCCACTCCTCCCGTCATCCCCGGTTTGGGTAGTTCGGGCGGTTTCGAAATGCAGCTCGAAGCCCGTGGCGATGCCACCTTCGAACAGTTGGCTGCAGCTACAGACACTCTGCTCCACTACGCCCAGCAACGCAAGGAACTTTCAGGACTGTCGTCATCGCTTCAGGCAGAAATACCGCAGCTTTACTTCGACGTAGACCGCGACAAGGTGAAGTTTGCCGGCGTGCCGATGGCAGATGTATTCTCTACAATGAAGGCTTATACCGGATCGGTGTATGTGAACGACTTCAATATGTTCAACCGCATCTATCGTGTGTATATTCAGGCTGAAGCCAACTACCGCGAGCACAAGGACAATATCAACCTCTTCTTTGTGCGCGGAAGCGACAATGCGATGATTCCGCTAACCTCGCTCGGCACTACAAGATACACCACAGGTCCCGGTAGCATCAAGCGTTTCAATATGTTCAATAGCACCGTGATCAGAGGCGGCGCAGCCGAAGGATACAGTTCGGGACAGGCGATGCAAGCGATAGAAGAGATTGCCCGCAAGCATCTTCCAGAGAACATCGGTATAGAATGGAGCGGACTCTCGTATCAGGAGAAACAAGCCGGCGGACAAACCGCGATGGTGCTGGCATTGGTGTTCCTCTTCGTATTCCTCTTCCTGTCTGCACTCTACGAGAGTTGGACGGTGCCAATCGCTGTTCTCTTCACGTTGCCGATAGCAGCCTTAGGTGCTTACCTCGGTGTGTGGGCGTGCGGACTCGAGAACGATGTCTACTTCCAGATAGGTCTCGTGATGCTTGTCGGATTGGCTGCCAAGAACGCCATCCTGATTGTAGAGTTCGCCAAAGAGCAGGTAGACCGTGGGGTAGACGTGGTAGAAGCCGCGCTTCATGCGTCGCAGCTGCGTTTCCGCCCAATCCTAATGACCTCGTTGGCATTCATCTTAGGTATGCTGCCTATGGTCATAGCCAGCGGTCCGGGTTCAGCCAGCCGTCAAGCCATCGGTACCGGTGTGTTCTTCGGAATGATAGTAGCCGTAACCGTCGGAATACTCCTGGTGCCTTTCTTCTTCGTACTTATATATAAGGTGAAGAACAAGGCAAAAGCCACCACCCTCCGCAAGCAAACGTAATGTTGTTTATTATAAAAAGCGAACACAATGAAAAAGATACTATTCTATATGCTCGTCGTGGCAGGAAGTCTCAGTATGGCTTCTTGCCAGCTGGGCCAACACTATACACGTCCGGAGCTTAATCTGCCCGAACGGCTCTCTAAGGCTCCTCAGAACGATACGCTCACCATTGCCGATATGCAGTGGTGGGAGATGTACACCGATACCACTTTGCAGCAGCTCATCAGCAAGACATTGGAGCATAACAAGGACTTGCTGATTTCCAGTGCGCGTGTAAAGGAGTTGGCAGCCATGAAGCGCATCGATTGGGCAAACCTCTTTCCGCGCATAGACGCCAAAGCCTTTATAGAAAAGGAGGGCACCAACTATGGTGGCGATAATTATAAGAACAGCACCAAGCAGCATGCTAAGTTCATTGCTTCGTGGGAACTCGACTTGTGGGGCAACCTCCGTTGGGCTAAGGACAAGAGCATGGCGCAGTTCTTGGGAAGCATCGAAGCACAGCGTGCCTTGAAGATGAGCATCATCTCCGAAGTGGCGCAATCCTACTTCGAGTTGGTAGCCTTGGATAACGAACTGAAGATTGTGCGCCAGACCTTGAAAGCGCGCGAAGAAGGCGTGCGCCTCGCCAAACTGCGTTTCGAAGGCGGTCTTACTTCTGAGACATCGTATCAGCAGGCAAAGGTGGAATACGCCCGCACCGCTACACTGGTGCCAGAGCTGGAGCGTAAGATCTCTATTAAAGAGAACGACATCGCTTTCCTTGCAGGCGAATATCCGCAGGTGATACATCGCTCAATACTTCCCGAAGAAGTGAAGTTGCCCGAGTCGCTGCCCGTCGGGCTCCCCTCCACCTTGTTGGAGCGCCGCCCCGATGTGCGCGAAGCCGAACAACGTCTTATAGCAAGTAACGCCGCCGTGGGCATGGCATTCACCAACCTCTTTCCGCGCATCACACTTACTGCCAGTTACGGTTTGGAGAGCAAGGAAATGGGCGACTTCTTCAAGTCGCCCATCCACTACCTCAGTGCTAATCTCCTGGGACCGCTTTTTGCTATGGGTAAGAACCGCGCCATGCTGAAAGCACAGAAAGCTGCCTACGAGCAAGCCTGCTACGCATACGAGAAGGCTGTGCTTTGTGCTTTCAAGGACGCCCGCAACGCCATCGTCGACTTCAACAAGATTGAGGAGATCTACGAATCGCGTCGTGAGTTGGAGCGTTCGTCAAAGGTGGCTATGGAATTGGCACAGCTGCAGTACATCAACGGCGTAATCGGTTACCTTGATGTGCTCGATGCCCAGCGTAGCTACTTCGACGCGCAAATAGGTCTTAGCAACGCCATCCGCGACAAGCAAATCACCATGGTTAGGATGTACAAGGCGCTGGGCGGCGGATGGTAAAAATATAGTTGTGTTCGTACACATGTGTTGATTTAGGTCAATAATAAGGCAAAAAATCGAATGTTTTGCTTTGATTGTTTGCGCAAACAGCAGATTGTTTATACCTTTGCATCGTCAAAAGATTAATAGATTGTTTAGGTTAGTAGTAATAGATTTAGGTTTTTAGTTATTAGGTTTAAGGTAACGATTGTTTAACAAGGTAGCCATGAAGGCTCGTGAGAATCTTCATTGATTACGAAATTTTTTCAAGTTAAACATAGTGACTGTGGCGCTGCTCGTTGAGAGTTGCGCCACAGTTTTTTTATGCCTATGCGTCTGCAGCATAGGCTTGCACGTTCTAATTATACAATCCGATAAGTTGCGCGTTATGTGCTTTAGAAATTGATGCCGAACTGGGCGCAAAGGGCGCGCAGGGCGAAGAAAAACATAGGCATGAAGAGGGCGGGCAGCAGGTTGATGGTCTTGCAGTCTTTGATGTGCAGTATGCCTAAGCCGGAAGCGGTGATGAGTATGCCGCCGACGAGCGACACTTCGGTGATGAGTTCGTGCGAGATGAGCGACTGCGAGAGCAGCGCTATGCCGTAGATTGACGACATCCATACAAATACGGCTACGCCTGTGAGTGCTATGCCGAAGCCGTACGACGAGGCGAGCACCAGAACGGTGACGAAGTTGAGCGTGGCGGCAGTCATGAGATAGGTGTTGTCGTCGTAGAGTGCGCTCATCACGGGACCCATCATGGCGAGTGTGCCGACGCAGCAGAGTAGAATGGCGGTGGTGATGCCTTCGGCAAGGTTGCTGCCTGAGATGCTACGTGTGGCGCGATCCATGTGTTGATCCATTTTGAGAAGTGTGCCGATGAGTCCGCCAATCGACAGGCAGAAGATGAAGAGCACGGGGTATTCTGACTTCTGCATACTTTCCATCGCAACATTCGCACCTAAGGTGATGGCGCAAAGTCCCATTGCGGTGTTGAGGACGTTGACATATTTCTCGCTGATGCCTCGCTGAAACAAGGCTCCGATGGCACTGCCTATGATGATGGCTACGGCGTTGATGATGATTGCGTACATATTTTTGGGGGTGGGCTAATAGATTTTGGTTAAACGATTATGTAAGTGCAAAAATAATATGAATGTGCCAAATCGCCAAATTTTAGAACACAAAAATCGCTTTCAGGGTCTTTTGAATACGAAAAAAGTCCTATAAAGGCGGTGTGCTTGTGTTGCACAGCAGCCTTTATAGGACTGTGTTTGTTGGTGTCACTTCTTGCTCGGTTGATGTCACTTCTTGCTCGGTTGGTGCACTTCTTGCTCTGGCAAGCGGCAAAGCCGAGCGGAGACAAGTGCAC
>ERZ772831.290-NODE-290-length-52609-cov-5.955931_pt1 | contig 52609 bp, 49 predicted proteins | sample MGYA00580858_ERZ772831 | MGnify/ENA primary metagenome ERZ772831 (study PRJEB29015, sample SAMEA2737694) | human gut metagenome | biome: human gut; feature: human-associated habitat; material: faeces | place: China | collected 2012 ... | reverse complement strand
GTTTGCCTGAGTTGTGTTCTTCAATCAGTTGGGGCTCAGGCATGATTGACAACCGCGTCATTATCTATGACTATGCAAACGGAGTAAGCTATGAACTGTCTGACCGAGGATATTTCGATTTTACCCTCAGATTTAATGAAGCTGACGGATACCTCTATGTAGATAAAAGGAAATATAATACTGATGAACTGGTAGAAACTGGTCGATTGGTTTTCAAGAATAATACTATTCAGATAGAAGGTTTTTCCAACGAAGCCCATCAGGTGTTCCAAGCTGAAATTCTGGAAATTCATGGTAGCCATTATCTTGTGAAGCCCGTTGAAGGTAGCTGGGAACTGAATAGTGCAGACCGAATTGAAGTACCTGTCAGAAATGCGCATCCATCACCAGAACCTGAAATCGGAGATGTGATTGAGATTGAATACTCCGGTGAAATCCTTGAAACTTATCCTGCACGAATTGCGGATGTTTATGGCATCAAGATTATAAAGGAAGCCGAAACATGGGACTTAATCCCTATGGTTATGGTGAACGGGACACTGTATCTTGATACTGGCCATGAAAGCAAAATAGAAGCAAGATGTGGTGTTATGGATGGAGAAATCACATCCCAGGTTGACGGAAGTAAACAACCCACCGTTGACGATCAGTCCAATTTTGGTACAGGTTATGGTTATCAATACGGGGCAACCGAGGGAACCATTGAACTCTTTATGAATGGCAAGTGGTGGATCTTCGCTACCGAAGAAGCACGACAGAAAATCCAGTTTCCGTCCATAGAGGATGAACTTTCTAAGTTTTATCTGACCATCGGTGCAGAAGGTGTTAAGAGCATCAAGCTTACAATGCCTAACGCAAGTGGTGGATGTGAAAGCGCTGATGGTTCCCTGTTCAAGAAAGGCGAACGCATCTGGCTGGAAAATCTGGACGGATACAGCGATCTGTGTGGTCTAACAATAACTGCTCTGGGCGAGAACGATGAAATCATCTGGACTGCATCTGTTCCTGACGAAGAAGAAAACAAAGGCTTTACCCATCTGGTAAATGATGATTGGGAAATCACAAATATCGAATAATTAGCTCCCAGCAAATAAACCGCTGCAATACGCATTCCAAAGTGGGATGGATGTTGCAGCGGTTTTTCTTTTTATGGTTCAAATGCCACCGTTGTTTCCTTTGGCAGTTTCTCGTTTTCACAGTTCAGAAGTAAGCGTCAAACCTCCCCACATCTTGCCTACCATATGGATCGTCACGGTACTTCTTGTCCTTGATTTCCTTTTCGTACATGGGGAACTTCATGTATTTTTCCATTCCATGCTCTTGGCAGTACAGATAATTATTCAGATTGCCATAGCACAGTCATAACTAATAAAATTTAGAAAGCAGTGTATTCTGGCAGTCGTAACTAAAATATTCTCTGATTCGACAGGCATTCTCTTCGCTTACTTGCCCTGCATATAGTCAAAGGCGACCCTGGGTGACCCGTCCGTCAGATAGATAGTGCCGCATTTCCGGAAGCCGTAGCGCAGGACGGCGCTTTGCATGGGGTGATTATCCGCATGGGTATCAATGCGCAGATAGGGGATCTTTTCCCGGCAGAAGTCAAAGCAGGCCTTGGCAACGCCACGGGCTGTGCCCCGGGAAGCCAGGCGGTGAATGGTGCCATAGGGACGGTTCCGGTGCCAGCTGCCGTCTTCAATATACCGATAAGTCGGGTCCTCCCCGGGGATGAAGGCAAAGACACCTTCCATCGCGCCATCGGCACACAGAATATACAGGTTCCCTGCCTGAATGTCGCCCCGGAGGAGTGCCTCCCCCGGATACCCTCCGCCCCACTGGCTCAGGTTCCCATTGGCCCGCATAAACATTCGGGCAATGTCATATACCTTCACGATCTCGGGGATATCCTCCAGGGCTGCTTTTTTGATTTCCATGCTTTGCATTCCCAGTGACCGGGGCCTCCGTTATTTCAGTGTTGGCAAATTCGTATCCGTCAGAAAATTCAGGCAGTTGTAGCAAACAAGGATATTGTCAAACTGCTCCTCGCGCACCAGCTCCGATACCGGGCGGCGGTAATAGCGCAGATCGACCAGCACGACCTCCCCATAGCTTTCCGCCAGGAAGCCGCCCAGGCAGTTTCCGTAGGAATCCCGGATGACCAGAAGCTTTCCTTCCTTCCCGGGATTTTTGACCCGGACAAGGGAGTGGTTTCCGTCCAGGAAAACGGTATACATATCGGCAGAGGTCAGGCGCTCTTCATAAAAAATGCCGGTGTGGGTGCCTTCCGTCTCGCCGTTGGTGACGGTAAGCCCTTCGCTTCCCTGCCAGAGCTCCATAGATTCCGCCGGGGTCAGCCACAGAGCACTGCGGGCATAGGTAGAGCCCCGGAATCCATCCACGGTTGTCACAGCGTAGCTTGTCCGGAGATCTCTGCCCAGTGCGTTCATATAGCATGCGTAGGCATCGTAGGCCCCCCGGCTCGTCCAATGGTGATCTGTGTTGTAGTACAGCTCCGGTCTTCCTTCGAAGATCTGCTGCACGGGGAGCATCCGGACACCCGAGTCTGCCTTTTGGGCGATGAGCGCCAGGGCATCCGCATCCGTATAGTCCGCTTCCCCGGAGGCCCAGCCTGCGGAGGGCACGACCATCAGGTCTATGGGCTGGCCGACGCTTTCGGCAAAGGCGTTGATGGCATTCATGTTCCGGGCAATGGCCGCCTCGTCCACGGCGACAGGGGCCTCCACCAGCTTTTCATCCACGACCCAGATATCCTTCAGCTGCTGGCGGCCTGCAAAATACTCCATGTAGGCATTGATGCCCACCAGCAGATCCCTGCCCAGGACATGATCCGTCAGGTAGGTCTCCACCTCGTCTCCCCATTTTCCGGTGGAAACGGTTTTCCACTGGAACTTCGGCATCTGCGCCAGGTACCGGCGCTCCGAATCGGAGAAGATCTTTTGGGGAAGCAGATAGCTCAAAGCCATGAGGGCCAGGAAGCCGCAAAACAGGATCGCAGCTGCCATATTGTGTTTTTTCATTTGCAGTCACTCCTCCGCTTGCGCTTGCCCGCAGGTCCGCTCACTGAAGGGCAGCCTCAAAGGCGGCGGCCATGCTTTCAACCTCAGGAGAGATGAACAGCGCCAGATACAACCCGTCGGTCAAAACCTGTGCCTGCTGGACAATGGGATACTGGTCGGGCACATAGGATATCGTTTCGTCCAGCTTGGACTGGATCCGGTTGTTGGCCAGAGTCTGCAGCCGCTCCAGGGCGGCCTGGTCCTTTGCCTCGATCAGCCAGACCTCGTCCACCCGCAGTCCCTCTGCGCAGATGGCGATCTTATACTTGGTGCAGTCCGCAGCCTGAACACCCAGGAAGTTCAGAAGGGTGTCCTCGTCCGGCTCAAACATCTCCGGCAGATACTGCTCCAGGCTGCCGTAAAGCGCATCGATATCCAGACTTTTTTTCGTGCTTCCGCAGGCGGAAACCGTAAGCAGCATTACAAAAACCAATAGCAGGGCAATTATTTTTTTCATGACAGAGTGCCTCCCTCAAGTTCGTATTTTGCGTAATAACGCAGTACCTTCATCCAGCTCAGGCAGCCGGCCTCATTCAGATGGTAGTTGTCCTGGTGGTATATCTTTGCCATTCTTCCGAAATGGTCCTGGATGTAATAGCTGAGATCCAGATAACCGCAGCCATGCTCTTCGGCGTATTGCCGCAGCTGGGCATTGTATTCCACCATCAGCTCATTGTAGGTCCGGATATGTGGCTGCGTCCGCTCCGGTCTGTCCAGATCGTCGTATTGGGGCAGATTGGAGATCATGATTATTTCCACATTGGGGCTCTTCTCCCGGATCCGCTCCAGCATAATGTCCCAGTTTTCGAAGTACAGCAGCCGCTGACTGGGGTCTCCGATGTCATTGGAGCCCAGTAGGAAGTAGACCCGCTCCACGCCGGATTGCTGAATGGCATCCTCCAGGTTGGCCTCTGTGCCTTTGTAATAGATGTTGCTGAACCGGTGGACGATTCCGTTGAGGCTGGTGCCGCCCCGGGCCAGGAACAGCATGTCCCCCAGGTAGTTCGATTTGCTCTCCCACTGGAACATGATAAACGTAATGGAATCGCCAACAATAGCACTGTTGTCAAAATAGGTGCAGGGCTCTTCCAGATCCACCTCCGGCGGCAAACGCTTCGGCGCGCAGAGGATGTCCGTATCCAATTGCAGCAAAGCTTCCTCTGTCTCTGCCAGGCAGCCGACCGTGCAGGAGACGCTGCGGTCTGCATAGGATGCGCGGACGGTCGTGGTACCGACACCGGTGGCAGTCAGAACGCCATTCTCAACGGAAACGACGGACGGGTCGTCGCTTTCCCAGCTCACCAGCTCCCGGGGGATCACCCCCAGATAGATGTCCTCCTGTTCCCCAACCAGGGAAAAGGTCACCGAGGAGGCCTTTAAAAACAGATCCCCCTCCATAACGGTGGGCTCCGTCTCCGCGGTCTCATCCGGGGCCGCCTCCACAGTCGTTTCCGTGGCCGGTTCAACGGTCGCAGCAGTTTCCGCAGGGGGTGCCGTTTCGGATCCGGCCCCACAGGCGCAGAGCGATCCGATCACCGCCGCTGCCAGGAGCAGCATAATTGCCTTCTTTTTCACAAATTCCACCTTCTTTTCCGTTTTCCTCATAGGCCCAGGCTTTCCGCAGGGCGCTCAGAACGCAAAATAGATAAAGGGATTATAAGAGGAGCTGACGATGCAGGCCACTGCTGCCAGGAAAATCACCCCGCAAACGGCGTTTTTCACGGTGTCAGAGTTGCCGAACCTCCCCGTATGCTTCTGAACCCAGCAGGCTATGGGGGTAGATGCCAACGCGCACAGGATCAGTGCCGAGGCATGATTTTTCAGCGCAGTCGCCGCAGCACCGTCTGCCGCAGCGTTTCCCGTCAGGCCAAACATGGCTCCGAAATACTCCAGCGCCCGGTGCATGGAGGTGGAGCGGAACAGCACATAACCCAGCAGCACCAGGATCATGGTGCGCAGGATCTGAAAGGCCGCAAAGGGAACGGACTGGGTATGGATGTGCAGACCCTTTGCCAGCTTCTTGGACAGGGGCGCAAAAATCAGGGCACAGATCAGCAGAATGCCGTAATACACGCCCCACAGGATATAGGTCCAGCTGGCACCGTGCCAGATGCCGGTGCTGAGCCACACCACGGAAAGGGCGATCACCGACGGCACCAGGCGGCCCACCGTTTTTCCCCAGCGCTTTCTGGCCTTCTGGCCCAGGGGCACCGCCTTCCGGGAGACGGGATAAAACAGGTAGTCCCGGAACCAGGAGCTTAGGGAAATATGCCAGCGCTGCCAGAACTCGGATACGGTTCTGGAGATATAGGGGTAATTGAAATTCTCGTCAAAATGGAATCCAAACATCAGGCCCAGCCCGATGGCCATATCGGAATAGCCGCCAAAATCGAAGTAGATCTGGAAGGCATACGCCAGCGCACCCAGCCACGCCGTCGCAACGGAAAGGCTTCCGGGGGCGGCGCAGTCAAAGGTCTGGTCCGCCAGCAGCGCAATGCTGTTGGACAGGAGCATTTTCTTGCCAAGACCTATGACAAATCTCCGGATTCCTCTTGCGAAGTCCTCCAGATTTTCGTTCCGATCCTGTATTTCATCGGCAACGGTCTGGTAGCGGACGATGGGCCCGGCGATCAGCTGCGGGAACAGTGCAATGTACAGCGCCACATTCAGCGGGTTTTTCTGGACCTTTCCGCGCCCCATGGAGACATCGAATACATAGGACATGGCCTGAAAGGTGAAGAAGGAAATGCCGATGGGCAGGACGATATGGGTCTGGGGGATTCGTCCGTGAAAAAGCACATTCAGGTTCGCAACGGTGAAATTCAGATATTTAAAGACGAACAGCAGCGACAGATTGGCGATGACCGTCAGCACCAGGATCCGCTTCCGACAGGCTTCGTCCTCCTTTTTGACGACCAAAAGTCCAAACAGGTAGTTCATCAGAATGGAGGCGATCATCACGAGCACGAACTTCGGCTCGCCCCAGGCATAGAACACCAGGGATGCAAGCATCAGGTATGCATTGCGCCACTTCCGGGGGAGCAGAAAATATCCGAAAATCGTCAGCGGTAAAAAAGCAAACAAAAATACTGCCGAGGAAAAGACCAAACGCGGCCCCTCCTTTCTTATAGTTGGTAGGGTGTCGGCATGGGCTTATGCCAGACTTTTTTCGATCAGGTCTGCCATTTCTCCCACGTTTTTCATATCCAGCACTGCTTTCATGGAGAATTTGATGGAAAAGGCGCTCTCCACCTCTGCGATCAGGGTGATGTGGGTCAGAGAATCCCAGTCCTCAATGTCTGCAGAGGTGGTCTCGTCGGTGACCACGATCTCCTCGTCAAACACATCGGAAAAGATCTCGTTGAGCTTCTGAAAAATTTCTTGCCGTGTCATGCTTCATTCCTCCGTAATAAAGGTCTTGTGATAGGGGAAGCCGGAAACCTCTGCCTGGAACCGGCCGTTTTCCAGTCTGGCAAAGCCAAGCTGTTCATAAAGGTCCTTGACCATCGCGTTCTTCGGTGTGGGGATATATTCGCCGACGACCCGGCGGAAGCCCTGCTGCGCAGCCACCGACAGGATCTTATCCACAATGAACTCCTCCATGCCCCGTTTCAGGACACGGCAGCTCATGAGCCACTCACTGATGAACAGCGTGTCCTCCGGCTGCTTCTCCAGGACCACCACGCTGATGAGTCCATGGTCTCCGAATTTGTCCTTCAGCGTGAAATACAGGCCGATGCGGCTGTCATCCTGGGCCAGGGCTTCGATCTCCGCCTCGGTATAGCGGACGGTCCGCAGGTTGAACTGGTTGGAGCGCTGGGTCAGCTGGGCGATCCGGGGGTAATGGAACGGGTCAAAGGCGGCTGCGGATGCGCGCATTTGCAGAGCCTCCAAATAGTCGTCGTAGGACTGGAAGGCCGCTTCAAAAGCAGCCCGCTGGGCCTTCTCCCGGTACTGCTCCGTGCGCCCGGCATCCTCCCTGGAATAGGAGGCGGTTTCAAACAGGTCCAGGCCCCGCAGGTACTGCAAATACAGCGCCGGATCCTCCGGAAGCTCCGGGACCGTGATCTCCGGGATCATGGTTCTCACCAGCTCCCGCTCAAAGGGGTTGTCATCCAGAAATACCATGCTGTCCATTCCAATGTTCAGGGACTGCTGGATGGTGCGGATATTCCGGGCCTTATCCTCCCAGTTTGCCACAAAAATGGAGAAGTCCTCCAGCCGCAGCACCATCTCCGGATGCTTCTCAAAGGGCTCCTTTGCGGTGTCCTCGTTGTTTTTGCTGCAAACCGTCAGGAGGATCCCCCGGTTTTTCAGTTCCTTCAGCCATTTCTGGAAATCCGAGAAGGCATGGCCGGTGCCCAGCTCTCCGATTTGGATCCCGCTGAGGCCGTCGTCTCCGATCACACCGCCCCAAAGGGTGTTGTCCAGATCCAGCACCAGGCATTTTTTGACCGCTCCCTGCAATGACCGCACCACATCCACCACCAGCTTCGCAGCAGCGGGGAGCGCGGCCAGGGAAATGGGCATTTTTGCAACATAGTACAGCTTCGGATCGGCAAATGTGCTTCTGCCCAGTGCCGTCTGGAGTGCGTCCAGATCGATCAGGAATGTATTTTTTGCCTCCTGGCAGCCCTGCATCAAAAGATAATTGAGCTTGCGCTGCTGGAACAGGAAGGACTGCTCGGTTTTATTGCCGAACTGGCCAAATACCCCGTCGTCGATCAGAGGAAAATTACACTGCAGGACCGTCGCGGGAATGCGGCTGCCGATCCGGCTCCATATCTGCCGGATCCTGGCATAGGTATCCTCCGCAAAGGAAGCCCTTGCCTCCGGCGGGCGATCGTAGAAGGCCTCCTGGAGCTTTTCGGTACACATCTGGAGCAGCACCCCCTGGGGGGCGAAGCGATACAGCTCGGAGTCCGGGGCCATGACCTGGGCATCGATCTGATCATAGTCCGCATCGAATACATTCAGGCGCATGCCGGCAGAAACGCCATAGCCCCGCAGGGCCGTGGCCAGGTGCTGGGTCGCGCAGTCGCCGAGCACCGCCAGGGAATATTGCGGGAGCGCTGATGCATCCGTCTTGGACAGCTTTTTTAATTGCTGAAAGGTGATCTGCGTCATTTCGGTGGTTCCTCCATAATCAGTGTTCCATGGGATGGCATTCCATTGGCCATCGCCGCCAAAGCTCAGGTCAGGCTTCCGCCCGCCGCCTCCAGGTATGCGGAATACCGCAAAAGCCGGATCCAGACGAGGCTCCCTGCGTCATTCATATGGAATTCGTCCTTGCTGTAGATCTTTGGCATTCTCCCCAGAGGATCCTGGATGTAGTAGCCAAGGTCCAGGAAGCCATAGCCCCGCTCCCTTGCAAGCTGCCGAAGCTGCGGCGTGATCTGCGCCACATCCAGATTGTACTGGGTGGGCTGCATTCCCGGGGTATAGCCTGGAATGTTGGAAATAAGGATGATCTCCTTTTCGGGAGCTTTTTCCGCAATGAGATCACACAGCTTTTCCCAGTGCTCCATCAGCTGAGCTGCAGACGCGGGAACCTGAAAATCCAGGCACCCCAGCAGAATATAGACCCGGGAAGCATCTACCTTTGCGATGATATCCTCAATATTCGTTTCGACGCCTTCATAATACATATTCTTGAACCGATCCACCAGGCCGTGAAGGCTGATGCCCTGGCGGGTAACGAAGGTCATATCTCCCAGGTAATGCACGGTGTTTTCGTATTGCCAGAGGAAATAGGTAATGGAATCTCCCAAAATGGCGGAATCGTCAAAAGCCGTGCAGGGAGAAGTCAGGTCCACCTCCGGCAGCAGGCGGTTCGGCGCGGAGAGGATGGCAGGATCCAGCTGCCTCAGCTCGTCCTGTGTCTGTGCCAGGCAGCTTGCGCTGCACTGTACCTGGCGGTCACCGTAGGTGGCCCGAATGGTCGCAGACCCTACGCCCTTTGCCGTCAGGACACCGTTGTCCACCGCAATGATCTCGGGTGCGTCACTTTCCCAGGTCAGCAGCTCTCTGGGGATCACACCCAGATAAATATCGTCGCTTTCTCCCACAAGGGAGAAGGTAATGGAGGATACCTTTAAAAAGAGGCCGCCCTCCAGGACGGGTTCCGTTTCCGGGACCGCCGCAGAGGCTTCGGTCTCCGGCGTTGTCTCCACAGCAGAGGTGGTCACAGGAGCGGTCTCCCGGACCGGGGCCTGTGCTCCGGAACAGGCGGATAGATTTATCAGCATCAGAAAAGGCAATAAAAAAGCAAGGACCGGCTTCATAACATGCAAACCTCTCATTTTTGTACAATGGGCCCGGAACGTGTGCAGTATCCCGCATCGCCGGGAACTATTCCATATAATACCATATTATGTGGCGCAAGTAAAGCATTTCAAGGGTCGATTTTCGATAAAGGCAGGTTCAATTCGGAAAGCGCGCCGTGCTCCTGCGCAAGCATGAACCGCCCCAAAGGCAGCCTCCCGGATGCCGTCGCAATCGTCTTGTCGAAGGCAAGAAGCTGCTTGCTCAGACTCTCATTCTGTGATATACTGGATGAAAAAGGCGAGATTTCGCCGCAGGAGGGACTATGGTCTTCAATTCCTACAGCTTTCTGCTGTTTTTCCCCATTGTGCTGGTGCTGACGCAGCTTGCACCTGCAAAGTGGCGCAATGGGCTTCTGCTGGTGGCAAGCTATGTGTTCTATGCCAGCTGGGGCAAGCGCTTCTGCGTGCTGCTGCTGGGGCTGACGGTACTGGTGTATGCGGCCGGGCTGCTGCTGGGGCAAAAAAAGCGGCGGTGGCTGTTTTGGCTGGGCCTGGGGGGAACCTTGGGTGCTCTGCTGGTGTACAAATACCTGGACTTCGGCCTCTACAGCATCAACGCCCTGACCCGGGCTCTGGGGTTGGGAGAGCCCATGCCCCGGGTGAGCCTTTTGCAGCCGGCGGGCATCTCCTTCTTCACCTTCCAGGCGGCGGGGTATCTCATCGATGTGTATCGGGGCAAATACAAGCCGGAGAAGAACTTTTTGCGGTTTGCGCTGTTTGTCTCCTTCTTTCCCCAGCTCCTTTCCGGGCCCATCGGCAGGGGGGACCAATTGCTTCCCCAGTATGAAAGGCCTAAGAAGGCGGATTTTGACGCTTTGCGCCGGGGCTTTCTCACCATGACCTGGGGCTTCTTCCTGAAGCTCTGCATTGCGGACCGGGCGGCGGTGCTGGTGAATACGGTCTACGGGGCTTTTGAAAGCTATTCCGGCATCTTCCTGGTGTTCGCCACAGCCGTCTACGCCCTGCAGATCTATGGCGACTTCGCAGGATACTCCTATATGGCCATCGGCGGGGCGGAGATGCTGGGCATCCACCTGCCCAAAAACTTCGATACCCCCTATTTTGCCCAATCTGTCCAGGAGTTCTGGCGGCGGTGGCATATCTCCCTGAGCTCCTGGTTCCGGGACTATGTCTATATTCCCCTGGGGGGCAGCCGGTGCGCCTCCTGGAAGAAGTACCGCAATGTCCTCATTGTCTTTCTGGTCAGCGGCCTGTGGCACGGGGCACTGTGGACCTTTGTGCTGTGGGGGGCCATTCACGGCTTCTATCAGATTTTCGGCGGACTGACAAAGTCTCTGCGGGAAAAAGCGCTGGACGTGCTCCGCGTGAACCGGCAGGCGGCATCCTATAAGCTCTTCCGAATGCTGATCACCTTCCTGCTGGTGGACCTTGGCTGGCTCTTTTTCCGCGCAGAGGGCCTGGGCACAGCTGCGGCCATGCTGAAGCATATCGTAACGCAGCTGCATCCGACGGACCTCGTAGGGCAGGCCTTTTACACCATGGGCCTGGACCGGCAGGATATCTGGGCGCTGGTTCTGTGCACGGCGGTGCTGATCCTGGTGGACGGTCTGCAATACCGGGGAAAGGACCTAAAAAAATGGTTTACCTCCCAGAACTGGCTCTTCCGGGAACTGGCCCTGGCGGCCATCATTCTGACGATTTTTATTTTTGGAATTTGGGGGAACGGCTTTGATGCATCCAGCTTCATTTATTTCAAGTTTTAAACGGTTCGTCAGCATTCTGGTGCTGCTGGCCCTGGTGCTTGCCGGAGTGGCCTTTTTCGGAAGGGCCCTTGCCGTTGTGGATGGTCCCCAAAAGAACGGGCCCTTTTTACAGGACGACCGGGAATACGATGTGCTTTTCTTCGGCTCCAGCCATATGGTCAACGGTGTGTTTCCCATGGTCCTGTGGAAGGACTATGGGCTGACCTCCTACAACCTTGGGGGCCACGGTGCCTCCATTGCGGCGAGCTACTGGGAGCTGCGGCTGGCCACCCAATACCACAAGCCAAAGGTTGCGGTGCTGGATGTGCTGTTTGCAGGCTCCCAGGTGACGGAAATGGAGCTGGGACTTGCCCATGAGCTGCTGGATATTTATCCGCTGTCCCGGACGAAGGCAGAGGCCGTGCAGGACCTGTTCGAAGAAAGCGGTACCCGGGCGGAGATGCTGTTCCCGCTGGATGTGTATCACAACCGGTGGAAGGAGCTGGACAGCGGGATGGTCCGCCGAGGCCTCCGGGGTGAACGCGCCTACTCCCCGGAAAAGGGCGGCCAGATCCGCGCCGGGCTGTATCCCCTGGCCCAGGAGCCCCTGGTGCCGGAGACCGCGTGCCGGGAGGAGAGCTCCGTGGCTCTGACCTATGTGGAACGGTTTGTGACCTACTGCCAGGAAAACGGCATCGTGCCCGTGCTTGTCTACCTGCCCTGCCAAATCTCCGAGCAGTGGCAGCTGGACTGCAACGCCGCCATCGCGCTGGGGGAAAGGCTTGGGGCGAAGACGCTGAATATGCAGTATATGGGGCTAATGGACCTATCAACGGACTGGTATGACAACGGCAGCCACCTGAACCCCGCCGGGGCCATGAAGGCCACAGCCTGCATGGGCGATTTTCTTCGGCAGCAGTGCGGCCTGGAGGACCGCCGGGCGGAGCAGGGGCATGAACAGTGGGATCTCGAATATGGAGATTATGTAAACTTTCTGAAGCAGCAGATGGCCGCAGGGGAGACTGCCGGGCAGCTGCTCACCCTGGCAGCCATGGAGCCCTTCACGGTAGAGGCAGCGGTCTCGGAGGACTTTTCCGACGCCGCTATCCTGCGTCTGCTGGAGAATCTTGGGGTGACCCCCTCCGGACTGGAGACCTCCGGGCAGCTGCGGATCACCGTCCGGGATGAAACCGGCACGGTGCTGAACGAGAAGACCTTCGCCCAGAGCACGGTGCTCTCGAAAACGGAATGACCAGAAAGGTGCCTATTTTCCTGAAATGTGGAAAATAGGCACCTTTATTTTCCCCGAAACACCCTTTCCGTTTTTGCCTGCCGGTGCTATACTATAGCCACTCCAACGAAAGGAGCGGTAGACGTGCCGCAGATCGTTGGTTTGGACAAACAGACGTTTCGGCTCCCGTCCGAGGAAAGGAACAAAAAATGCTGATCTCTCTGATTTTGGTTGGTTTTATTCTCTGGCTGTTCTTTAAGGGTGTGGGTCTGGCCCTGCGCATGACCTGGGGCCTGGCAAAGCTCATCGGCGTGGTGCTGATGGCCGTCGCCCTACCCGTGGCCGGTGTGTGCGTCTTCATGGGCCTGGGTGTGCTCCTGCTGCTCCCCGTTGGCCTGCTGCTCCTGGCACTGGGCCTGATGCGGACATAACAAAAGCGCCCTTCCGATTTTGATCGGGAGGGTGCTTTTTTGCGCCACCGGCCTGCTTTTTCCGAAGGGGCCGGTGGCTTTTCGATTTTTTACTGTACGAAATGAATGGCCTTGGTGGGGCACTTTTCTACGCACTTGCCGCAGGCAACGCACTTTTCGGGGTCCACGGTGGCCAGGTTGTTCTCCAGGGTCACAGCGCCCTGCTCGCACTGCTTGACGCAGATGCCGCAGCCGATGCAGCCGGCCACACAGACCTTCTTCACGGCGGGGCCGCGGTCGTGGTTGGAGCAGCTCACGGCAACCTTGGTCACCCGGTCGTGCATCTCAATGACGTGCTTGGGGCAGGTCTTGGCGCACATGCCGCAGCCAATGCACTTGGATGCATTGATGTGGGCAATGCCGTTTTCAATGGAGATACCGCCCTCGGGGCAGACCTTCACGCAGCTGCCCAGGCCGATGCAGCCATAGTCACAGGACATGAAGCCCAAACCGCCGGAGAGGACAGCCGCGCGGCAGTCCTGCAGGCCTACGTAGTTCGCCTTGGCCTTGGTGGCCTCGCAGGTGCCCGCGCAGCGGACGTAGGCCACCTGGGGGTCCTGGTCAATGGCTTCCTTGCCCAGGATCGCGGCGATCCTGGCGATGTTCTCGGTGCTGTTGCCGGGGCAGGCGTCCACACGGGCCTCGCCCTTGACAATGGCCTCGGCCACGGCATCACAGCCGGCATAGCCGCAGGCGCCGCAGTTGGCGCCCCGGAGACACTCCCGGACCTGGGTGACCCGCTCGTCGGTCTCCACATAGAATTTCTTGCTGGCGGTCACCAGGGCCAGGCCCAGGACCAAACCCACAACGCCGACAACCAGCGTTGCAATCAGAATTCCCTGCATATCTCTTCCTCCTTAGGCCAGGCCGCTGAAGCCCACGAAGGCCATGGCCATCAGGGCTGCGCACAGCAGCACAATGGGTGCGCCCCGGAAGGGGGCGGGAATGGCATCCTCGTCCAGGTGCTCCCGGACGGCGGCCAGCAGCACGATGGCCACGGTATAGCCAACGGCGGTGCCGAAGCCGGCGAAGATGCTCTGGATCAGGTTGTAGCCGTTCTGCACATTGGTCAGGGCCACGCCCAGCACGGCGCAATTGGTGGTGATCAGGGGCAGGTAGATGCCCAGGGCCTGATAGACCGCGTGGGCGTTCTTTTTCAGGAACATCTCCACCATCTGCACCAGGGCGGCAATGACCAGGATGAAGACGATGGTCTTCAGGTAGTCCAAGCCCAGAGGCAGCAGCACATGGTCATACAGCAGGCTTGCCACGGCGGAGGAGACGGTCAGCACGGCGGTAACGGCCAGGCCCAGAGACAGGGAAGCCTTCTTCTGGGAGGACACGCCCAGGAAGGAGCAAATGCCCAAGAACTGGCTGAGCACCACGTTGTTCACCAGGGCCGTGGTGACGATGATCATGATCAGACTCATTGCTTAGCCCTCCTTCTTGTCGCAGGAGCTGGAGCAGCTGGCGCAGCAGCCGTCGCAGCCCTCGGTCATCTTGTTGGCCCGGTTCTTGATGCCGCTGGCGTTCATAATGGCAACCAGAATGGCCAGCACCAGGAAGGCGCCGGGTGCCCGGACGAAGTAAGCCATGGGTTCATAGCCGGGGATGGCAATGCCGAAGAAGGAGCCGTTGCCCAGGACCTCCCGGATGGTGCCGATGACGGTCAGGCCGATGGTGAAGCCCAGGCCCATGCCAATGCCGTCAAACAGGCTGGGCAGAGGGGGATTCTTGGAGGCATAGGCCTCGGCGCGGCCCAGGATGATGCAGTTGACCACGATCAGGGGGATGTAAATGCCCAAAGCGGAATAGAGGCTGGGCAGGTATGCCTCCATCAGCAGCTCCACAACGGTGACGAAGGAAGCCACGATGACGATGAAGGCAGGCAGCCGGACATCATCGGGGATGATGTTGCGCAGCAAAGAGATGACCAGATTGGAAATTGCCAGAACCACCAGGGAGGACAAGCCCATGCCCAGGCCGTTGATGGCAGAGGTGGTAACGGCCAGGGTGGGGCACATACCCAGCATCAGTACGAATACGGGGTTTTCCTTCACAATGCCGTTGTAAAGACGTTCTGCATAGGGTTTCATACTATCCCTCCTTAACCGATACGGTCGGACACGAAGTCCAGTGCGGCGTTGACGGCGTTGACCACAGCGCCGGAGGTCATGGACGCGCCGGAGACGGAGTCGATCACATCGTCCTCGGTGGAGCCGCCGGCCTTGTTCAGCGTGAACTTCTCGACCTTTACATTGTTGAACTGATCCTTGAATTCGGGATCGCCGCACTTCATGCCCATACCGGCGGTGTCATGCAGCTCGGTGAAGGAGATGCTGTTCACGGTGCCGTCCTCCCGGATGCCGACAACCAACGTCAGGCCGCCGTCATAGCTGTCGGAATTGAAGACGGTAACGGCGTAGCCCACGGAATTGCCGGAGGCATCCACGCCCACGGCGGCGGATTCGATCTTGGCGCCGCCGAAAGACGGGTTGTAGGAATCGCCCTGAGCGGCCAGTCTGGCCTGCAGGTCCGCGTCGGTGGTAAAGTCCGCAGCCTCGGGCAGAACCTGCATAAGGGCAGCCTTGTTGGCGGCAGCCTTGTTCTCCTCAATGGTATCCTTGGTCATAACATACACGCCGCTGAGGGCAAGGCCCGCAATCAGGGTGATGACCAGCAGGATGATCACGGGCTTGGGAATGGCCTTCTTCCGCTCCTTGGGGATGCGGTAGCCAAAGGGGGTGGGGATGATCAGATCGTCAATGACGGGGCCCACCAGGTCCGCGATCAGCACGGCATAGGTGGTGGAGTCAGGAGAGGCACCCTTGACCCGGAACAATCCGATGAGCAGACCGGCAAAAATGCCGAAGACCAGCTGGCCGTCTCTGGTAGAGGGGCAGGACACGGGGTCAGTGGCCATAAAGAAGGCTGCCATCAGCAGGCCGCCGCCCAGAAGCTGGGGCAGGATGTAGGCAGGGTCAAAGCCATACCCGCCGAAAATCACCAGGAACAGCCAGGTGGTTGCAATCATGGAGGCGGGGATCTCCCAGGTAATGCCGCCGCGCAGGAGCAGGTAAATGCCGCCCAGGATCAGGCCCAGGGCAGAGGAGCCGATAACGCCGCTGGCAGAGCCCATGAGGATGGGCAGCAGCTCCACGGTCTGGCCCTGACCCAGCAGCGCCAGGGGGGTCGCGGCGGACACACCGTCCACGGAGTACTGGGTCATCATACTGCCGAAGGAAATCAGCAGGAAGGCACGGCCCGTCAGAGCGGGGTTCATAATATTGTGGCCCAGACCGCCGAAGAGGCACTTGACCACCAGAATGGCAAATACGGAGCCCAGAATCGGCAGATAGAAGGGCACCTTGGCAGGCATGGTCAGGGCCAGCAGCAGGCCGGTGACCATGGCGCTGCGGTCATAGATGGTCTGCTTCCGCTTGGTGACCACATTGAACAGGTACTCCGTCACCACGGCGCTGCACATGGACAGAGCGATCACCAGGAAGGCCTGGAATCCATGGAACACCACGCCCAGAATGGCGGTGGGCAGCAGGGCGATGAGCACGTCGGTCATGACGCCCTGGGTCGTCAGCTTGCTGCGGACGTGGGGGCAGGAGGAAAGATTATAAAGGTTATCCATTATGCAGCCCTCCTTAGCGCTTCTTCGTGGCCATGATCTCGGCCTTGGTGGTCTTGAACAGCTGCATCAGAGGCCGCTTGGCGGGGCACCCGTAGGTGCAGCAGCCGCAGCCGATGCAGTCCAGACCATAGAGCTTGTGTTCGTACCGGTCGTAATCCTTGCGGATGGCGGCCACCTGCATCAGCTGGGGAGACAGACCCAGGGGGCAGGCACGGCTGCACCGGCCGCAGCGCAGGCAGGCGGTCATCTGGCCTTCCGCAATCTCCACCTCATCCACAGTAAGGCAGGTGAGGGCATTGTTGTTCTTGCAGATGGGGGCCTCCAGGCCGGTCATGGCAAAGCCCATCATGGGGCCGCCGCTGAGGACCTTCTTGGGGTCCTGCTTGAAGCCGCCGCAGGCATCCACCAGCTCCTGATGGCTGGTGCCGATCTTGACAATAAAGTTGCCGGGGTTCTGGACCGCATCGCCGGAGACGGTGAAGCCCCGCTCCATCAGGGGCTCATTGAACTTCACGGCCCGGTAAATGGCATAGATCGTGGCCACATTGTCCACCACGCAGCCTGCATCGGCCGGGAGCATTCCCAGCTTCAGGTGCTTGCCGGTAATGACGGTGATCAGAGAGCGCTCGCCGCCCTGGGGGTACTTGGTCTTCACCGGCTGGACATACACCCGGTCGTGACCCTGGCAGGCCTGCTCCATGGCCGCAATGGCTTCGGGCTTGTTGTTTTCCACAACCACGACACCCTTGGCATTGGGGAACAGCCGCAGCATATACTCCATGCCCTCCACGATCTCGGCGGCCTTGGTGCGCATGAGCTGATCGTCGCAGGTGATGTAGGGCTCGCATTCCGCGCCGTTGGCGATGACGTAGTCGATCTTCTCGGGGGTCTTGACGGTGAGCTTTACATGGGTGGGGAAGCCTGCGCCGCCCATACCCACGATACCGGCCTTCTGGACCTTGGAAAGAATCTCCTGGCCGGTGAGACCATTCGTATCGCATTCCACGCCCACACCCTCAGCCAGGGTGTATTCGCCATCGTTCTCCACGACGATGGCCATGGCGCTGCCGCCGGAAGCGTTCTTTCTGGGCTCCACCGCCTTCACCGTGCCGGACACGGAGCTGACGATGTTGGCGGACACGAAGCCGCCGGCCTCTGCGATAATCTGACCCGCCAGAACACGGTCGCCCTTCTTCACCACGGGGGAAGCGGGCTTGCCGATGTGCTGATTGGTCATATAGACCAGTTCACCCTTGGGAAGCAGCTGCGTCAGGGGGCTTTCCTTGGAAAGCTCCTTGTGCTCCGCCGGATGGACACCGCCATGGAATGTTTTGATTTCCATGTGTACCTCTCCTTATTACACTCAGATTTTCCCGGAAGCAGAGAGCCCCCAGGAAATATTGCGCTACTATTGTAAGTTATCCGGCGGCAAGAATCAACCTTTGTTTCCCTATTTCGTTGCCGGGGCAACGAAGTTTTTCGTATATTTTGCATATTTCCTCCAAATCGTTCCACTTTTATTGATACATTTTGCACGAAAAGGATGGATTTTCCATGAACGGGCCCCAAAAAGTCGAATTCCCCCGCCTCTAGGGTATTGCCTTCGAACACCTATTGACATCCTGAGCATTCTATGATACTATCTGCTCAGTGGTTAGCATGCGCTAACAATCCTGCCGGACTGCGATGCAGCCCCTTTCTTTTGAAGTCACGATTAGCAGTAACTAACCGTGCAAAAAGACCGTCCGACCTCTCCCAACGGGCGGCAGGGCTTTCCGTCGCAGCAGGCGAAATACCTCCTATTCCGTCTGCCCGGAAGCAGGCGCTCCCTCCAAAGCGTCCCCGGGCAGACGGACCTAAAGTTTATTGCGGAGACACCTTTTCATTATTTTTGTCATTGGCAGCAGCGCTGCCCCAGAATTTCCGAGGAGGAAGCATATGTATACAGAATTTAAGGATCAGACAACCCCCGCCTGGGACGGGTTCCATGGCACCCAGTGGCGCTATGAGATCAACGTCCGGGAATTCATTCAGGACAACTATCTTCCCTACGACGGAGACGAGAGCTTCCTGGCAGGCCCCACCGAGGCCACCAATACCCTGTGGGCGGATTTGCAGGCATTGCAGCTCCAGGAGCGGGCCAAGGGCGGCGTGCTGGATATGGAGACGGAGGTGGTCTCCGGCCCTCTGGCCTATGGCCCCGGCTATATCAGCGAGGCCCACAAGGACCTGGAGAAGGTTGTGGGTTTGCAGACCGACAAGCCCCTGAAGCGTGCCTTCATGCCCTACGGCGGCATTAAGATGGCGGAGCAGGCCTGCACCACCAATGGCTACACGCCCAGCGCCGAGCTGCACAAGATCTTCACCGACTACCACAAGACCCACAACCAGGCGGTTTTTGATGCCTATACCCCCGAGATGAAGAAGGCCCGCCACTCCCACATCATCACCGGTCTGCCCGATACCTATGGCCGTGGCCGCATTGTGGGCGACTATCGCCGGGTGGCCCTCTACGGCGCGGACTACCTGATTCAGGAGAAGCAGCGGGACCACCGGAATACCGGCGACGGCACCATGACCGACGATGTGATCCGCCTGCGGGAGGAGATCGCCGAGCAGATCCGTGCCCTGCAAAATATGAAGAAAATGGCGGAAAGCTACGGCTATGATATCTCTCGCCCCGCCGCCAACGCCCATGAGGCGGTCCAGTGGCTGTACTTCGGCTACCTGGCCGCCATCAAGACCCAGAACGGTGCGGCCATGTCCGTGGGCCGGGTGTCCACCTTCCTGGATATCTATATTCAGAGGGACCTGGAAAAGGGCATCCTCACCGAGGCTGCTGCTCAGGAGCTCATCGACCACTTCGTTATGAAGTGCCGCATGGTCAAATTTGCCCGGATTCCCTCCTACCAGCAGTTGTTCTCCGGCGACCCGGTGTGGGCAACATTGGAGGTGGGCGGCATCGGTCAGGACGGCCGTCACATGGTCACCAAGACCGACTACCGCTTCCTGCACACTCTGGAGAACATGGGCCCCTCCCCTGAGCCCAATATGACCGTGCTGTACGCTCCCCGGCTGCCGGAGAACTTCAAGAAATACTGCGCCCACATCTCCGTGGCCACCTCTTCCATTCAGTATGAGAATGACGAGGTTATGCGTCCTGTCTGGGGCGATGACTACTCCATCTGCTGCTGTGTCTCCGCAACCCAGACCGGTAAGGAAATGCAGTTCTTCGGTGCCCGGGCCAACCTGGCCAAGGCCCTGCTGTACGCCATCAATGGCGGCTGGGACCTGAAGCATCAGGAGCAGGTGGCCCCCAACACCGGCCGCATTGAGACCGAATACCTGGACTACGACCAGGTCCAGGAGAAGTTCGATTTGACCATGGAGTGGCTGGCAGGGCTCTATGTGAACACCCTGAACCTGATCCACTATATGCACGACAAGTATTACTACGAGGCCAGCCAGATGGCCCTGATCGATACCAACGTGCGCCGTACCTTCGCCACCGGCATTGCAGGCTTCAGCCATGTGGTGGACTCCCTGTGCGCCATCAAGTATGCCAAGGTCAAGGTCATCCGGGATGAGAACGGCTACGCCGCGGACTTCCAGGTGGAGGGCGACTTCCCCCGCTACGGCAACGACGATGACCGGGCAGATACCATCGCCGTGTGGCTGCTGCGGACCTTCCTGGAGAAGATCAAGCACTACCACACCTACCGGGATTCCGAGCCCACCACCTCCATCCTGACCATCACCTCCAACGTGGTCTACGGCAAGTATACCGGCAATATGCCCGACGGCCGCCGGGCCTGGACCCCCCTGGCCCCCGGTGCCAACCCCAGCTACGGCGCGGAGCAGTCCGGCCTGATTGCCTCTCTGAATTCCGTCGCCAAGCTGCCCTACCAGTACGCCCTGGACGGCATTTCCAACACCCAGACCATCAACCCCGGTGCCCTGGGCCACAGTGACCGGGAGCGCACCGAGAATCTGGTCAACATCCTGGACGGCTATTTCTCCCGGGGCGCACATCACCTGAATGTGAACGTCTTCGGCAAGGAAATGCTGGTCGACGCCATGGAGCACCCCGAGAAGCCCGAGTACCAGAACTTCACCATCCGCGTCTCCGGCTACGCCGTGAAGTTCATCGACCTGACCCGTGAGCAGCAGCTGGACGTCATCTCCCGCACCTGCCACGAGACATTATAAATCCCTCGCAAAGTTAGAAGAAGTCCCCCGGGGCATGGAAAAGCCGCCCCGGGGGAATCCTGTGTTTACATGAAAATGCAAAAAGGAGACAAACATATGGAAGCATCGCAAACCTATGGCCGCGTCCACTCTTTGGAGAGCTTCGGCTCGGTGGATGGGCCCGGCGTCAGATATGTTATCTTTTTGCAGGGCTGCCCCCAGCACTGCAAATTCTGCCACAACCCGGACACCTGGGACCTGAACGACCCCAGCGCCCACAGCTGCACCGCCGACGAGCTGCTGGAAAAGGCCCTGCGCTGCCGGGGCTACTGGGGCAAGAAGGGGGGCATCACCGTCAGCGGCGGGGAGCCCCTATTACAGCCGGACTTTCTGCTGGAGCTGTTCACCAAGGAAAAGGCGCAGGGCGTCCACACCTGCATTGATACCGCCGGTCACCCCTTTACGAAGACAGAGCCCTTCTTCTCCAAATTTCAGGCGCTTATGGCTGTGACCGATCTGCTGCTGGTGGATATGAAACAGATGAATCCCCAGCGCCACAAGGCCCTCACCGGCGTCACCGGGGACAATACTCTGGAGCTGCTGCGCTATCTGGATGAGATCAAAAAGCCTGTCTGGGTCCGGCACGTGCTGGTGCCGGAGTGGACGGACTTTGATGAAGATCTGCGCGCCATGCGGGCCTTCCTGGACACTCTGCACAATGTGGAGCGGGTGGAGGTCCTGCCCTATCACACCATGGGCCTTTTCAAGTGGGAAAAGCTGGGGATTCCCTATCCCCTTGCAGGCATTGCACCGCCCACAAAGGAACGCATTGAAAATGCAGAGAAAATCCTGGGGTGCAAATAAAAGCTTCCCCTCCGGGGAGCCCAATTACGCCTCTTCCCGGTACTCGTAATAGGCATAGGTGGAGTTCTCCTCCGCCCGCTTTACCATGGCTGCGTGGCATTGGTCCCGGAGGCGCTGCTTTCGCTCCGGCAGGGGAAGGCTGTTGTCCGGGTAGAAGGGGCCGTCCAGATAGGTGACCACCTTTGGAAAGGCTCCAAGCCGGCGCTTCCGGTAGCAGCTGGTCATGGCGTATACCGGGGCCCCATCCCGGGCAGGATAGCCGAAGGAGGCAGCGGGGAAGGGGCGGATGCCCGTATAGAAGGGCCAGATATGGGCCTCGGGGTAGATGGTGATGAGATCCTCCCGGGAAATATGCCCATGGACGGAGGCCGCCATATCCCGGCTCTGCTTTATGGTGGACCCCAAGGGAATGGCTCCCAGCATTTGCAGGAAGTTGTGGATCAGGGGGATGGACAATGCATCCGGGCCCACAATAATATAGCTTCTGCCCTTTCGCCGCAGCTGGCAGGGCAGAAAGGCATCCATGACCCGCTGGGTATGGTTGGCATAGACATAGATTCCCTTTCCAGCAGCCTCGTCCAGGACCTGTCGGTTTTCAAACCGGTGCAGGCACCAGATTTTCCGGAAGCAAAAGGCAATCGGCCGGGCAAGGCCCCGATAGACGAAGCAGGCAAGGCCCCGCCAGACGGGGTTTGTGTGGGTGTAGCGGAACCACTCGGGCAGGGGCTTGGTTTTGATATTGGTTCCGGCAAAGTCGTCGTTTACCGGATCGCGGTAGGTGATGACCTTTTTCATGCCTTCCCTGCCGTTTCCAGGAGCATCCGCTCCATTGCATCCATGCACTTTTCCTGGTCAAATTGTCCGGCGGCGTTTTCGGCGTATTTCCGGCTCCAGGCCGCCCGCTCTTCGGGATTGTCCAGCCACCAGTCGATTTTAACTGCCAGATCGGCGGGGGAGTCAAAGCGGAATTTGCTTCTGTCCGTCAGGGCGTAGGCCTGGGTGGCGCAACGGGGAGAGTCGGAGATAATGGGCACCAGGCCGCAGGAGATGGCCTCCAGGCAGGAGATGCCCTCGGCCTCCATGGCGGCGCTGTGGACATAGAGGTCCGCATAGTTTAGAAGCTTCACCATGTCCCCATGGGGGAAGAAGCCAAACCGGGGCGGCACGGGGAGGCTTTTAGAGAGCTTTTTCAGCGCCTTTTCCTTGGGGCCGGAGCCTGCCAGAACCAGCTGGATCCTGTCCCGATACTTGGACCTGTTCACCGCCCGGATGAGCACCGCCTGGTTCTTCTCCTTGGAATACCGCCCTGTGGCCACAATAATGAATTTGCCTGCATATTCAGCGGGCTTTTCCACGTTCTGGGGCCCGAAAACGGCATTGACGCCGTTGGAGATCACATAGCCGTTGGTAGGCCCATACATCTTTTCATATAGATCCCGCAGAAATTGGGTAGGGTAGTGGATGGCATCCACCATTTTGTAGGTCTTGGAGAAGACGTGGTAGGTCAGCCGGTTAACAGGCGCGCAGTTCTCCATAAAAATGTGGCTGGTGAAGTTCTCCGCCATGGCGTGAAAGCCCGCACTGACGGGAATGCCCTGCGCCTTGGCAAGCTGTGCCGCCCGGCGGCCCAGCACAAAGGGCAGCATGACGTGGACGATGTCCGCCCCTTGGATCGCCTGCCGGATGACGGCATCGTCCGGCTTTGCCAGCTGAACGCCGTTGCTTTTTACGTAACCGTTGAAAATACCCAGATTCCGTGTGGGCACCACAGCATAGCCGGGGGCGTCCTGCTTCTGGGCATCGGGGCAAAGGATCGTAACGGTATGTCCCTTGGCCCGCAGGGCCCGGATCAGGTTCATAGCCGCCAGCGTAGTGCCGTTGTTTTCCTCGCCCAGCACATCGCAGACAATGGTGATGTTCATATGCAATCCTCTTTCTTCTTTCTTTTCCAGTGGGTTATTATGCGTCGGAAAGCTAAACATTATATAAACAATCACCTGCGGAGAATAATCTCCGGATTCACAGATTTCCGGAAAGAACCCCTTTACTTTTGGGAAAACTTATGATACAATGCGTCTGCTGACTATGGGTCAGCGCATTCCCCGGGCTCAGTTGCGGGAGAAAACCCACCGGGTGCTTCACCAAACCCCATACTTAGCCCTACGGAAAATTAATAAAAAAGGTGGAAAACACAATGATTCAGAAGGAAAAGAAGACCCAGGTTATCCTGGAGAACGCTACCCACGAGGGCGATACCGGCTCCCCCGAGGTTCAGATCGCCATCCTGACCGCCCGCATCAACGAACTGACCGATCACCTGCGCGTCCACAAGCATGACAACCACTCCCGTCGCGGTCTGCTGATGATGGTTGGTAAGCGCCGCAAGATGCTGGACTATCTGGCTAAGAAGGACATCAACCGTTACCGTGCTCTGATCGCCAAGCTGGGTATCCGTAAGTAATATTCCCCGGGGCGACGGAAACCGTCGCCCCTTTTTCGCATCTCAAATTTTCGGGAGTCCCTTTAGCGTTTGAAAGTGTCGAGCTTTTTGCTCCCCTGAAAGGTATAGAGGATGTTGGGCGCTTGCGGCCTGCAGACTCTTAATGCACAGCGGGAGCTGTCAGCGAAGCTGACTGAGGGGTTCTGTGCTGCAGCCTCTGGTTTCAATAGAGGTTCGGACTCAGTCGCTTTTTTGCCCGACTGCAAAAAGCTTGCCAGTTTCAAGTGCTAAACCTCCCGAGAAAATAAAAAATCACAACAGGAGGTTCACCAATGATTACTCACAAGCAGTTCCCCAACCACAAGGTGTACGAAATGGAAATCGGCGGCCGTCCCTTTACCGTAGAGACCGGTAAGGTGGCTGAGCTGGCCAATGCCGAGTGCATCTGCCGCTATGGCGACACCGTGGTGCTGACGACCTGCACTTCCAACCCCATCCCCAAGGCCGGTATTGACTACTTCCCTCTGACCATCGAGTTTGAGGAGCGTATGTACTCCGTAGGCCGGATTCCCGGCTCCTTCAACCGCCGGGAGGGCAAGCCCAGCGAGCGGGGCATCCTGAACAGCCGGATCATCGACCGGCCCATGCGTCCCCTCTTCGACGAAGAGCTCCGCAACGACACCGTGGTCACCTGCACCGTCCTGGCCAACGACTACGATAACCCCGTAGAGATCGTGGCCTCCCTGGGCGCTTCCATTGCCATTGCCTCTTCCGATGTGCCCTGGAACGGGCCCGTGGCCACCACCAATGTGTGCCATCTGAACGGCGAATATATCATCAACCCCTCCGCCGATCAGCGCAACGCCTGCGACTGCTTCGTGTGCATCTCCTCCACCTTCGAGAAGGTGGTCATGATCGAGACCGAAGCCAACGAGGCTCCCGAGTCCGTGGTGCTGGAGGCCATCCGCATTGCCCACGAAACCAATATGGAGATCGTGAAGTTCATCAATGGTATCGTGGCCGAGATCGGCAAGCCCAAGTTCACCTTCGAGAAGGCCGCCGTCAACCACGAGCTGCTGGACGACCTGATGAACTACGGCCTGGACCAGATCGAGTACGCTCTGGATACCCCCGACAAGAATGTCCGGGAGGAGCGGCTCACCGCCGCCCGGCTGGACTTCGCCGAGAAGTTCGCCGACAAGTACGAGGACTTCGATACCCATATTGAGGTGTGCCTCTACAAGATGCAGAAGAAGGTCGTCAAGAAGTGGCTGCTCCAGGGCAAGCGCGTCGACGGCCGTGGTATGGACGAGATTCGTCCTCTGGCTGCCGAGGTTGGCGTTCTGCCCAGAGTCCACGGCAGCGGCCTGTTCACCCGTGGCCAGACCCAGGTGCTGTCCATCTGCACCCTGAATACCCTGTCCGCCGCCCAGAAGCTGGACACCATCTACCCCGAGGATACCAAGCGCTATATCCACCACTATAACTTCCCCGCCTACTCCACCGGCGAGGCCCGGGCTGCCCGCTCCACCTCCCGCCGGGAGATTGGCCACGGCGCACTGGCCGAGAAGGCCCTGCTGCCCGTGATCCCCAGCGTGGAGGAGTTCCCCTACGCCATCCGGGTTGTCTCCGAGGTGCTGTCCTCCAACGGCTCCACCTCTCAGGGCTCCATTTGCGGCTCCACCCTGGCTCTGATGGACGCCGGTGTGCCCATTAAGCGGCCTGTGGCCGGTATTTCCTGCGGCCTGATCTCCGACCAGGAGACCGGCGAGTGGAGAACCTTCACCGATATCCAGGGCGTGGAAGACTTCCACGGCGAGATGGACTTCAAGGTTGCCGGTACCACCGAGGGCGTCACCGCCATTCAGATGGACCTGAAGAACCGTGGGCTCACCATGGAGATCATCGCCGACGCTCTGGAGCGCTGCCGCAAGGCCCGTCTGGAAATCCTCAACGAGATCATGCTGCCCTGCATCCCCGCGCCCCGTGCCGAGGTGAGCGAGTACGCACCCAAGATGCTGAGCCTGAAGATCCCCGTGGAGAAGATCCGTGAGGTCATCGGCTCCGGCGGAAAGACCATCCAGAAGATCTGCGCCGACACCGGTGCCAAGGTGGATATCGATGACGACGGCTCCGTCTTCATCTCCGCTGTGGACTCCGCCGCTGCCTACGCCGCCAAGAAAATGGTGGATGACATCTGCTTCGTCCCCGAGGTTGGCAAGCTGTACTACGGCAAGGTGGTCCGCATCCTGCCCATCGGCGCTTTCGTAGAGATCGCCCCGGGCCACGACGGCATGGTGCATATCTCCAAGCTGGAGAACCGCCGCGTAGAGAAGGTCGAGGACGTTCTGAACCTGGGCGACATGACCTGGGTCAAGTTCATGGGCTTCGACGAAAAGGGCCGCGCCAACTTCAGCCGCAAGGATGCCCTGAAGGAAATGGAAGGCAAGTAAAATATTGATAAGGACGCGTTGCCAAACGCGCCCAAGTGAAAAATCACATCAGCCATCCCAAAAAGGGTTTGACTGATGTGATTTTTTTGTCAGCTTTCCATCTGTTTTCCCAGGAACCCCGCCACGGCCCGGGTGAGCTCCTGGTCGCCCGGAAGCAGGGGCTGGTCGTTCTCTCCCAGCAGGAGAAGCACGCTGCCCATCAGGTCTCCCTGGGACAAAATCGGGGAGGCTGCCCCCAGGCGATACTTCTCATCCCCAAGTGCTGCCCGGATAGGGCTGTCGCCGCTTTTATAGAGATAATTCGTCCGCTGCTCCATAAGCTTTTCCAGCTCCGGCGAGTTGGGCTTGTCCAGCAGCTCCTTCCTGGGCGCTCCATGCAGCGCAATGATCCCGTCCCGGTCTGCAATGGCCGTAATATGCCCCGTAGCCGCCGACACCGACTCGCACATCTGGGATGCAAGCTCCTGCAGATCCCCCATGGGCGAGTATTTCCGAAAAATCACCCCACCGTCCTTCTCCGTATAGATTTCCAGGGGGTCGCCCTCCCGGATTCGCAGGGTTCTGCGGATCTCCTTCGGAATGACGATTCTCCCCAGGTCGTCCACCCGGCGTACAATGCCTGTTGCTTTCATATTCTTTTCTCCTTTGAAGCGCAAAGCGCTGTTTACTCCGGTAGAAGTATTTGCAGGAAAAGGGGAATTATGTATGATGAGGGGCAAAGGATGATTGGTGCGTGGGCTGTTTTGTCGTGGACAATGCAACGGAACTAAGCGGGATTTCTCCAGGAATTCGTGAACTTCACCAATCACCTGAAACATTTTTCCGACGACTGGCGAAAAATTTATCCGGCGATTGGAAAAGCCTGGCTTTCCAGTCAAAAAGGAGTACACGCTCCCAAACGGACACGCCGCCCGGTGGTTCCTCTTGCGTACCGCCGGACGGTACTGTCTATCGTTTGCGAATTTTCGCAGTCTCGGCCCCATTCGTTGTCCCCATGTACAACGTCCATCCCTGTGTCTTGGCTGGTGCAGCATTTCCCGGGGTTTCAAAATACGCCATTTCGTCATGAACCCCCCAGGAGCGGACGTTCCCTGGGGGGTTCTGTTCTCTTATGCGTTCGTGCTTAGCGGTCCCCCCGATCGAAGGCCGTCAGGTCTTTGACTACCTCACCGGCGATGATCATGCCGGCAGCAGCCACGGCGAAGGGAGTGGAGCCGGGGATGTCCCGGCGCTGGGTACACTTGCGGGCCGTGCCAGGAGGGCAGACGCAGTCCGCCCGGCAGGAAATTGCCATGTCCTCCAGGGGACGGATGGGCTTTTCTTCGGAGTAGACCACCTTCAGGTGGTCAATGCCGTTCTGGCGGCAGATCTTTCGCATGACTCGGGCCAGGGGGCACACGCTGGTCTTGTAGATATCCGCAACCTTAAAGGCCGAGGCCTCCACCTTATTGCCCGCGCCCATGGAGCTGATCACCGGAACGCCCGCCGCACGGGCCCGAAGGATGATCTCCTTCTTGCCGGTAACGGTGTCGATGGCATCCACCACATAGTCATACTGGGAAAAATCGAACTGGTCGGCGGTGTCCGGCATGAAAAAGGTCTGGTAAGTTGTCACCTGGCAGTTGGGATTGATGTCCAGAATGCGGTCCCTTGCCACATCTACCTTGTATTTTGCAACGGTGCTGTGGGTGGCTAAAATTTGCCGGTTCAGGTTGGTAATGCAGACCTTGTCGTCATCGATCAGATCCAGCGCCCCAACCCCGGACCGGGCCAGGGCCTCCACGGTATATCCCCCCACGCCGCCGATGCCAAACACGGCAACCCGGGCGTTTTTCAGCCGCTCCATGGCATCCTTGCCAAAGACCAGCTCCGATCTGGAAAATTGATTCAGCATAGTTCTCTCCTGTTGTTGGTTTGTGCCCTATTATACGATTGATTGCGTAGGTTTTCAATGGATTTCAAATCCCATATAGCCTTTTCCCGTTTTCGAAGGTAATGGCCTGGGCCTCCTCCGGGCTTACGCTCCAGATGCTCGCCAGAGCCTCGGCCATGCGGTAGAGCCGGGTGGGGTCGTTGCGCTTGCCCCGGAAGGGCTCCGGGGACATATAGGGGCAGTCCGTCTCAATGACCACCCGGTCCCGGGGGACTGCTGCGGCGGCTTCCAGGGCGCGGCGGGCGTTTTTGAAGGTCAGCACACCAGTGAACCCCACGTACCAGCCCCGGGCAACCAGCCATTTTGCCATTTCCGCAGACCCGGAGAAGCAGTGGAACACCCCCGTCACCTCCGGGAAGGCGGTGACGATGTCCATGCCGTCCTGGTGTGCCTCCCGCTCGTGGACAATGACGGGCTTTTTCAGCTCCCGGGCCAGTTCCATCTGAGCGGCGAAGGCCTTCTTCTGGATGTCCCTGGGAATATCCTCATAGTGATAGTCCAGGCCGATCTCTCCAACGGCCTTTATTTTTGGATTCTCCCGGCACAGCTTCCGGTAGCGGTCCAGCACGGCGTCGTTTACCTCGTCCGCCGCGTCCGGATGGGAGCCGACGGCGGCATAGATGTAGTCGTATTCCCGGGTCAGAGCCGCCGCCGCCTCGGAGGAGGCGGCGGAACAGCCGGGGTTCATCAGCAGTGCAATGCCCGCCTGGGGCAGGGAAGTGGTCAGAAGCTCTGCCCGGTCCGCATCAAAGGCCCGGTCATCCATATGGGCGTGGGTATCAAACAGCATTTTTCTATCCTTTCTCAACGATCATGGCCACAAGGCATCCGTCCCATTCCCAGACACGGGGGTCCCGGAGGGTAAAGTCCGTCCGATTTGGAAAGCCCAGCAGCCCCGTACCGTCGCACTTGACCCGGGCCTCCTTCAGCACCCAGAAGGTCAGAAATGCCCGGCGTTTGTCTGGGGCGGCTTCGAATTGGGCGTATTCCGCAGGGGAGAGCACCCTTCTGGCGGTTTCCAGCCGGATAGGGCGGTTCAGCTCCTCCAGGTCCAGGCCCACGGGGTGCTTTCCCAGGACGCAGGCGGCATGGCGGCGGGTGTGGGAGATGGAGAAGTGATAGGGGCTGTCCGGAAAATAGGGCTTGCCCCGTTTGGTCAGCCGGACAGGGGGCAGGGGCTGACCGGTCTCCTCCAGATAGAGCTGCCGCAGGAGGGCCCAACCGGCCTCATGGCCGCCGCGCCCGTCCAGAGAGCAGCAGGCGTATCTCATTGGGCGTCGATGATATTGCCGCCGTCGCCCAGGAGCTTTCCGGGCTTCAGACGGTCAATGGCCATGAGCACACCCACCGCAATGACCAGCAGGCCTACAATGACCCAAACCGCCCGGGAGGTGGTCATGGGCAGCAGGATCAGCAGCCCGCCGATGATGGCAGACAGCAGGGCATACTTCATGCCGCACTTCCAGCGGGCGGCGTTGATGATATCCTGTACGGCCCGCACCAGGATCAGCAGCCCGGCGACCCGGCCCAGAGCAGCCGCAAGACGCAGGGGATTGCGCACCAGCCACAGGCCCAGGGCAGCCGCCACCACCACAAACAGGATCCTGCTGGTGGTCAGCTCCTTCACGGCAATGGATTCCACCAGCAGGCCAATGCCCACCACCAGCAGGACCCAGCCCAGGACCTTGCCCACAAGAGCCGAGGCAGAGTCCGGCCGTACCACCAGAACAATGCCCAGGATCACCATCAGCACCGGCGTCAGCATCAGCCGCACCATGCTCTGAACATCCTTTTTCTTCATAGCGCTCACACCTTTCCGTTTCTAGAAATATTTTACCCCGTTTTGCCCGGCCTGTCAACGATTGCCGAAGGAAATGTTCGGTTCTGGGCAGGGGAGCGGGGGCATATACTGCTTCCGGGAAGGGGGTGGAGGCCTTGGTTCAGGAGAGCCACAGCCTGCGGCTGACCGAGCGGAAGAGCCTCAGTGTTACGGGTGTCACGGAGGTAGTCCGGTTTGACGAGGACGCGGTGGTTTTGCAGACGGATATGGGAATGCTGACGGTCCAGGGGGAGCAGCTGCAGTTGAAAGAGCTGTCCGTGGAAGGGGGAAGGGTAACGGTGGAGGGCACGATCAGCGCATTGAGCTACGAGGCCCCCCGGCAGAGCGGCTCCTTCCTGCAAAGGCTGCTGGGCTAATGGGGACGATGCTTGGCGCGGCCTTTCTGCTTGGCGCAGCTCTGGGGCTGCTGTGGGGCTTCCTGCGGCCCCTGGGAAAGCGAGGGGACCCGCTGTTTGTGCTGATGACGGGAGCGGGGCTCTGCTGGCTGAATTTTGGCGTTTGCGGCGGAGACCTGCGGCTTGGCTGTGCCGCAGTGATGCTTCCCGGCTTTTGGGCCGCGGATAAAAGCCTGGGTGCGGTGCTGCAGCCGGTGTTTTATGGGTTTTGGTCTCTTCTGAAGGCCATGGCCGGTGTATTTTTGTCTGTCCCGAAAAAAATTTTTAAAATCGCAAAAAATGTGTTTGCATCTGCCGGAAAATGGGTTACAATAGGACGGAAGAATTCGCTGAACCGGGGAGGGAAACCCAATGCAAGAGTCGTCCGTAAAAATCGGCAGCACCAGGATCGTCTGGAACCGCTCAACGCCGCTGTTGAAGGTCCTGATCCTCAGTCTGGTGGTATTTTCCATGCTGGCCTTGGCGGCCCTGAGCTGGGTCAGGCTGAGCGTACAGTCCCAAATCGCGGACACCCGGACTCTGGCCGCTCAGACCGCAGGGCAGAATCGCCGCCTGCAGGAGCGTCTGGCCGATATGGAGTCGGACGGGGCCATCCGGGCCATTGCCTCAGAGGAGCTGGGGCTTGTAGACCCCGACGCGGTCATCATCCAGCCCGGCAGCGGAAATTGAAAACCGGCAGCAGCACACCGCTGCGCCTGAAATAATTTTGGAGGAAACATAGCATCTATGGAGTTAACCGTCGGAGCCGTTTTAGAGGGAAAAGTCAAGTCCATCACCAATTTTGGCGCGTTCATCGCCCTGCCGGAGAATAAGACCGGTATGGTACATATCTCAGAGGTTGCCAATGCCTACGTCAGCGATATCCACCAGCACCTGACCGAGGGCCAGGATGTGAAGGTGATGGTCATTGGCCTGGACAATGGCAAGATCAACCTGTCCATCAAGCGCCTGGAGCCCAAGCCCCAGCGGGAGAATGCGCCCAGAGGCGAGTTCCGCGGCAACGGCGGACAGCGCCGGGAAGGTCAGAACAGCCGCCCCAACCGCGCCCCCGTGCAGCCCGCAGCCCCCAAGACGGCAGACCAGCTGTTTGAAGAGAAGCTGAAGGCCTTCATGTCTGAGTCCGACAGCAAGATCTCTTCCATCCGCCAGTATTCCGACCACCGGACCAAGAGCAGAAGAAGATAAATTTGGGGCTCCCCTTGCAGGGGAGCCTTCAAGGAGAATGTTATGTCAACAGTTGTGATCACCGGCGGGTCCCGGGGGATCGGCCGGGCGGCGGTGGAGCTGTTCGCGCAAAAGGGCCACCGGGTGTTCTTCCTCTATGAGAAGAACGACGCAGCCGCTACGGACGTTGCCGAAAAAACCGGCGCCACCCCCATCCGCTGCGATGTGGCCGACAGTGCCGCCGTGAAGGCCGCCTTCCGGCAGATCGGCGATGTGGATATTCTCATCTGCAATGCGGGCATTTGCTTCTATGGGCTCATGCAGTCCATGCAGGAGGCGGACTGGGACCGGATCTTTAACGTGAATGTCAAGGGTATTTACAACTGCGTCAATGCCGCCCTGCCCAGCTTCCTGCAAAAGCAGCGCGGCAGCATCGTGACGGTTTCCAGCATGTGGGGCCGGGTTGGCTCCAGCTGCGAGGCGGCCTATTCCGCCACCAAGGGGGCCGTCATTGCTTTGACCAAGGCCCTGGCCAAGGAGCTGGGCCCCAGCGGCATTCGGGTGAACTGCGTGGCCCCCGGAGTGATCCTGACGGATATGTGCGCCCAGGTAGACCCGGAAACCCTGGAAGAGCTGGCCCAGGAGACGCCCCTGGGCCGGAACGGGACACCGGAGGACGTGGCAAAAGCCATGGCATTTCTGGCAGAGGCCGATTTTATCACCGGAAACGTGCTGAACGTAGATGGGGGATTTGCAATTTAAGGCAGCAGCGCACAAGACAAATCGTATTGTGCGGTGTTGCCTGAATTTATACAGGAGGAAAGAAATATGAAAATTGCTCTGGGCTGTGACCACGGCGCGTATCTTCTGAAAAATAAGGTTGCGGACCATCTCCGCAAAGCGGGCTACGAGGTGATGGACTTCGGCACCAACGGCCCCGAGAGCTGCGACTATCCGGATTTTGCCGCCGCCGCCGCCCGGGCTGTGGCTTCCGGCGAATGCGAGAAGGGCATTGTGCTCTGCACCACCGGCATCGGTGTGTCCATTACCGCCAACAAGATCAAGGGCATTCGCTGCGCCCTGCTGTCCGACGTGCTGTCCGCCAAAATGACCCGGCTGCACAACGACACCAACATGATGGCCCTGGGTGCGGGCATCGTCGGCGAAAACCTGGCTATGGAGATCGTAGACACCTGGGTCTCCACCCCCTTCTCCGGAGAGCCTCGGCACCAGAGACGGATCGATAAGGTCATGGCACTGGAGAAGGAATAAAGGCCTTCCAAGGATCTTATACACAAACAGCAAGGCATTCCGCCCCCCTGCAGGGAAACGGAACGCCTTGCTGTTTTATACGTTTTCGGAAGAAAACCGATATGTTATACGACGGTATAGGTCAGCGTGACCGGCTCCAGGCCCTCACAGGTGACCGTGACAGTGGCCTCACCGGGGTGCTCCTCCGCCGCCAGAATGGCAAGCAGACGGCCCTCGAAGAAGCGGTGGGTATTGTCGAGGTAGCACTCGGTGGTCTTCGGATCGCCGGAGCCCGCGCCTGCCAGACGGATCGGTCCCGTGACATGGACGGACGCAGTCTTATCCGAGGTCATCACCATGACTCCCTCCGGATCCCGCAGCTCGATCTCCAGATAGCTCAGGTCGCTGCTGCCTGCCCGGAGGGTCGTCTTATCGGCAGCGGCATACACTCCGCAGCCCTCTGCGGTTTTCAGGCTGTGACGGCCAACCTCTTTCCCGTCCATATAGGCGACTGCTTCCACCGCACCGGGCGTATAGGTAACATCCCAGCTGGTATAGCACCGGTGGAAATCATTCCCCACAGGCTTTCTGCCCTGGGATACCCCATTGATGAAGAGCTCCACCTCCTGGGCATCCGAGTAGACCTCCACGGTCGTCTGCTTGCCTTCGTAGCCCGGCCAGGTCCAGCTGTGGACGGCGTCCGTGAAATTCCAGCGGCTGACATACAGCTCTTTTCCCACATTCTGCATTCTGTGGACGGCCAGGTAGGGCTGGTGATCACCGCCCCCCCAGATGATCTCCCGCCAGTAGGACATGGGTCTGCGGAAGCCTGTCAGGTCAAAATCTCCGTCCGCTGCGGCGATCCAGGGATAGGCCCCGCAGAATGCGCCGGCGTCCTCGTCCAGCGCCGCGATCCGGCCGCAGCCCGCTTCGCCCAGATAATCCATAGAGGTCCAGCAGAAGTCACCGATCACGTAGGGATTGCGCATAACCGTATCCCAGTTCGTGTCCAGTGCGCCGGAGAAGGTCTCCGAGCCGAAGAATATCCACTCCGGATGCAGCGGATGCTCCCGCTCATAGCGTGCGTTGGCGTAGTTGTAACCGATCACGTCCAGAATATCGCAGGACTCCTCCACATATGGATCGATCAGCGGGCTTCCGGTGATCAGGTCCATCATATTCGAAGCCCCGATGATATCATTGACGCCGTCCGCTGCCATTGTCTCTTTCTGCTGTCGGATGATCTCACCAATGCAGGAGGAAGCGGAAAGCATAACATTCAGGCCGTTGGTAACAAAACGGGTGGGATCCAGACGTTTAAAGGCTTCCACCAGCTTCCGGCCCCACTGGGTCCCGATGGGATTTCCGGTATCCGGGATCTCATTGCCGATGGACCACAGAATGATGCTGGGGTGATTGTAATCCCGGCGGACGACTCGCTCCACATCCTCTTCAAAACATTCGGGGAAATACTCCGAATAGTCATAGGCAGTCTTTCCCTCGGTCCAGATGTCTGTGAATTCATCCATCACCAGCAGGCCCAGCCGGTCGCAGGCGTTCAGCAGGGCTGTACTGGGGGGATTGTGGGCCGTACGGATGGCATTGTAGCCCATGGATTTGTGCAGGCGCACTCTGCGCACCTCTGCATCCTCCACGGATACGGCACCCAGGAAGGCATTGTCATGGTGAACGCAGCCGCCCTTAAGCTTGACGACCCTTCCGTTGATCCGCAGGCCGTATTTGCTGTCCAGCTGGAGCTTCCGGATGCCGAAGGCCGCTTCCTCACAGTCCACGGTCTCCCCGGACCCCCGGTCCGTCAGGCGGCATTTCACGGAATACAGATTGGGGCTGTCCACATCCCACAGGTTCGGCTTATCCAGCGTCAGACGCTGCCGGACCAGGACCTTGCCGTTGGCATCCGCATAGAAGCGTGCCTTCCGCTCTGCGACGACCTTGCCGCTGCCATCCAATACGGTCAGCTCCGCATAGCCCTCTCTGGCCGACGGGCCCTCGTTCCAAACATCCGCAGTCACTTCGATCTGTGCCAGCTCCTCCGAGCAGTCCAGAGTGGTCACATGGAGGCCGTCCTGGGAAATGTGGAGCCTGTCACCGGTGAGCAGCCACGCATCCCGGTAGATGCCCTGGCCGGAATACCAGCGGCTGTTGGGAAGCGCCGTGCCCCGGATGGAAACCTTCAGCACATTGGGTTCATCATAACGGATGTACTTGTCAATGCGCATACAGCAGGGGACATAGCCATGGTGAAATTTCTTCACAAATGCGCCGTTGATCACAAAGGAGGGATTTGTGTAGACCCCGTCAAAGTACAGATAATGCACCTTATCCTTCTCGGCTGCAGGAACGGTAAATTCCTTGATATAGCAAATATTTTCGCCTTCAAAATACCCCGTATTGGCGCCGGAGGGAGAATCCGGGCTTCGCTTCATGGCCAACATGGCATCATGGGGCAGGTTGACCTCCTCGGGGCGATCCGTGCCGCCGCTGATGCTTTCCATCAGAGAGCTCAGATGGTGAGATAATTTCCAGTGTTGATTCAAACTGCTTTTCTGCATAGGGGAACACCTCCGTTTTCATTTTTGGCCAGCACCGCGCGGTCCGGCAGATAGCGGCAGCGGAAAAAGCCGCCGTCCTCCGCAGACGGATTGCGCAGTGCTGGCCTTGATTTTGACACGATTCAGGATGCGCGCTCAGCCATAGCCTCTGCGGCGAAGGCCTTGTCGGCTTTGATCCTGCCGGGCAGCGTTGCATTTTCGGATACGGCCATGATGATGAGCATAAACAGGCCCGTCACAACATCCTTCCAGGTGGATTCCAGGCCCACCGCCACAAAACCATTGGCCAGGATCTTCATGGTCAGCACACCGCAGAACACGGCAATGCTGGGATCCGACCACCGGGCCAGCAGCATACCAAGGAACACACCCATAAAGCCATCCATCATAACGGCCATGGAGCCCAGGGCGCTCACGTTCTGCACCTTGCCCTGCGCGGACATATAGAGCACTGCGGCAACGCCCAGGAAGAAACCGCCTACCATGAAATTGGTAAACTTGATCTTATCCAGGTTCAGACCGGCCGCCAGAGCAACGGACTGATTGGAACCGATTGCCCGGATGTTGTGGCCATACGGCGTTTTGTTGTAGATGATGTAGAAGACCACCATCATTGCAGCCATGATCACAAAGCACCAGGGCTGCCGCGCCAGGAAGGCGTTTTCCGTGGCGATCACGGCGCCGCCGGGGAAAAATACCCGGGGCATGGATTCGAAGACCAGCATCATGCCAAGGCTCAGCACCATGCAGGGGACCCGCAGCCAATTGTAGAGCAGGCCCATAATGGCGCTGCAGATCAGGGAGATCAGGATCGCAAAGAACACCAGTCCCGGCAGGCCCCAGCCCAGCATATTGGACAGGCCGTTTCCGATAATGGCAGCGCAGATCACGAAGGAGCCCGCGCCAAAGTTCATCATGCCGATGCTCATGCCAAGCAGCAGGGCATAGCAGATGATGGACGGCTGGATCGCCTGACGCAATACCGTAAGAATTGCACGGGAGTTAAACATACGGCCGCCGGAGAGAATTCCGAATAGCACATAAACGGCAACCGGAATGACCAGCGTTTTGGCAAGCCCCAGCAGCTTTCCGGCAAGTTTATTTTGATGTTTCAAGGTAATACCTCCATTGGCCGTATTCTATGGCCGCTTCTAATTTACCGATAAAACTTACTGAACCAGATCTGCATGACGGGCCATGACATCCTCCAGAGAATAGGTCTTGCACACCTCGACCATCTTCTCGGCGGTGAAGGTCTCATCCACATAGTGGGTCATATCCAGCAGCTCCTGGGCGGTGTAGGCGGGGACTGCGGAGTCCAGATACTTGATATAGTTGTTGTAATCATCCAGGCTGTTCAGGTTGATATTGTTCATAGCCAGGTTCACGGCGGGATCGGCGATCACACGGGTGCCGTCCAGCAGATAGTTGTACAGCACGGCAAAGCAGATCTGCTCACAGGCATAGTTGCCGCCGGCGATATAGGCCAGGGAGCCGTTTTCAAATGCGCGGCCGGTGCCCTCGGAAACGTCGATACCGGCAAGCAGGACACTTCCGACCAGGCCCTCGGATTCGATGGTATTGTAGATATTGGCCATCAGGCAGGTGCAGCCAACGCCGTCCAGCTCGGGATAGGTGGCAGCAGCGGTTGCAATGCCGTCTGCCCACTGGGTGTAGTCCCAGTTCTCAACAATGATCTTCATATCGTCGTGGGTGGCCACGGCATCGAAGAAGCCGGCGGCACGGGCATCATGCTGACCGGAGTAGCCCCGGGACAGGCCGTCCCACATGACGTTGCGGCAGCCGTTTGCATACAGTGCTTCTGCCATTGCCCAGCCTGCGCCGTAGTCGTCCACGACAACGCTGCCGAGGTAAGCGCCGTAGGTAGCCATGGTCTTGGCCTGCTCCTCGCTGGAGGGCATGCCGCCGCAGACCACATAGGGAACGCCGGCCTTGTCAAACAGAGCGGCACGGGCTTCCGTAGCGACGGTGCCGATGCAGCCGTCATAACCGTTGACCAGAGCGGCCTCGATGGCGGCCGTTGCCTCATCGGCGTTGCTGCCGGTCTCCAGGAAGGTGAATTCAATGTTCAGGGGCTCGGCAATATACTCCATGGAGGACTTATACTGGGAACCCAGCTTATCGGTGAAGCTGTTGTACAGGACCAGGATCTTGAAATGGGGAAGCTCCTTGTCGGTGCTGACGGTGGCCTTGTCATACTTGGTGATGACGCTGCCATCGGCATCGATCTGGGTACCCTTGCTGTCGTCCACGGTGGAGGCAGGGGCGGTGGTCTCGGCAGTACCGGCAGAGGTGCCGGAGCCGCAGGCGGTCAGAGCCAGCAGCAACGCCAGCGCCAGGATCAGAGAAACGATCTTTTTCATGTTTTTATCCTTCCTTTTTCACTTTTTTCAGCTTACGCTGTTTGCGACGGAATACATATATCAGGTCACCAGCTTGCCCGCACTGCGGTCATAGCTCAGGCCGACCATGATAACGAAGATAATGCCCTTGACGCCGTTGACCAGGTTGGGCTCCAGACCCCACATTGCCAGACCGTTGGTCAGAAGCGTCGCCGTGATGGCACCCACGACTGCGGCAGGCAGGTTGGCCTTATCGCCGCCGGACATGGGGAAGCCGCCCAGGACCACTGCCAGCATGATATTGAACTCGATGCCGGTTCCGGCTGCGGTGGAGACCGTGGAATTGCGGAACATCTGGAACACACCCGCAATGCCCACGCAGATGCCCAGAAGAATATAGGCCAGGTACTGCTGCTGGACGATCTTAATGCCCGCCTGCTTTGCGGTATTGCGGTTGCCGCCGATGGCCTTGGCCCATTTTCCCACCCGGGTAAAATGGAACAGATAGACGCCGACGGCAATGATTGCAAGCATCACGGCGGCTTTAAATACACCGTTGGTCATAATGGGCCAATTGCTCACGGGGATCACGATCTCTGCCTTTGCAACGCCGATCGTCAGAAGACCCGCCAGCAGGGAGCGGACACACATGGAGCCGATGAACACCGGGACCCGGAACACAACGGCGATGGTGGAAACCAGGCTGCAGGTCAGCACGGGAACCAAAATCGTAACGGCCATCGCCAGCGGCATGGGCCAGCCCTTGTGCAGCAGCAATATTGCACCGCACATCTGGGCAACGCCGCAGGCAGAGCCGATGGAGAAGTCCATATTGCCCTGGGCATAGACAAAGGCCGCGCCGGTTGCCACGATACACATGGTGAAGCACTGCTCCACCATATTCGTCAGGTTTTTCTTACTGATAAAAAGTCCTTTTGTAACGATGGTAAAGAAAATGAACAGAAACACCAGGCCAAAATAGGGGACGATCCTGCCGATGACCTGCTTCCTGGCTGCCTGCTTATCCAGGCGCGCCTGAATCAGAAGATTCTGCTCACTGGTTCTACTGGATTCTGCCATGGTGTGCCCTCCTCAAATAATGTACTCGATGATGTCGTTTTCCTTCAGGTCGGCGCTGCGGGCAAATTCCTTCGACACCTTTCCGTCCTTGAAAATCATCATCCGGTCACTCATGCCGATCAGTTCCAGCAGCTCCTCGGAGATCATGATAATGCCCTTGCCCTGCCGCTTCAGCTCCATGATCAGCTTATACATATCGGCCTTGACGCCTACGTCAATGCCGCGGGTAGGGCAGTCCAGAATGAACACATCACAATCCGTGCCCAGCCACTTGGAAAAGACCACCTTCTGCTTGTTGCCGCCGGACAGCTCCTTCACCAGCTGGCTGCCGTTTCTGCACTTGATGCTCATCACCTTGATCTGTTGATTGGTCAGTGCCCGCTCCTTTGCCGGAGAGATGAAGCCCAGTGCACCGCTCAGCCGCTTGAGTGCAGGCATCAGAATGTTGCTTTGAATGCTGGCCTGCAGAACGATGGATTCCTTGTCCCGGTCCTTGGAGACGTAGGCCATGCCCCGGTCCACCGCCACGGACGGGGATGTGATCTGGACGGGCTCCCCGTCCTTGTAAAGCGTCACACTGCCGGTCAGCGGTTTTTCCAGACCGAAGAGCAGCCGGCCCAGCTCGTGCATACCGCAGTTGGAAAGGCCGCCGAAGCCCAATATCTCGCCCTTGTGCAGGGTAACGTCAATGTTTTTAAAATACGGACGCAGCGTTACCTGCTCTGCCTTCAGCAGCACCTCTTCGCTGCAGCTCCCGTCAAAATCCGGGCGGTAATAGTCCCCCTGGAGCTCCCGGCCGATCATCAGCGACCGCATCCGCTCGATGGACATGTTCTCCCGGTCCAGGGTATCAATGATCAGGCCGTCCCGCAGCACCGTAATGGTATTGCACCGCTCCATCAGCTCATCCAGATCGTGAGAGATGAACAGCACCGCCTTGTTTTCCTTGTGCATCCGCTCGATCAGTGCATAGATCAGCTTGCGGCCCTTGGTTGCCAGTGCGGTGGTGGTCTCGTCAATGATCAGGATCTCGGGCTTATTCACCATGGCCCGGGCGATCTCCACGATTTTCCGGTCCTCAAAATTCAGCTGTTCAATGTTCATCCGGCCCTTGATCTCCGGAACGCCGATATCTTCCAGGATACGGTCCGCTTCCGCATAGATCGTGTTCCAGTCCAGGAAGCCGCACTTTGTATACTGCTCCAACCGTCCGGCAAAGATATTGGAGGCGACATCCAGTCCGGGGAAGGTGGCTGCCTCCTGAACGATCATAGCGACACCGTGATTCTGGGCCTCCACCATGCTCTTGACCTCGTATTTTTCACCGTGAAGCTCCAGTTCACCGCTGTCCATCTCCAGAGCTCCCGCAACGATGGAGCAAAATGTAGATTTTCCGGAACCGTTTTCGCCAATGAGGCCGCGAATTTCGCCCTTCCGAACCTCCACATCCACATCGATCAGTGCGCGTGTGGGGCCAAAGGCTTTACACACCTTGTGTGCAGCCAGGATCAGTTCTCTTTCCATTACGCTCCTCCGTTCCTTTGATCGGGTATCCAAGAATTATTCGGCCCAGCCGGTCATTTGGGGTATTGTTTTTCAACCTCATGCAAATATGGTATCGGTTTTTCGCCCGATTTTCAATGACCGCAAAGGAACTCCGCGAAAAAACGAGTATCATTTTTCGTCATTTTTCGTCTTATTCCGCATATATGTCACTCTCATTTTGTGCATTTTGCTAATTTCCTAAAAAAGAACAGAGCCGGAAATTCCGACTCTGTAAAAAAACATATGTATCTTTTACATGCGATCTCTGCGCACCTCCAGCGGTGTCTTCCCGTATTTCTCCTGGAACATTCTGTAAAAATGGGTCTTATTCTGGTAACCGCACCTGGCGATGATCTCTCCGATGCTGAGACTGGTAGTTGTCAGCAGCGTGACGGCATATTCCAGCCGCTTTTCGATGCAGTATTCCGTCAGAGACATATTGGTGGATTTTCGCAGGACCTTATTCAGATAGCTCTCCGTATAGTGCAGGTCCCGCTCCATGGCGCTCCTGTCCACACGCCAATTGTTCGTCTCCAGATATTGCAGCAGCTGGCCCAGGACCCTGCCGTCCCCATAGGTGGATTTTGTGACGGAGCTGCGGTGCTGTGCCGGTGCCTGGCCGATCCAGTCCATAAGCCGGATGAGCAGGGCAAACAACACATACCTGTTTCCCGGCTCCCCTGCGACCTTCTCCCGGAGCATCTGCTCCAAAAGGGCCCTGGGATACGCTCCGCAGTTTGCATAAGATATATACCGATATTTGCTGTTCTGCTTCAGCATACTGGCTGCAAAGAACTCGTCCAGATCTTTGGATCTGGTGATTTCCTGAAATACTGCCTCCATGACTGCCTTGGGGATCTGGAGATACTGAACCACACCGTCCTCTGCAATATACTCCGTGTGTACCGTGCTGGTATCCAGCAGCAGCAGGTCGTCCTGTTCCATGGTCACCCATTGATTGCCGATGGTCTGCTGGAAACGCCCCGAGAGCACATATACCAGCTCGAAATAGTCATGGCGATGGGGATACATCTTCAACGGTTCCGGCACCATGAGCTGTGCATGATAAAGCTGGCTGCTTCCGTCCGGGGCTGCAAAGGTACAATAGTCGTAGGTCAATCCCTCAGTCTGACTGGTCACCCAGCTGATATTGATGCCAAATTCGGGACTTCTGGACACAAAATAGTCCATCTCGCCCCGAATCGGACTACTTTTTGTCTTCGTATCCGATAAGTAGCTTTCAAAGGACCTGACAAAGGGCTTGGTCTCGTCTCTTTGCATGTAATTGGTCTTTGAGGTGACAGGGCTGTTCAAAAGCTCTGCATAGATATCTTCCAGATTTTCTTTCCCCATTGCCATATTTGCCCCTTCCACACCGCAGACATTCCCCCGGCACACCACCGTTTCAGCTGGATCATGCTGTATATATACACAATTTTATCATAATTTTCTTTCCGTGTCCATCCAAAAAGATTCCGGGGCGGCGTTTGCCGCCCCGGGTCGTTTTACCGGTTATACAGCTTCTTATAGTACGCGCTGGAATAGGTATACAGCTCGTCGCCCGCGATGGCGGACTGCTCGGGGGTGCCCATGATCCAGCACATGACCCGGCCCTTGGCGCCGAAGCGGTCCACGAAATCCCGGGTCTGCTGGCGAATCCGGCTTTCCGTGGCATCGGGGGCGATGGGCATATCGAAGGCGAAGGTCATTCTGTCGCCATAGTGCTCCACCAGGAAGTCCGGCTCGTTGATGCCCACCTGAGGCGTCCACATATCAATGCCCAGCTCGATCATCTCCGGCACATACTGGATGTTCTTGCCGCAGGAATGGAGCTCGATGAACTTGCCCTGGGACTTGATATAGTCCATGATCCGCTTGGTGGCCGGCATGATCTGCTCCCGGAACATCTCGTTGGAGAAGAAGCCCCCCCGCTGGGTGCCCCAGTCATCGTGATAGAGCACGCCATCCACCACGCCGTAGTTTTCAAAGACCTTTTGGCAGACCTCGATCTTGTAATCCGCCATCTTCTGGAAGAACTCCTCCAGCAGCTCCGGCTCCTCATAGAAGGCCAGCAGGCTCTCGTCAAAGGGCATCATCTCATGGAGCCGCTCAAACACGCCCTCGGTACACTCGAAGATATGGGGGCGGTCCGGGTCTAAGCGGGTCTGGAGCTTCTTGCCGTCCGAGGCAAAGTCCACGCAGCCCAGGTCCGGCCACTCCACCTCGTTTTTCCACTCGGCAAAGTCGGAGATCACCCGGGTGCCGGGCTTTGTGATCATGCCGCCGATTCCCGGCTCCATGTACCAGTCCACGCCCCACCAGTCGAAGCCGTTTTTCTCGGGCACAGGGTGCTCCTCCACGGCATCGGGCCAGAGGATATTCTTTTCCAGAAAGTAATTGGGCATCCAGTAGGGCTGTTCCCCCCGGACGCAGCGGGCGTAATTCTCCCGGACGCTGATGGGCCGCCCGGTGATCGGCGGCAGGGCCTGTTGAAACAGCCAGGGGAAGCTCCCTTCCTCCGCCCAGAATTTGCTGTAATCCCATTCTGCGGCCCGCTTCATGAATTGTCCAACTGCCATGTGAATAACTCCTTTCGCAAATGTGGTTCCCCCCACATTTTATAGCTTTATTGTAGCGGCTTTCCCATATTTGTGCTACGGTCCCGGAACCCAAAAAGCAGAGGGCAGGGGATGGGACTTTTTGTGATGTTGGAACATAACGAAGCTTTTCTTCACCTGTTTTCCTGACACAATGCTCGCTTCTCCCTGTGCAAATACAATCCCCAAAAAAATCTTCCCCCAATACCGGACTGCCCGGCATTGGGGGTTTCCCATGGTTTTCGATGTTATACGTCAAAGCGGTCGTAGGTCTGGTAGCAGTCCAGGCACAATTTCTTTCCGCCGGAAAGCCTGATCCAATTTGCGCCTGTGCTCTCGCCGCAGCAATCACAGGTGTAGGAATCAAACAGCCGTGCTTTCTCCGGCAGCTGAATCACCGCCTTTTTTACATCAAACATATCTTCGGGCCGACAAGACTGGTAATAGTCAAAGGACTGTTCACGGGTCATTCCGTCCGGCTTCGGCTTCAGCACCAGACGGACAGACTTTCCGTTCTTTCTGTTGTAGAAGGAGAATGCCTGCTTGCCCCGCATATGGAACAGCAGATTTCCCTTTCCTATAGAGCAGCCAAGCATGACCTGAATGGCATCCACACCGCAAGCGTCATTTTCAGCAATGCAGACGATCTGTTCATCTTCGGAAAACTCCATCTCCAACAGTTCCATTGCGTACAGCGCCGCCTTATAGCCGATTGTCAGGCCACCGCAGACATGGCCATGAAATGCGGCGCATTTTTTCCAGAGTTCCTTATTCTCATCGTAATTCTTCATGGTTAAAGCTTCCTCCAAAATCTCTGTCAACCAAAACAATGTTTTGGCTCTGAACATTGGTTACCTGGGCGTTCACCCGATAAACATCCTTCAGCGATTGCCGACCCAGAATCTCCCGGCTGCCGCTGCGGTATACCTGCCCGTTTTTCAGCAGTACAAAATAGTCACAGAATCGAAGTGCCAGATTCAAATCGTGGATAACCACAATGGCAGTCAGCCCTTCCGCATCGCAGATATTCCGAACGATCTGCAAAACCTGGTATTGGTTCTGAATATCCAAAGAACTGGTTGGTTCATCGAGAAGCAGGATGCGAGGTCTCTGCGCCAGTGCCCGCGCCAGCATAACCTTCTGCCGCTCGCCGCCGGAGAGTTGGCTGAGATACCTGCCCTGCAAATGCGTAATGCTAAGCCGCTCCATGACTTCATCCACAATCTGCATATCTTCTGTGGAGAATCCCCATTTCATATAGGGCTTTCGACCCAGCATAACCATATCCCGAACCATCATTTGGGTATTGGGCACATTCTGCGCAACAAAGGAAATTCTCTTTGCAATCTCGCGCCCTGGCATTTTCAGCAGATCTTCGCCGTCCACCAGAACTCTGCCCCCATCCGGGGTCAGGATCTTATTGAAGCACTTCAGCATTGTGCTTTTGCCCACACCGTTGTTGCCGAGAATGGCCATAAATTGCCCATCCTTCACGGCAAAATCCACATCTTTCAAAACTTTCGGTCCATTTTTGTAATGGTAACACAGTTTCTCAACCTTCAGCATTCCTTCTTTCCTCCCTTGAACAGGAGATACAGGAACATGGGACCGCCGAGGAAGGATGTGATTGCTCCGATTGGCAGGACCACCGGGCTGATCACGACCCTGGAGAACAGGTCGCCCAGGAGCAAAATCAGCGCACCAGCCATGGCAGAGCCGGGAATCAAATAAGCGTGGTTGTTTCCGACCACTAGCCGGACAATATGCGGCGCAATCAAGCCTATGAAATTGATAAGTCCGACGTATGACACAATAACAGAGGAGATCAGGCAGCACAGCACCATATTAGACATTGTCAAGCGTTTGACATTGATTCCAAGGCTAACCGCTATCTCCTCGCCGCTGAGCAGAGCGTTGTAGTCCCAGCGATGAAGTACATAGTAGACAGATACCAGCAGCAGAATCACCGCCATAACGCCTACATCTCCCCAATCCGTACTGCTAAGGCTGCCGTAGGTCCAGAACACCAGTGTAGTCAATTCGATCTCGTTGGCAAAGTACTGCATCAAGGTCGTAGCACCGGAGAACATGGCACTGATTGCCGTTCCTGCAAGGACGATGCCCTGGGCATTGATCTGTCGGATGCGGCTCAGTGCCAGAATCACCAACGCCACACCCATACTGCCAACAAACGCGCAGACCGGTATTGCCATATTGCCCAAAGCCCCGACAGTGCCCATATTCAGAACAATAATGGCAAAGGCTGCGCCAAAGCTGGCGCCCTGGGACACGCCCAGCGTAGAAGACGACGCCAGAGGATTGTGCAGAATTGCCTGCATGACCGCGCCGGAAGTGCCCAGCCCCGCCCCTGCAAGCAGCGCCGTGCAGATTCTTGGCAGGCGGTTGTTGCGCACAATGATATTGATCTTGTCATTCTCTGCCCTGCCAAACACACCCTTGATGAGTTCTGCTACCGGCGTATTATAGGAGCCTGCCCGCAAGGAGAGCAGGGCTACACCAACCAGCAGTACAAACAGCACTGAAAGGAAGCTGACACATTTGATTTTGTTTTTTCGCAGATCTTCTTCCGCGCTGTTATTCACCGATGGTAACTGGTCTGAACGCATATCCGGCTTCCTTCTGATCGTTATAAGGATTGCTGCCCAGCAAGTGCTCATAGATCTCACCGATCTTCGCCTCCAGATCTACGTCGGCAAACTGCTCGGGGTACAAAATCGTCGCAGCGTAATAAGCATCTGCCAGAGCGGTGTCCAGATTGGAAGCACAATAACGGAAGGAAATCTGAGAATAAACCTTACCTTCCTTCACTGCGGTCAGGCTGTTGTAGAATGCGGAATTTGCGGCATAGTCGTCTTTAATCAAGCTCATGCCGTTGAAGTCCACAAAAATCACATCGGGGTCCCACGCCAGAACCTTTTCGGTATCGATGTCGAATGCGCCAGTCTGGCCGGTGGTATTCGCCAGATTGTTCGCGTGAATCAGCTCAAAGGGGCCGTAGTAGGCCTCCGTGCCCTCAAAACCATGGCTGCCTTTGAATGACACGCCGCAGACATAAACCGTTGGTTTGTCCGCCTCGGCTACACCGGCGGTACGGGAATCCAGGTCCTCTTCAACGCCTTTCAGATAAGCGGTCAGCTCTGCTGCACGGTCTTCCAGGCTGTACAGCTCGCCCAGAATACGGATGGTCTCATAGGCCTTGTCGTCCAAAGTTGTATCGCTGCCAGGAACAACCACAACGGGAATGTTGGTTTTAGCCTCTAATTCATCGGCATCCACACTTGCATATGCGGACATGACGATCACCTGGGGATCTACTTTGATGATCTCCTCCTCAAAGGGAGTACCGTTGGTTCCGGTAACGGGCAGATCCCGAAACTTATCGAAGTTGACATAGTTATACAGGCGGAAAACACTGCCGGACTCGTCGGTCTCGTAGTCTTCCACGCCGACAACCAGATCTGCCCCGCCAACATAGCAGGTATAACGCAAAGCTCCCACGCCGACACAGACAATGCTTTCCACGGTACTTGGGATCTCGACTTCACGGCCATTTCCGTCTACGATCGTGCGCGTCTGGGAAGCCTCCTGCTCAGCGGCTGTCGTTTCCGCAGACGGAGTGGCTTCTGTTGCAGCTGTAGTTTCCACGGAAGTCGTAGTCTCTCCCGCATTTTTGGTCCCGCAGGCTGTCAGGCCAAATACCAGGACCATTGCCAGCAATGCTGCCAAGGTCCTTTTCATTTTCATTTTCTTTTCCTTTCTTTTTCAGTTCCCCGATGTATTGGTTCGAGATTTCGTTCCTATTATATCGATTCAGATACGGCTTTTGAAGCCCCCCAGGGGGATATTTTGTTCGGAAAAAAGCTGCGAACATTCTTACCACATTGTGATTTCATTCTTTTCAGTCCATTGTGTCCCGCTTCGCTTCCCGAGGGTTTCAACTTCATTTTTCCGAACGGCAGCGAGAGATCGTCTACTGCCACAAGCAGGTTTTCTACGGCAATTTTCTTTTGTTGCAGCCAATATCTCACGGCGTTTCCGCTTAGATTCATGTAGGTTGACGGTTTCAGCAGGTAAAGTTTGTTACCTTTCAGCGGCATGGTAGCCACAAATCCGTAACGTTTGTCTTCAAACTCCACTCCCGCCGATTTGGCAAGGGCATCGACTATCATGAAACCAATGTTGTGGCGTGTGTCTTCGTATTCGGAGCCGATGTTTCCGAGACCTGCAATTAAAAAGTTCTGGTTTGCCATTTATATATGGAATGTTGGGGGTAAAAAACAAAGCGGGCGCAGAATCAAGATATGTTCCGCGCCCGTTATGTATGATTGTATGTTTACTCTGCGCTTGCTGTATCGGATGTAGCGGCAGTGGCTGCTGCAGCTGCGGCACTGCTTTGAGCGGCACGGGTAGTCTTGACGGTGCAAACTACTACGTCTTTGGAAGTTACCAGTTCGAGACCTTCGAAATGGAGATCGCCAACCTTTATACTCTTACCAAGGTGAAGATTTGTAACGTCGATGTAAAGCTTCTCGGGGATTTTGTCGTAAGTAGCGCAAACTTTGATTTTGCGAACAGGTACGTTGAGACGACCACCGGCTTTAACGCCGACAGCAAGACCCTTAGCCTGAATGGGAACTGCCATAACGATGGGTTTCTCTGCATGAACTTCAAGAAAGTCTATGTGGAGAATAGTATCTTTTACCGGATGGAACTGAGCGTCCTGCACAACAGCCGTGTGTTTCTTGCCATCGATAACGGCATCTACCAAGTAAATGTCAGGAGTGAAGAGAAGTTTGCGTGCTTCTTCGTAAGGAATGGTGAAAGAAGCTGCTACGGGTGCGTTGTTTGCATCTTTAGCCTCTCCGTAAATGACGCAGGGAACGAGACCTGCCTTGCGTACTTCGTGGGTTGCTTTTTTGCCCACTGCGGTGCGGGTTGTTCCGTTGATTGTGATTTCTTTCATTTGTTTTTAATCTTAAATGTGTTACTCTAAATTAAGTTGTAATTACCTTAATTCGCCATCACACTGCTTTTTACCAAGCTATTGTTCCGGCAAAATCGGATGCAAAATTACGAAATATATTGTAAATGGCGATGAATCTGCGTGTTTTTATGTCTGCAATAAGTTATGTTGTTGGCATAAGGGGTAAATTTGCAGGCATGACGGGAAAAGATTTGACACAAACGCCGGTTTTGGGAGTTTTTAATGCGAGTCATGAAGAGGCTTTGGCTTCCGGCACGAGGAATTTCACTCCTTCGAAAGCCGCAAAGGCTATTGACCATGACCTTGCGCTTCTTCCTTATTGGGCTATGGCTTGCAATGGGGTTGTGGTGCCGGATGTGCAGGAATGCGAGGCTTTTCTTTCGTCTTTACCGCTTTACAAGCGCAACAAGGTGCTTTTGCCTTCGATTTATGAGGCATGCGACGGAACAATAGAGCCATGGGGCTGGGACAGGGCGGTGATTCGTGCGGCGGAGAAGGCTGGTGTTTCAACCTGCGTGGGCTATGGGGACGTGGATGTTTTATGTCGGTTTCAAAATCGCAGATTCGGTTCGGAATTTCTCAATAGACTTTTGCCGCGTCTGCGCTCTTGCGGAGAGCTTTCTGGCTTGAATTTCGTGGGCGAATCGCATTTCGTGGAAAGCATAGCCGATGCGGAAAAAATTATAAGAGGCTTTGACAAAAATGTTCTTAAACGTCCGATTTCGGGAAGCGGAAGAGGAATATTGATTACCGCAAACAAATTGGAAAAGAGGGAACTTGATTGGTGCGAAGCCTCGTGTAGAAAGAACGGAGGCTTGGAAATCCAACGCTATTACAGGAAGTTTATGGATTTTGCCATGGAATTTCGGAAAGAGAAAGGTAAACCTTACGAGTTTCTTGGATATTCGGAGTTTCAAACGGGCATTGCGGGAGGATATTCGGGCAATTTCCTTTCGCAAAATTCGGTTCGCGGAGCTGAAATATGGGACTTGGTCGGGGCAACACCGGTTCAAATAAAAAACTTTGAGCACTGCGTTGCGGATATGCTTGATTTGTGTGCCGGCAATTACCACGGTTTTCTCGGCATAGACATGATGGTTTGCAAAACAAGGGACGGCGCGGCGATTTTTCCCTGCGTGGAAATGAATTTCCGGCACACCATGGGCATGGCAGCGAATATGCTCGGAATAAAACCCGATGTGGGAAGCGTGGCGTGGTTCAGAATTTTGCGCGGAAGCCGTGCCGGAGAATTGCTTTCCGAGACGAGGAGAATTGCGAGGGAAATGCCGATTGCCGGGTACGCTTCAAATTCGGAATGGGAGAGTTTCACCGAAGGATATCTGCCGCTTACTCCCGTCAACGAGGGCACGTTGTTTCACGCATGTCTGTTTTTTGAGCGCGGAGGAGCGTTTCCGTATTCAGTTTAACTTGCTTTGTAAAAATTTCGCGGTATAGCTTTCTTCGCATTTCGCCACTTGTTCAGGAGTGCCTTGGGCTATGATTTTTCCGCCGCCCCTTCCGCCTTCCGGACCAAGGTCTATGATATAGTCGGCACTCTTTATAATTTCCATGTTGTGCTCTATGACTATTACCGAGTGCCCTTTGTCGATTAGCGAATTGAATGCGAGCAAAAGTTTCTTCGTGTCGTGGAAGTGAAGACCCGTAGTCGGTTCGTCGAATATGAAGAGTGTGGGTTTTGTTTTGCCCAGTCCGAGGTAATATGCCAGTTTTACTCTTTGGTTTTCGCCTCCCGAGAGGGTGGAAGAGGATTGCCCGAGTTTTATGTAGCCGAGTCCCACGTCCTGCAACGGTTTCAAACTGCGCGCAATATTGGGACGGCTGTGTTCCATAAAGAAATCTATTGCCTGGTTTACCGTCATTTCAAGAATGTCATAGATGTTTTTACCCTCAAATTTCACATCGAGAATGTCTTTCTTGAAACGTTTTCCATGACATTCGTCGCAAGTCAGAACAAGATCTGCCATGAATTGCATTTCAACCTTTACCACGCCTTCGCCCTTGCATGTTTCGCATCGTCCGCCCTCTGTGTTGAACGAGAAGTGGGCTGCCGTATATCCCATTTGCACTGCAAGTGGTTGCGAAGCCATCAAACGGCGTATTTCGTCGTATGCCTTTATATATGTAACGGGGTTTGAGCGCGAGGACTTGCCTATAGGTTCCTGATTAACGAATTCTACGCCGGAAATTTCGCTTATGTCTCCACCGAGTGAGGTAAATTCTCCGGGGCGGTCGCACACTTCGTCGAAATTGCGTTTCAATGCGCGATATAATATGTCTCTCACCAACGTTGACTTTCCCGATCCGCTCACGCCGGTAACGGCACACATAACGTTTAAGGGGAATTTTACGTTGATGTTTTTGAGATTGTTTTCGCGTGCTCCCTGTATTTCTATATAGTTGTTCCAGGCGCGGCGCGAACGGGGAACTTCCACTTTTTCTTCGCCAAGCAGATAGCGCAGCGTGTAACTGTTTGTGCCTTTTTTTAGATTGCTCATGTCGCCGGCATAAACTATTTCTCCGCCGTTGCGTCCCGCTTCGGGTCCCACATCTATGATGTAATCGGCTTCGCGTATGATTTCTTCGTCGTGTTCTACCACCACAACGGTGTTGCCGAGCTTTTGAAGTTTGCGCAGAACCTTTATCAGACGGTCGGTGTCGCGGCTGTGAAGTCCTATGCTCGGTTCGTCGAGAATGTAGAGTGCTCCCACGAGACTGCTTCCCAATGATGTGGCAAGACTTATGCGTTGGCTTTCGCCTCCCGACAGTGTGTTGCTTGCGCGGTCGAGCGTAAGATAGCCCAGACCTACGTTCACAAGATATTCCAAACGGCTGATTATTTCTTTCAAAAGGCGTTTGGCTATGTTGCGGTCGTTTTCCGAGAGTTCGATATTCGTGAATTTGTAGAGTTCCTCTATGGGCATAGCCACAAGCTCTGTTATGTCTCTGCCGGCTATTTTTACGTATCGGGCTTCGGGTTTCAGACGTGTGCCGCCGCACTTGGGGCAGACTGTACGCCCGCGATAGCGTGCCGCCATCACTCTGTATTGTATTTTATACTTGTTGGCTTCGACCATTCTGAAGAATGCGTCGATGCTTACCTGTTGGTCTTCGGGCAGGGCGCGTTCTGCTTCGCTTCCGTGCCATAGTATGGATTTTTCTTTTGGCGAAAGGTCGAAGTAGGGTTTGAATATTGGAAATTTATCACGCTTGGCGCGACGAATGAATTCGTCTTTCCAAATTCCCATCTTTTCTCCGCGCCAGCACACAACGGCTCCGTCGAAAATGCTTTTCGATTTGTCGGGAACCACAAGGTTTTCGTCTATTCCGAGAGTCCTTCCTATGCCTCCGCATTCGGGACATGCGCCGAGCGGAGAGTTGAACGAGAACATGTTGTCGTCGGGTTCTTGAAATGTAATGCCGTCTGCCTCGAACCGGGTGGAGAATCGGTTTATTATTCTTGCGGGATAGAAACGCAGCAGGCATTCGCCATCGCCTTCAAAGAATGCTGTTTCCACCGAATCGGTGAGTCGCGACAAGGCTTCCTTGCTGTTGCTCACGCTCAAGCGGTCTATTACGGTGAACAAGTCTTCGGGGTTGGCGTTTTCCACTTCGGGCGAAGCGGCAAAGTCTTCTGCGTTTACCACTTTGCCGTCCACATCGATGCGTGCAAGACCTTGCTGGGTGTTTACGAGCAACTGTTCTTTCAGTGTGCGTCCTCCGCGAACTTTCAGCGGAGCGCATACGGTGAATTTGGTGCCTTCGGTATAGGAGAGTGCGCATTTCACCACATCAGAGGGTGTGTCGTGGCGCACTTCCACTCCACTCACTGGCGATATGGTTTTGCCGATGCGTGCAAAGAGCAGGCGAAGATAATCGTATATCTCGGTTGTGGTGCCAACCGTGGAGCGCGGGTTGCGTTGTGCCACATGTTGCTGGATTGCCACGGCAGGCGGAAGACCGCTAATGAAATCGCAGTCGGGTTTGGACATTCTGCCGAGGAATTGTCGGGCGTATGCCGAAAGACTTTCCACATAGCGTCGCTGACCTTCGGCATAAAGTGTGTCGAAAGCGAGAGAAGATTTGCCCGAACCCGACAAGCCGGTGATTACAACAAGTTTGTCGCGCGGTATGTCAACCGTTATGTTTTTTAGATTATTTACTTTTACGCCTGCGGCGTGTATGAACTGCTCCATGTTTTGTAGTCCTTTCGCTGAAAGCGGACATGATTTTGCCCGAGTGTCGATGAAAATACAAAGTTAGCCTTTTTTCTGTTACGATGTGAGTATGTGATAATTTTGTTGTGCCTTTTGCTCCTGCTCACGGTGTTTTGTGGCGCATTTTTCGGTATGTTTTCGGGTACGTTTCCCTGTGTGCAAAAAAACACATGGCTTGTCGTGAAAAATACAAGCCATATATTTTAAAATACAAGGCACTTATTTCAAAATAT